>Ga0129310_1003149_pt1 | contig 11016 bp, 9 predicted proteins | sample Go1ome_2_FD_94433 | JGI IMG/M metagenome (GOLD analysis project Ga0129310, IMG submission 94433) | Western lowland gorrila individual fecal microbial communities from Wisconsin, USA - Go1022A metagenome | ecosystem: Host-associated > Mammals > Digestive system > Large intestine > Fecal | place...
GCAAAGAAGCAAGGGTACTGTATAAAGCAATTTTCACCGTTCCAACCGTGCGCAGAATACTGGTAGTAGTAATGGTAAAAGCATTTGCCAGATAAATGACTCCGCAATAATGCAAATAGCGGATTCCTTCGTATATAATAGCCTCATCATTAGTAAAAATCCGCATCAGCATTTCCGGGAAAAAGGTTGCGCCAATGGCAAAAATCAGCGCAATACTCATGGAGATGCGGTAGGTCAGGCTCATAACCTTACGGATAGAATCAGCATCTCCACGGCCCCAATACTGGCTGGTCAGAACCCCTGCCCCGCCAGTCAGGCCAAAGTTAATCATCATAAAAATAAAGCCTACCTGATTGGCCAGCGAAGATGCGCTCATAGCCACTTCACCCAGTTGTCCCAGCATGATCGTATCCAGCATGCCAACCGCCGATGTTACCATATTCTGCAGTGCGATCGGCACCGCAATGGCCAAAACCGTTTTGTAAAAATTTTTGTCTCTGACAATCAGACTCATAAATCCTCCTCACACCAATGGCACCCGTCATGGAAAATAAAAATAATTCCCAAGATCCTTTTTCAAAAAATCCTCTTTCCAAAAAACAGGCAGATTTTTTGTTTTGACCATTTTGTATTGCTATACGATCAAAAACAACAAAATTATTATAAACCTTAGATTAGCTCTAATGTCAAGAAAACATAAAGAAAAGCGCCCGTAATACGGACGCTTTTTGTACTGATTTTATACCTGTTCCGCTTCTTCCACCTGAACTTCCTGCTTCTCCTCGTCGGTTCTCGTTACGTCCTTAATCCACTTTCCGGAAAGGATACGGAAGATACAAGCGATCGATTTGAAAATATCACCCGAACGCAGGCATAAGTACACCAGCCAAACCGGCCAGTCAAGTACCAGTCCGGCTAACCATCCCAGCGGCACCGAGAAAAACCACATAGATGTGACATCGAAAAACAGCACATACTTGCTGTCTCCACCGCCGCGCAGAGTGCCAAACATATTGATACTGGAAATTACCTGGAATACAACCAAAATACACATCATGTCCATAATGGAGTAGGCAATGACGCGGGTTTCCTCTGTGACCTTGTAAAAATCGATTACCGGCCCGCGAATCGCAAACATCACCAGTGACGACAACAGGCCAAAGGCAATGCTGATGACAAACAGCGTCAACGACTGATTGCGCGCCCTTTTGTATTTTCCTTCACCAATGGTATTTCCTGCCATAACGCCTGCTGCCTGACCAACGCCCTGATTAATGACCGAAGTGCATTGGAACACTACCTGGCAGATGCTGTTTGCCGCAACAAAATTAGAGCCCATATGTCCCATGATAACCGACAGCATCGTACTGCCAATCGACCAAAGCATTTCGTTGCACAGTACCGGCGCGCCATAGCGCATATAAATTCCAAGTATTTCCCGGTCGATTTTCTGGAAAATATCCTGCACTTGAAAGCCAATTTTCTTATCAATACGGAAGACATATACCACAATAATCATACACTCTACCACGCGGGCAATCAGTGTGGCAATCGCCGCGCCGACAATTCCCATCTGCGGGAAGCCGAAATGGCCGAAAATCAAGCAGTAGTTAAAGAATACGTTGACAAAGAAGGAAATGATATACATATACAACGTGATTTTTACGGTCCCCACTGTCCGCAGAATGCTCATGGAAGTCATCGTAAAACCGCTGACCAGATAAGTAAATGCAATAATCCGCAAGTACTGGGCGCCTGCCTCAATTACTTCTGGCTCTTTTGTATAAAAACTCATCAGAATATCCGGAATTGTCAGCGCCAAAATGGTAAAAATGGCTGCCAACGTCATTGAAATTTTATAGGCCATACTCATGACCTTGCGGATGGAAGCCGAATCCTTCCGCCCCCAATATTGGCTGGTCAGTACCCCTGCCCCTGCGGTCAGCCCCAAGTTCATAATCTGATAAATGAACCCGATCTGATTCCCAAGCGAGGAACCGCTCATAGCCACCTCGCCCAACTGGCCCAGCATGACCGTATCCAGCAGGCTAACGCCTACGTTAATCAGATTTTGCAATGCCAGCGGAATTGCGATCGCCGCCATTTTTTGATAAAACGATTTTTCTTTTACCCAAAAACTCACAAAATCTCCTCCTTTTTCGATATTTACCCATCTCTTATGTAGCTTTTAGTTGTTTTGTCATTTTATAACATTATAATACGAGTTGATAGCTTATGCAATACTCTGATTTGTCAAAAACAAAATTTGTGTAAAATATTTTTTTATATCAAAAGAAATCAACAAAATCTTTTTATCTGCATAAAAAGCTCTTGATTTTTTTTCTTTTTTGTGTATAATAAATAGAGCGATGCCGGTATGATGGAATTGGCAGACGTGCTGGACTCAAAATCCAGTGGTAGCGATACCGTGTCGGTTCGACCCCGACTACCGGCACCAAGTTAAAAGCTACATTTTGAGAGATCAAAATGTAGCTTTTTTGTTTTTAAGCAGAATGACACCCTCCATGCTATACTTTTGGCATGGAGGGGTTTTTTATGATACCAAAAACGATTCTTTTCTCTCACAAGCAAGAAAAATTGCGGGTTGCAGCTTACTGCCGAGTCAGCACAAATCTCACGAACAGCTGAGAAGTCTTGAAATACAGAAATCTTACTTTGAAACAATGATTCAAGAAAATCCAAACTGGCAGTTTGTAAAAATTTATTCCGATGTCGGTTCTGCTCTAAGAACCAAAAACAGACCGGGTTATCATCAGATGATCCTAGATGGAAAGAAGGGTCTGTTCGATTTCGTCCTAGTAAAATCATTAAGTCGGTTCGGACGTGATACCGTCGAAACATTAACACAGATAAGGAAGTGGAAACAAATGAATATTGGCTTGTATGCGGAAATGGAGGATATTGATACCATGAAGGTGAATGACAGCGCACTCAGTATTTTCCTTGCTATGGCTCAGGAAGAAAGTTGCAGCAAAAGCGAGAACATTTAATTTGGCATTCGAGCACGTATGCACAGCGGGAAAACCATTCTCAACCACAGTCAATTTTTAGGTTATACCAAAGAACCGGATGGCGTGCTGATTGTTGTCCCTGAAAAAGCCGAAATCGTACGCAAAATTTTTGATTTGTATTTACAGGGGAATGGCGTACGGAAAATCAAGCGATATCTGGAGGATCATGGGATAACGACAGCAACGGGCAAAGAGGTTTGGAGCACATCGACCATAGACCGCATACTCAGCAATGAGAAATACATTGGTCAGGTATTGATGCAGAAAACCTATACGCCGGACTTTTTAACCGGGAAACAAGAAAAGAACGACGGCGCTTTAAGTATGTTTCTGGTAGAAAATGCTCATGAAGCGATTATTGACAAGGAGACTTTTATGAAGGTGCAGCAAAGAAAAAGCAAAACTAATTAACGTCCATAGAAAAGAAGGTATTCTATTTTTTGAAAAGTTCACTAATATATTTTTTCGCTTATAGCGAAAAAATATATTAGCAAAAACAAGATTATACGCTATGATATTCTTACAGCGAAAAGTAGAGACAGACGTCCTACTGGTCTTCTCCCCTTAATTGGAGTGCGTAAGCACTCGCGGAACATCTTAAAGGTGTTCTATCCCACGGGGGCGGCACATGGCTTGACCGTCCGATGTGTCGTCACCCGGCATGGCCCAAAGGAATTAGATGGGTTGTCCTGTATGCACCAACTCTTTCCCGGGAGAGAGCCACATCAAACTATACTTCGTGGTTCTCGAAGGAGTAATGTATGCATAAGCATAAGAAATCGCTGTTCATGCAGGACAGTCTCGACAACTCGTCGATCCCCCGGACTTCTCACCGTTTCAAGTTCAAGCGTAAATGGCGCAAAATCGTATTCCGGTTGGTGTTTAGGGCGCTTGAAGTGCTGCTGGTGGTTTTACAAATCATCCAGTGCTTTTGTGAGATGTTCAAGAAGTAAGACGAGGTGGTGCAGCAAATAGGAAGCCCATCTAATTTTTGTTTATTAGGCCAAGCGGCTTGTATTATAAATCGAATCCAAATAGCTGGGAGGTGGCGAACATGATTGGAGATGTGTTGAAGCGTACACGCATCATTTATGGATATAAGGCCAGTGAAATGAGTTCGGAACTTGGTATCTCTGCGAGCTACCTTTCGGGAATTGAAAACAACAAAAAGCAACCTTCTTTAGAACTATTGCAGAACAAGAAAAGTTTCCAGAAATTTTGCGGCTGACAAATCAAATTGGAATTCCTAACATGGAAATTCTACAAAAACAGAAATCTGTATTTTATGATTCTCGCCAAAAAATTAAGATTAGTCAAAAAGCTATTCTAAAATAAAATTATAGCGAATTCTCATTTTCAGCGGGTATCTTTTTTGTAGCGTAAACCCATTATTGAAAGAAGTCGATTAGTGTAAAACAATCGACTTCTTTTACTTTATATTGTGCAAATCTGGTAGAAAGGCCATAAAGCTTACCGTTTTATGGGAAAAGGATAAATAAAATGATCGAACTGGTGCCGTATTCTTCTGAGTTTAAAAATGACACAATTAAAAATATACTAGATTTTTATAATTTTCACTCTCTTTTATTAAATAAAAAGTCGAATAATCAAAAAGCAAATGATATGAAAGCGGAAAAAACTTTAGAAAACTGGCTGCAAAATTCCCATGAATGATACATAATTCAATATAAAGAAATTGTTGTAGGCTTTCTGCACATCGGGTATCGCGGTGGAAATGTGGCATGGATTGAGGACATTTATGTGGATAAAGTTTATCGGAACAAAGGGATCGCCACTCAATCCATTCATATTGCTGAGGAGATCATAAAATCTCACGAAGGATATACCTCTGTTTGCTTCGATGTTGTTCCGCAAAATGCTGCGGCATTAAACCTGTACTATAAATTAGGTTATCATAATTTAAGTTTGATAACCATTCGAAAAGAACTGTATGAAAATAATAGAGATCGAACCTAGAAATTTATGGGATTGGATTTTAAATACTAATTTTAGCAAATAACCCGGATATCTTTTTACCAACATTTCTATACTATTTTTTTACAGATCAATCCACTACATCTATTTTTACACTGTGTCCGATAACCTTTGAAAAGGAGGCCTTTTCATGTCTCGTATCGCCGAATTTTGCTATTCTACCCTGTGCACCCCAACCAGATTATGCGAAACCTATGAACTACAGCGATATGGCTGTATCTGTACAGATGACAATTTGCTAAATTTGTGAGCCGAAGCGCTTGACTCATTTCCCACTTACTGGCTGCTTGGCTCGTCCTGTCATGGGTTATCCAGATATGACATCACATTAATCTCATCACAAACAATCCGTCATTTTAACCGGATCGTAGCGAACGATCCTTTTTCCCAAATCCCCATCTTTACAAGAACTCTATCGCTGTCTGCAGCGTGTGGCGGATGAAAAGAAATTTGTAATCTATTACGGTGTTTGACCGGTACGCCTCAACAGAATTTTTTAGAACAGAAGAACAAAAACGGCCGCCTATTTTGCGGCCGTTTTTCCGTATCCTCTTTATATGATGGGGGCTGATTCATTATCTGCACTCACTCCGGTGGATGAATCCTTACAATTACTCTCTATCAAGCGTGCCAAAAAGCTTTTCTTTGTCAACCCCATAAATTCACTCTTTTATGTATGTTTCCAACTGCCATTTTTTTATTTTTTCAATAAATTCTACCTATGCTTTTCCGCTTTCCACCAAATATTGCCGACTAAAAACAACATACTATTCTGTAATAAGCGCGGAAACAACTGCTTATCCAATGAAAAATAAATCGGTAATGAAAACGCTATCCTAATAAGTCCATTCTTCCGCTTATATCCTTCCCAGAAGTTTTTATTTTTCTGAGGATACCCATGTTTTTACGAAGCAAAAAATCTCTGCGGAACTTTCCGCAGAGATTTTTGCAGCACATAATTTGTGAAAATATCGATTAACCTTTTACAGCACCGATCGTCAAACCTTTTACAAAGTACTTCTGAACGAACGGATAGAGCAGCAGGATCGGACCAGTGGTGATACAGGTCATTGCCATCTTCATGGACTGCTGCGGCAGGTTCGCAGATTCCTCGTTCAACAGGTTTACTTTACCCATGGATACCAGTTCCTGCAACGCCTGGATACTGGACAGCATCTCATGCAGGAAGTATTGCAGGTTCTTCATGTTGTTCTTGTTCATGAACAACATACAGTTGTACCAGTCGTTCCAGAAAGTCAGCGCTGCGAACAGGCTCAAGGTTGCGATCAAAGGCTTCGCCAGCGGAATAACCAGTTTCCAATAAATGGTGAAGTCGTTGGCACCGTCGACTTTCGCAGACTCGATAATCTCGAAAGGAATACCGCCCTTCATAAAGTTCTTCGCCAAAATCATCTGCCAAACGGAGAACAGCATCGGCACAACCAGCGCCAGATAGTTGTTCTTAAAGCCCAGATAACGGGTACACATCAGATACCACGGAACCAGACCACCGTTGAACAAAGTCGTGAAGTAGAAGAAGAATGAGAAGCCGTTTCTCCACGGAAAGTCTTTTCTGTGCAGAACATAACCAGTCATAGTAGACATCAGCACGGAAAGGACAGTACCAACAATGGTAGCGATAATGGTGTTACGATAGGCAAAACCGATTCTTTCCGGATTTTCCAAACAGGTTTTGTACGCTTCCAGCGTCCATTCACCCGGCCAGAAAGAGTAACCGTTGCGCATAATGTTCGCTTCCGAAGTGAAGGAGTTCATAACAACCAGCAAAAACGGAAGGAAGCAAAGCATGCCCCAGATGAAAACCAGCACATAACCCAGCAGTTTAAATGCGGCCAAGTCCGCCTGGAAAATTTTATTCTTTCTCTTCATGCGATTAACTCTCCTTTCTGCAAATTTCGATTAGAACAGGGTGTAATCCGGCTCAATGATCTTAACAATCTTGTTAACAATCAAAATTGTGATAAAGCACAAGCAGGACTGATACAAACCTGCAGCCGAAGACATACCGTAGTCATTTGTTTGCATCAAGGAACGATAAATGAAAGTATCCAAAATGTCAGCAGCTTTCAGGATAACCGCGTTGTTACCAACCAACTGATAGAACAAACCGAAGTCGCCGCGGAAAATCTGACCAACAGCCAGTAATCCCATGATAACCATGGTCGGAATCAGGCTGGGCAGGGTGATATGGCGGATTCTCTGCCAGATGTTTGCACCGTCGATAGAAGCGGCTTCGTACATGCCCTGGTCGATACCGGCAACCGCAGCCAGATAAACGATACAGTCATAACCAACCATCTTCCACATCTTAAAGAAGACAAGCAAGACCGGCCACCCGTCGGGGCTGGCATAGAAGTTGATTCTCTCTGCGCCGAAGAATTCGATGATATGGTTGAAGATACCATATTCAAATCCAAAAATCGCCTGGAAAATCGCCTGTACCACTACCCACGAAATGAAGTAAGGCAGGAACATAAAGGACTGGAAGATCTTTTTGAACACCTTGTTGGTCAGCTCATTGATCATGATTGCAAATGCAACCGCCATAAGCATTCCCAGGAAAATAAACACGATGTTATAAAGCAAGGTGTTTCTGGTCAGCGGCCAGAGTTTGTTGGATACGATGAGGAACTTAAAGTTGTCGAATCCGACCCACGGGCTTCCGTAAATACCATCGACATAGTTGTACTTTTTAAACGCAAGTACGATACCAGTCATGGGTATGTAGGAGAAGATGATAACGTAGGTCAATGCAGGCAGCAACATGGCCAGCAGGATTTTGCAATCCCAAGCACGTTTTAAAAAGCGTTTGAAGTTCGACGGCTTCTGCCACTTTACTTCAGCGGCCTGCGGAGCTTCCCTTTCTACAGTTTGCGCTGTGTTTGCCATTGTGTAACCTCCCCGAAATAGAAATGAACCGGAAATCCCGAAAGACTGCCCGCGCACGCTTTGTCTATTTTAACCAAGCGGATGCCGTTTCACGGGCTATTATGTAGAGATTTCGATTGCATAAGTAAATTATACTTGCTTTTTTACATCAAAAATCTTAAAATAGTTGTGATTTCATTAAAGATTTTGTCATTTATCTATGACAAAATACACAAAATAAGGTTGTTAAAATTATCGTTTCCAGTAAAAAGGGAGAAAAATATGTTAAAAATTTTAATTGTTGATGACGAAGCGCCAACCAGAATGCGAATCATCAAGGGGATTGACTGGGAAGAATTTAATATTTCGCAGATCATTCAGGCAGAAGATGGGGAGGAAGCGCTGCATTTGTGCGATACTTTTATCCCGGATATCCTTTTGACCGATGTGCGTATGCCCAAAACCGATGGCATTGAACTGGCGACCCGCTTGACGCAGCGGTTTCCGGGCATCAAAACCATTTTTGTCAGCGGATATACAGATAAGGAGTATTTTAAAAGCGCCATCCGTCTGGGTGCAGTGAGTTATATTGAAAAACCGGTAGATTTGGGGGAACTCAAGGATGTGTTGGCCGAAACGGTCAGTGCTTTGAACAACGACCGGTCTACCGCACATAAGATCAAGGCATTTGAGCAAAGCCGCAATCTGCAAAAACTGATGGAAGTTGCAGGCGAGCTGTGCCAGCCCAGCTTTTATAATGAACAGCTGCTGGAAGAATTGGTGCCGGAAATTCGCAGTGCCTCTTTGTTTGTCACCGTCGTAGCCAAAATTGCCTTTTCCTCCGGCAGTTCTGATTTGAGCTCTTTTATTCCCTTTATGTTTCAAAGCATCTATGAAATCAGCGATGTGTACGATGCGCCCAGCCTTTCTCCTCTGTGTGCCTGTAAAGGCAACCATATTATCATCCATCTGGCTGGACAGTCCACCGGCTCGAATTTTACCGATTATAAAATGATTGATCAATACTGTAATTTTGTGGTTGATAAGCTGTCCGGTTCCGGAATCAATTCAGTAGTCGCCGTTGGATCGGTGGTCAGCAGCTGGAAAGAGCTGGCTCGTTCTTACGAAACGGCAGTGGTCGCAGTACAGCAATCTTTTTATCAGGAAAGCGACAGCGTCTGCTACTATAAAAAAACCGGTGCCAGCACCTATCAGTTCACACCCGAGCAGGTGGAAATTTTTTCTCAAACGCTCAAAAAGCAAAACCGCAACCATGCTCTTTTGTATATCCATAACCTTACCGGCGAAATCAAACAGTTTCAAAACACCCTAGTCATCAACGTGCTGCGCCATTATTACGCCTTAATTTGCGAACTGATGCACTTGGCACAGGACGAACAGATCACCCTGTACGAAAAAATCGGGAAGGAACAGGATGTGTGGGTCCACATTCAGAATTTCTCCTTCATCACGCAGCTGGAAGATTTTCTCGTTCAGGGGATTAATCAGTATTACGATTCGCTCAACGAAGGAAAATACGGCAACGCAACCGTGGATCGGATCGTCAAATTCATTAAGAACAATTACGCAAATCCGGACCTGTCCATTACTGCCATCAGCGAATATACCAATCTCTCTCCCACTTATATCTGCCATCTGTTTAAGGATACGACCAAAATGACCATCAACAATTTTATCCTGAATTATCGGATGCAAAAAGCACAACAGCTTTTAAAAGACCCGGTCTGCAAAGTCAAGGAGGTAGGCTTTCTGGTAGGGTACCGCAATGGGAACTACTTTTCTTATCAGTTTAAAAAATTCACGGGTCTTTCCCCGTCCCAGTTCCGGGAGAAAACAATATGAGATGGATCAAACGCCTGTTTCACTACTGCCGGAACCGCTTTCGCTACTCCAATTTTTTCACAAAGATGGTAGCGTTATTTTTGGTGGCTGCTTTTCTGCCGCTATTTGTCTGTTCGGCCTTTCTGGTAACCGACACCATCCGGGTTTCCGGCAAAAACACCGCCGCCTCCATCCGCAACAACTTTCAGCAGACTTATACCTCTCTGGAAAACCGTCTGACACAGGTAAAAAAATGCGCCGACCTGCTTTTGAACGACGCAGGTATCAACGATTTTCTGCGCAACGGCAAAAATGAAACGACTTTTTGGGAGCAGCGCACTTTCAAGACCGACATGGATAATACCATTTCCTTTATTGAAAATGCCCAGAATATCAAACGGCTGCGGGTTTATGTTGACCCTGCCTATTTCTATATTCTGGACTCCTATCATTACTGTAGCATGAACCTGTTAAGCAGCCAGTCTTGGTTTACTCCTCTGCGCTTGGCAAAAGGCCGGTCCATCTGGCTTTCCTCTCAGGAAAACGACCTTCTGGATCAGGCACAGAATATTTTGTCCGGCCACGACACCCTATCTTATATGGTAAAGGGCGTCGATCTGACTGATATGGGCCGGACCGCCGTAATCTATCAGCTGGATTTTTCCAAAACGGAAGTGGAAGAACAGTTGCGCAGTTCGTTGGTGCTGGACGGAAGCTGTGCTTTTATCACAGATCAAAATGACCGGGTGATCGCCCACGCGTCTCTTGGTGAAAGGAATATCCAGCTTGATACACTGTCGGACTACGCCGACCAGGATACCATTTCGTTTGACGGTGTCCGTTATCGGATCAGCTGCGCTGATTTCGAAGTGGCCCCTTGGCGGTTGGTTACCCTAGTGCCGGATGAAAGCCTCTTTTCTTATTCCGATTTGGATCAGATTCTGCTGTTTATCCTGCTGGCCTTTATCGCCGGAACTGTAATTTTCACCTCCACCCTGCGATTTTCTAAAAGAGTCACTCACAAAATCCGTTCGGTCGTTGACGGAATGGAGGCAGTGCGCAGCGGTGAATTTGTGAATCTTCCGGTCACCGGAACACATGATGAAATCGACGATTTGATCGATCATTATAACTATATGGTGGATGAGTTGGAGTTGCTGGTTGAGGCAAAATATCTTTCCGGTGTGGAATTGAAAGCGGCGCAGCTACGAGCCCTGCAAGCACAGATCAACCCCCATTTTCTCTATAATACGCTGGA
>Ga0129310_1003152_pt1 | contig 11007 bp, 9 predicted proteins | sample Go1ome_2_FD_94433 | JGI IMG/M metagenome (GOLD analysis project Ga0129310, IMG submission 94433) | Western lowland gorrila individual fecal microbial communities from Wisconsin, USA - Go1022A metagenome | ecosystem: Host-associated > Mammals > Digestive system > Large intestine > Fecal | place...
GCAGAGAAGATGAATGACTATATCATCTTTAAGAATCTGGAGGGCAAATATCTGACCTTAAAGGACTGTCTGGAAGAAAATAAGGAAAAGGGTCATGAGAATGAGATCTTCTATGTAACAGATGAGAAGGAACAGAGCCAGTACATCAATATGTTTAAGGAGGCCGGCCTCGATGCAGTTATCCTGCCCCATGCGATCGACTCTCCGTTTATCTCTCATCTTGAGCAGAAGAATGAGAAGCTGAAATTCCTTCGCATCGATGCAGATGTCAATGATACATTTAAGGAGCAGGCTACCAATGAGGATGAGGCCTCTAAGGAGCAGGCAAAGAAGGATGCCGAGAGCCTGACGGAGACCTTCCGGAAAGCTCTTGAGAACGACAAGCTCGATGTCAAGGTGGAGAAGCTTAAAAATGCCGGTATCGCTTCCATGATCACCGTATCTGAGGAAAGCAGACGTATGCAGGATATGATGAAGATGTATAGCGTTTACGGCGGCGGACAGGAGCTTTTCCCGGTTTCCGAAACACTGGTACTGAATGCAAATAATGATCTTGTAAAATATGTCATGGAACATAAGGATGGAGAAAATACAAAGAAGATCTGTGAGCAGCTTTATGACCTTGCAAAGCTTGCCCACGGCAGTCTTTCTCCGGAGCGTATGACAAAGTTTATTGCCAGAAGCAGTGAGATCATGTCAAAGATCTTATAGAAACTAAGATCGTACAATAAAGAAAAGGAAATAACATGGAGTTTAGAAGAAGGGACTATTTTTCCGTATTTACCGTGCTTGGCCTGGCCGTCAGTGTCCTTATGGCCTATAGTTATGTTGGAGCGGTTCTTTATAATCTTACTGATCTATGGATTTCCACCGGGAAAGCCAGCGAAACTCGCTGGCTTTTTCGGCTTTTCCATTCCCCATGGACCGAGCAGCTAATTCAGTATGTATTTGTTATAGGGGCTTCTTATGGGATCATCGCACTGATCCTTCAGAGGATCCCAAAGTTTCCGTGCAGAAAGCAGAAGCTTCCATTAAAATGCTTTTTCCTCTGTTTTGCCGCCGCAATGGGGGCCGGATACTTATTTAATGGTATCGGAACGGCAATTAATGTGATCGTCGGAATGTTCAGCAACAAGACCTTGGAGGATATGAATCCTGTCCTTTCTATAACAGAAGCAATGTCGCCCTCCATGATCCTGTATGTCTGTCTGGTAGGGCCGTTTATGGAGGAGCTTCTGTTCCGCGGAATGCTGTTGAGCCGCGCCCGTGTATTCGGAGACAGAACGGCCGTCTTCTTTACGGCGATCCTCTTTGGCCTGATGCATGGAAATCTGACCCAGTGTCTGTACGGCATAGCGATCGGTCTGGTCCTCGGCTATGTGGCGGTAAGAACGAATGGCATCCGGTATACATTTTTGCTTCATACAATGATCAATTCCTTTGGGATCGTGATTTCCTTCGGAGAGAAAATTGCAGAAAGACTACCGATCTTTGGCCTTGCTGATGTATACGGCTTTTTCATCATGATCCTGATCATCGATCTCGTGGTGGCAGCCATCGTGATTTTCTTAAGATACGGCCGATTTGCTTTTATGCAGCTTACATGGAATAATGAAGCGCCGTCTCCGTATCGGAAGTATGTATATCTGAACCCGGGAGTCCTTCTTTACATCGTGCTTTGCCTTGTTGAGATCAGCTCATTTCTTTGGTAGCAGCGGGAAGGCAGTATTGACTTTCAAATGATGCAATACTATAATATATAGTATTCATTACCATATAGCTCGATATGAGGATTTGAACGCGGCTTAAAGATCAGGAGGACAGATTATGAAATATAAGATTATTGGGGACAGCTGCCTGGAACTTACTGCAGAGATGAAAAAGGATCCGCATTACCAGATGATCCCTTTGACTCTGATGGTAGGAGACAGGACTTTTATAGATGATGAGACCTTTGACCAGAAGGAATTTTTACAGGCCGTAAGGGAGTGCCCGGAATGCCCAAAAACGGCCTGCCCATCTCCGGAGATGTTTAAGGAGGCATACCGCTGTGAGGCGGAAAATGTATTCGTTATCACACTTTCCAGCCACTTAAGCGGAAGCTACAACAGCGCAGTGCTGGCAAAAAATCTCTATGAGGAGGAGTTCGGAGCAAAAAATATCCTTGTGATCGATTCGGAATCCGCATCCTCCGGACAGTTGAATCTTGCACTGTATATCAGCGAGCTGTGCGAGCAGGGTATGTCATTTTCAGAAGTTTCCGAGGAGGTCTTAAAATACCGGGACAGAATGAAGACATATTTTGTCCTTGAATCGCTGGATGCTCTAAAAAAGAACGGAAGGCTTACCGGGCTTCAGGCGTTTTTTGCCACAAAGCTGAACATTAAGCCGGTTATGAGTGCGGAAAAAGGAACCATCATTAAGCTGGATCAGGCCCGCGGGATCCAGAAGGCGCTTCAGAAAATGGCGGAGCTGGCGGTGAAGGGGGCAGGTGACACCAAGGATAAGAGACTTATCATCGCACACTGCAATGCCTTGGAGCGAGCTCAATATATGAAAGAAGTATTCTGCTCCATGGCGCAGTTTAGAGATATCCTCATCACGGATACCTGCGGCGTATCGACAGTTTATGCCAGTGACGGCGGGATCATTGTTGCTCTGTAAGGGCCTGTCCCTGATAGATATGGTGTTCTTTTAAATATTTATGGATCGAGTTTAGTACAAGGCGCTTGTTGCCGCTCCATAGGGGTGCGGCAAGGAGCGCCTTTGGTCCGTCTCCGCTGATGCGATGGATGACGGTTTCCTGAGGGAGAAGGCGGATACAGCTCGCGATCAGCTCCGGATATTCAGAAAATTCAAGAGTACGGAAGGCCCCTGCCTTATAAAGGCCGTAAAGGTCGGTTCCCCGCAGAACATGAAGGAGCTGAAGCTTGATCCCGTCCACATGAAGGGCGGAGAGGTACCGGATCGTTTCCAGCATGTCGTCTCTGCTCTCTCCGGGAAGACCAAGAATGTCATGGACGATAACGGTCAGACCGGCAGCCTTCAGGCGGCGATAGGCATCTTCAAATACCGGAAGCTCATACCCGCGGCGGATAAGCTCTGCCGTTTTTTTATGTATGGTCTGAAGACCCAGCTCGACCCAGACCGGCTTTTCCCGGTTTAGCCGGGACAAAAGAGCGATCGTCTCATCCGGAAGACAGTCCGGTCTTGTTCCGATCGAGAGGGCACAGATCTCCGGGAAACGGATCGTTTCGGTAAACAGCGGCTCGAGGTAGGAAAGAGGCGCATAGGTATTTGTATAAGATTGAAAGTAAGCGATAAACGAGCCGGTCGAGATATCGATCTTTCCTGCGACTCTCTGCTTTGCTGCTTCAAGCTGTTCACGGATCGAGCCGGCTTTCTTTTCGGCAAAGTCACCGGAGCCTCCTGCACTGCAGAAAATACAGCCTCTGTTGTCTAAAGTGCCGTCCCGGTTGGGACAGGTCATTCCACCGTCCAGCGCTAACTTGTATACTTTTTTACCAAATTTCTGTTTCAGATAGCAGTCCAAAGAATAGTAAGGCCTGCCGTTCCAGTTATTCATGAAAATCCTCCAATTTTTTATGTAAAATTATCAGGAAACTGTTGCAACATACACTAAATATATTATATAATGAGAGACAACTGGTTTGCAAGAGAAATGATCTGCGACCAGAATCGCGTTTTAGGTTTCACAGAGGTTGGACTTGAACGCAGGTATGGCAAAAAAAGGAGAAGATATATGCAGAGGAATATGCTGACAGAACAGCTTAATAGTATAAAGGCAGAAAAATTCCTTGAAAAAATGTACGGAAAAAACGGAGTCAATGAAAATAGAGAGCGGTATCTGCATGTAATGGAGGGCTTTGAGCAGGAGTTTGGAAAGCAGGAGCTTATGCTTTTTACCTCCGCCGGACGTACCGAGATAAGCGGAAACCACACAGATCACAATCATGGAAAGGTACTGGCAGGCAGTATCAATCTGGACTGTGTGGCTGCGGCTGCCGCGAACGGAACCGATGAGATCCACATTGTAAGTGAGACATACAATCAGAAATTTACGATCAATACGAAGGATTTAAAGCCGAGTGCAAAGATGGCGGGTACCATCGATCTGACCAAGGGAATGCTGGCCGGCTTTCTTGATATGGGATGCCGGATCGGTGGCTTCGACGCCTATATTACGAGCAACGTGATCAGCGCTGCCGGTGTCAGCTCCTCAGCTTCCTATGAAATGCTGATCTGTTCTATGGTGAATGAATTCTTTAACGATGGCAGCGTGGACGTAGTGACCTACGCCCATGTCGGAAAATATGCAGAGAATAAATACTGGAATAAGGCCTCCGGGCTCTTAGACCAGATGGCCTGTGCAGTAGGCGGAATGATCACGATCGATTTTAAGGATCCGCTGAACCCGGTTGTAGAAAAGATAGATTATGACTTTGGCGCACAGGATCACAGCCTGATCATTGTCCAGACCGGAAAAGGACATGCAGATCTGAGCGCAGAATACTCCTCCATCCCGGCCGATATGAAAAAGGTCGCTACAGTATTCGGAAAAGAGGTCTGTGCAGATATTACAGAAGAAGATGTTTTAAATAATATTGGAAAGGTAAGAGCAGAAGCCGGAGATCGTCCGCTCCTGCGGGCTCTCCATTTCTTTGAGGAAAACAAGAGAGTTGAGGAAGAAGTTCTGGCCTTAAAGGAGGATCGGTTTGATGATTTCTTAAAGAAGATCACGGAATCCGGAAATTCTTCGTGGAAATGGCTTCAGAACTGCTACGTTCCGGGAAGTGAGGAACAGGGGATTACCGCAGCGCTGGCACTTACCGAGCTGTTTATCAAAGAAAAAGGCTGTGGCGCATGCAGAGTCCATGGCGGCGGATTTGCCGGTGTTATCATGGCAATGCTGCCGAACCCGGTGGTAGATGAGTATATCTCTTATATTGAAAAGGCAATGGGGGAAGGAAGCGCATACAGAATGACCATCCGTCCGTATGGTGCGGTCTGCGTGAATAAATTTATCGACTGATGAAAAAAAGTGGTTTTTTCAGGAGGATCCCCGCAGTTTTACTGGCGGCTGCCTTCGTATCCGGGATAACAGCCTGTCAGGGAGCCTCAAAAGCGCAGGAGGAAAGACCTCAGATGCTTTCTATGGGGACAGATCAGCCGGGCACGCATGCTTTTATGGCAGGGGCAGCGGTGGCGTCTGCGATCAATAACGGATATAAAGCTGTTCACGTGGATATAAAGATCTCCGATGGATCCCCGGTCAATGTAAAAAATGTGATCGAGGGTGAGGTTTCCGTAGCAATGGTCTCCGGCTCGGTTGCCTTTGAGGCATGGGATTCACAGATCGGCACGGAGAACTCCTATGATGGAAAAAAGCTGTGTGCCCTAGGGGCATGTTATGCGGAATGCTCACAGTGGATCGCTTTTCGGGAGTTAGGCCTTCATTATGTCAATGAAGTGAAGGGAAAGAGTATATCTGCCGGTGTGGTTGCTTCTGTTACGGAAGCTGCATCGAAGGCGGTTTTTGAAACACTTAAAATTGATGAAATAAATACCGATCTTTTGAGTTTGGGATTAAGAGAGAGCGCCGATGCCCTCAGAGAGGGTAAGATCGACAGTGCTCATAGCTTTTATACAGCTCCCTTTGAGGCCTTTGAGGTTCTTGCAGGGGAAAGAGAGACGGTTCTTCTGGAGTACAGAGAGGAAGAACTGGAGAGTATCCTCAGCCGGAATCCTTCATGGTGCCGGATCGTGATCCCGGCCGGACAGTATCCCGGTCAGGAAAAGGATATTGTCACATTCGGACAAAAAGTCCTTTTATGCACGAGTACGGAGATGGATGAGGAAACGGCTTACGGAATTGCAAAAGCCTTAGATCAGATGGCTGCCGAATATACAGGAGGACATCGATTTATGGCATTTATGCAGGACAAGGATTTTTTATGTAATGATCTTCCGGTCCCGCTTCACCCGGGCGCTGAGTGCTATTATCGGGAAGCGGGATACAGAAAATAAAAAAGCGGCGGCTTAAAACGCAGGAGGAGAGAGATGTTATACAAACAGTTGATCGAGCTTTTTGACATTCTGGATAGTTCTTCAGCTTCCGGAGCACAGGTGGTGGATTATTTCCATTCCATTAAACCGGACTGCAAGGTTGAAACATATCCTCTGGAGGGACCGAAAGGCCATACAGATATGGTTCGTATCCTGATCCCGGGTAAAAACGGTAAGACCAACGGCGGTTCTGCAAAGACAATGGGTATTCTGGGACGCCTTGGCGGACTCGGTGCAAGACCGGAGCAGATCGGTTTTGTATCAGATGGTGACGGTGCGATCGTTGCACTTGCAGTAGCTGCAAAGCTTCTGGATATGCAGAATAAGGGAGATTATCTGGAGGGAGACGTATTTATCTCTACTCATGTTTGCCCGGATGCACCGACAACTCCTCATGAGCCGGTTCCGTTCATGAATTCTCCGGTAGAAACATGGCAGGTCAATAAAGAAGAAGTTACTCCGGATCTGGATGCAGTTCTTGTTGTTGATACAACAAAGGGCAACAGAATCGTTAACCACAGAGGCTTTGCTATCTCTCCGACCGTAAAGGAAGGATACATCTTAAGAGTCAGCGACAGCCTTCTTGATATCGTACAGACAACAACCGGAAAATTACCGGTAGTATTTGCTCTGACACAGCAGGATATCACTCCTTACGGAAACGGACTGTACCACCTGAACAGTATTCTTCAGCCGGCTACAGCTACAAAGGCTCCGGTCGTAGGTGTGGCTGTTACAACTGAGACAATGGTTGCAGGATGTGCGACCGGCGCTACACATCTGGAGGATCTGGATGATGCTGCAAGATTTATGCTGGAGGCAGCGAAGTCTTACGGCAACGGTACATGCTCCCTTTACGATGAGAAGGAGTTTGCACAGATCTTAAAGCTTTATGGTTCTATGGAACATTTCCAGACACTTGGAAACAAATAAACAGGGAACAGGATCCTGCTCCGGCTTCTTTATGGAGGTCGGGGCAGTTTTTCTTTTCTGTTTCCTCATTTGTAAAGATTCTTTCCGGAACGATCTTCGGATCTTCGGAAGGAAATAAAAAAATTTGACAGGATACGCCATGCTCTGGTAGAATAATAGGCAGCATTGTGTCAAGTTTTAATATAGAAGGGCCGGAGGTTTTCCGGTCAATGGAGATTATAGATGGCGGATGAAGAAAAGGTAGTAGAAAAATCAACGGAAAAAACAATAGAAAATGTAACAGAAGCAGCTGATGCAGAGAATACAGAAGCTGCCGCAGCAGTACAAGAAGAAAGCAACGTAACGGGTGCCGAAAAAGACAACGTAACAGATGTCGAAGAAGGCAACGTAACAGATGCCAAAAAAGACAACGTAACGGATGTCGAAGAAGCAGGCGTGACAGAAACGCCAGAGACTGCTGCGTACCATGTAACAGATACATATGTCAAAGAGACAGAAGATAAGGCGGCAGGGCTTTTAACAGAGAAGCCGGAAGAACGATCGATTGATCTAATAGCAGAACGAAAGGTCAGATCGCAGCCTAAGGATAATATCCAAAGACTGAAAAGGATAAAACAGAAAAAAGCGCAGGGAACTGCTGCTAAATATATGGCTGTGGCTGCTTTGACAGCAGTTGCTGTTGCAGCTGCCGCCGCGGCGATCGGTATTCTCGGGAAGAACGGGGAAGAAGCCGGCGGAAAAATGAGAGTGGAAACGGTGGAGGCTTCGTTGGAAACGACCGCACCTTTGGAAACGGAAGATCAGGAAACCGTATCGATCGTCCTCGAAACAACTCTTTCTGATGAGGAGATCGCAGAAAAGGAAAAGGAAGAAGCAGTGATCAAGGTGCTTGACGGATATGCCAATCTGGGTATTGCAGAGGTCTCCGGTTTCCTTAATGTGCGAAAAACACCGGAAAACTACGGAGAAATCGTGGGCAAGCTTCAAAAAGGGGCGGCCTGCGAGATCGTGGACACCTCGACAGAAGGCTGGTACAAGATCACATCCGGAGGAGTTACCGGCTATGCGAGCAGACAGTATATCCTGACCGGCGATCAGGCAAAGAAGATCGCAGCAGAAAATGTGGAAGAAAGAGCGGTTATTCAGGTTGAAAAACTGAATGTCCGTGCAACACCGAGTCAGGATGGTGAGATCGTCGGACAGGTGCTCAAGGATGAGCGTTATCCGGTCAAAAGCATTGAGGACGGATGGGTGCAGATCGATGAAGGCTTTATTTCTGCAGACTATGTGACAGTGCGCTATGCACTGAACGAAGCACGGAAAATGGATATGAGAACGACGGTTCTGAGCCTCTATGATAATCTTGGTGTCTCCAATGTCAGCAACTATCTGAATGTCCGTGACAATCCGGATGAAAAGACAGGTAAGATCATTGCGAAGCTGCCAAGTAATGCAGGCTGTGATATTCTGGAAACACCGAAGGACGGATGGTATAAGGTACGCTCCGGTAAGATCACAGGATATGTCAAGTCGGAATTTATCCTTACCGGTCAGGCGGCGAAGGATAAGGCGATGCAGGTATCGAAGCTGATGGCGATCGCCAACACCGATGGAGTTAATGTCCGCTCGGAGCCGAATACGAATTCCTCTATCTGGACCCAGATCTCAAACAGTGAGCGTTTCCTTGTTGCCGATCAGCAGGATGGATGGGTAGAGATCGAGCTGGATGATTCAAAGGCATATATTTCCAGTGACTATGTGGATGTAAAATACGGTCTTAATGAGGCGATTAAATTTACCCCGATCGTGGAGACACCGGCAACGGGCGGTACTACCTCAAAGCCGTCAAAGGGCAATTCCTCCTCGAAGCCGTCCGGAAACAAAAAAAATAATAATAATGTTGCGGCAGGCTCCGGTGCGGGAAGTGTATCCTCGAAACGTGCTCAGATCGCAAACTATGCCGTTCAGTTTGTAGGCAATCCGTATGTATGGGGCGGTACTAGCCTGACAAGCGGTACAGACTGTTCCGGATTTACAATGTCGGTAATGGCAAAATTCGGAGTATCGCTTCCGCATAATTCCGGATCCCAGTCCCAGCGCGGAAAGTCCATTTCCTCCTCGCAGATGCGTCCGGGAGATCTGGTATTCTACTCCGGAAGCGGCGGTGGAATCAACCATGTAGCAATTTACATCGGTAACGGACAGGTATGCCATGCATCCAATAAAAAATCAGGAATTAAGATCTCAAGCTGGAACTACAGAAGTCCGTCGAAGATCGTCAATGTACTTGGAGATTAAGAGATCAGCCGGAATCTGAAAGAATCTGCCGAAATATCGGAAGACATGCATGCACAGTTTTTTCCTGTGTCCATATACTAAAGTATAAACCTGAAATAAAAGGAGTCTTATTATATGGCATGTAATAGAAATAACTGGTGTGGATGCTTCGGATTTGGAAGATGTGGAAACAGCGGCCGTTGCAGCTGTGGCTGTGGAAGCACAGGAAACAATGGTGGCTGTGGAAGCACAAATACAGGAAACGGCTGTGTATCATGGTGGACGCAGAGAGAGCGGGAGATTTATGAGAACGGTCGGGAAGCAGGGCGCAGAGAAGGCTATGCAGATGGTTACCGGTTCGGATATCAGGAGGGATACCAGATCGGGTATCAGGAGGGGTATCGTGCCGGTTATCGCGCAGCCGGAGGTCAGGGCTGCTCATACAGCACTTCCTGTGGCGGATGTTTAGAAACCATCAGATAAAGATACGGGCAGGCGTAAAAGCCTGCCCCGGAACGGAGAAAAGAAAATGAAAAATGTAAAGAAGCAGATCGGTTTTATTGCAGGGCTGTGTCTATGCTCCGGGATCCTTTGCTTTCCGGTCATGGCAGATACGGTCTATGTCACGGCCAGCCGTTTAAATTACAGGTCTGAGCCATCTACATCGGGACAAGCTCTGGGAACAATCCCGTCAGGCACAAAGCTTGAAAGGATCTCGAATGATGGTGAGTGGAGTGTTGTGTCTGTGAATGGGAAAAAATACTACGCAGCTTCCAGATACCTGTCAACGGTGGAACCGGAAAAGAAAGCGGCTGCAGGAAAAACAGTAGCTTTACAAGAACCGGAATCTCATAAAAATGTGGATAAAACATGGAATGTGGAGTTAAAGAGTGAATATACCTACAGCTCTTTTTCAAAGATCAACAGCGGAAATGCCATCTATTATCATAATGGCAGTGCAGCACGAAAGGGAAAAACCGTCTGCGTGAATGCCGGGCACGGAACAAAGGGGGGAAGTGCAGTAAAGACACAGTGCCATCCGGATGGAAGCGCTAAGGTAACCGGGGGGACAACAGCGTCCGGCGCCGTTACGGCAGTGGCCGTTTCCGGCGGAATGACATTTTCGGATGGGACTGCAGAGAGCACCGTTACACTGGCAATGGCAAAAAAGCTGAAAAACAGGCTTTTGGATGAAGGATATGATGTGTTGATGATCCGCGAAGGCAGTGATGTCCAGTTGGATAATGTGGCAAGGACTGTGATCGCCAATAATAATGCGGATATCCATGTAGCACTTCACTGGGATTCCACATCGTCAGATAAAGGATGCTTTTTTATGAGCGTTCCCTCCAATAGCGGATACAGAGCCATGGAGCCGGTGGCGTCCCACTGGCAGCAGCATAACGGGCTGGGAGAGAAGCTTATCGAAGGCTTAAGAAAGAGCGGAAATAAAATATTTTCATCCGGAAGCATGGAGATGGATCTGACCCAGACCTCATATTCGCAGATTCCAAGCGTTGATATAGAGCTTGGTGACAAGGCATCGGATCATACGGATAAAACTCTGGATAAACTGGCAGATGGTCTCATTTCCGGGATCAACAGCTATTTTGAACGCAGATAAGCATTCCCCCGCTTCAAGTGCGCGGAGCACTAAGCGGTGGGTGAGGGGGATGCTTATGTCAGTGGGAGTTGAAAGCTCCCACTGAC
>Ga0129310_1003153_pt1 | contig 11005 bp, 8 predicted proteins | sample Go1ome_2_FD_94433 | JGI IMG/M metagenome (GOLD analysis project Ga0129310, IMG submission 94433) | Western lowland gorrila individual fecal microbial communities from Wisconsin, USA - Go1022A metagenome | ecosystem: Host-associated > Mammals > Digestive system > Large intestine > Fecal | place...
TGATGATGCCAATAGCGAATAACCCCCACCCTACTAGCGGAATCATGCTGCATACAGGCACTGCTGTCAAATTGATTAAAAGTCCCAGCCTTTCACGGCTCAGTTTTGCATCATCATATTCTTTGCGGAACAAAGTTCCTACGATCCCTGGAGAGCCTAAGTCAGAGAAAAAAGCCGCTACGCTGGCGATCCATGCTCTTTGCTGTACAGAAATCTTGGTTTTCCTTCCCCTTTCTGTCATATACCGCGTAAATCCTTTAATTGCTCCCCCATACTCCATTGTTCCGACATATCCGCAATACAACGCAATGAAGGCAATCATGGACGCCTTTTCGGGATTTAGGAGCTGTCCATAGATTCCATCGGTAAACAACCTAATACAGCCAGATTCAATACTCCCTTCCAAAAAACACAGCGCAGTAATTAAAAATCCAAAAAAGCTAAGCAGATAGTTTCGGCTTAAAATCAGCAATATCAAAAATATCGCGACAGAAAGCACTCCAATACTGATTGCCGTCAAGCCTCTCACCTTACTTTCTTCTAATCACTCTACCCGGTCTTTCTTCGGTATGGATTCCTTCTCTTACAACCGGTATCCCGTTTACAAAAGTACAGCAGATTCCTCGCGGGTACTGTACCGGATTAATGTAATTCTCATTGGTCTCTAGTCGATTGAAGTCAATGACATTAATATCTGCCCAATACCCTTCTTTTAGATATCCCCTATCCTCCAGTTGCAGCCAGTCGGCACATTTTCCTGTAATATGCCTGATTGTATCCTCCACTCTTTCAAACCCATAATGAAGGATATAGTTGACCATACCATAATATGTGTTCGGATGTACCAAAATGTCAGGGAAGTCCTTTTTATTGCCGAAAGTTCCAAAACCGTCAAAATTGAATGCGTCTATGCCTACCAACGCCAGCTTATGATGTAAGAAGGTCTTAACAATCTCTGAATTGAAGCGAATTACACGCGTACGCATCATCGGATCTTCGCGCAGAAGTCTCAGTACGGTATCTACACAATCCCGATCCTGTTTGCTGTCAAAAATATCGCAAACGCTTTTTCCCGCATATGCGCAGTTTGATGAAGCGAGAATATATATCCACTTGCTCCATTCAGGGAACTTCCCCGGATTAATCAGTCCGCCTCTTCCGGAAAGGATCCAATCTTTTAGCCATTTATGAAAATCTCTTTTCTTTAAATTCTCAACAAATCGCTCTACCGAACCGCTAATTCGAATCCATGGCATGAAATATCCGGCCAAATATGGGATATACTCGAATCCTGCATCGACATTTGGAATCACATCGAAAATAAAATCTATTCCTTCCGCTTCGGCTGCGTCAATAAATTTCAATGTTTTTTCTGCACGGTCTTCAGGACTTTCTCCTTCTTCCAACGGTGTGGTATAATATAAGTCAGAGAGATGATTCATGTGCAATTTGACCCCTGTGCGCCTCGCCACTTCAAAGCCTTCCTGTAGCCCCGCAATCCTAGCCATCGCGTCAGCACCGCGATTTTTCCAATGAGTCGTGTAAATACCTCCCGCATCCTTTACCATCGATACCAAACTGCTGATTTCATCCAAATCCGCATAACTGCCCGGCACATAATCCATGCCTGTTGTCATACCCCAAACACCATCAGAGAGAGCTTGTTCCAGATATCGCTTCATTTCCTTTAATTCCGTTTCATCCGGTCTTCTGTTATCACCGCCCAAAACCTGTGCACGAATATCGCCATGTCCCACATTGGGAATATAGTTGTAAGCAATCCCCTGAGTCTCCAGGCGCTTCATATATTCCCCCATGGTATTCCAATCGATCTTTATGTTGAAATAAGATTCAATCACAGGCACCACTTTCTCTCTCGGTAGCACCGTATTCGCATCCTCCACATAGGGGTCTACAATGTCCCAAGCGTCATATTCCCAAAACTTTCTTACCCAGATTTTATCCATAGGGGCAGGTGTGGCACCGCAGTTTCCGCAATAGCACGTTGTAATGCCCTGTTTTACCGTACTTTCACCCCTTGGGAACAGAAATAGCGTTTGATCGCCATGTGAATGCATATTGATAAAGCCCGGACAAACCACCTTGCCCTCTGCGTCAATCACCGTGCTTCGCGTATATTCTTCTTCCAGATCCCCGATGCAGGTAATCTTACCGTCCTTAATACCTAAATCTGCAACATAACCGTCACAACCGGTTCCGTCAACGATGGTTCCTTTTTTTATTATATAATCATACATTTATCTTACCTCCATCTTCTGCTGCTCAGACATCTCCACAAGATGACATGCCACAAAATGCCCCGGTTTTATTTCCCGTAATTCCGCTTCACAACTTCTGCAAATTTCTTTTGCCATCGGACACCGATTCGCGAAACGGCAAATCGGCTCAGGATTAACCGGCGACCCTATTTCTCCCCTCAATAAAATTCGTTCTTTTTTGTTTCGAAGATTTGGAACCGGAATTGCGGATAAAAGCGCCTGGGTATAGGGATGCAGCGGGCTCTCGAATAACTCCTCCGTTGGTGCCTTCTCCACTAATTTACCCAAATACATAACGGCTATATTATCCGCAAAATGATTTACAACTGATAAATCGTGCGTGATAAAAATATAAGTCAATCCCAGTTTTTCCTGCAGTTCATCCATCAAATTCAAAATCTGCGCCTGAATCGATACGTCCAAAGCAGAAACTGGCTCATCGCAGACAATGAACTTAGGATTCGAAGCAAGCGCTCGCGCAATACCGATTCTCTGTCTTCTTCCCCCGTCCAGTTCGTGAGGATAAGCATTGATCAGTCTTTCTGCCAGCCCAACAATCTCCATCAGTTCCAGTACTCTGTTGAGCCGTTCTTCCTTATTCCTGATCATTTTGTTGATTTTTAACGGTTCTGCGATAATTTCACTAACGGTTTTTCTCGGGTCTAGCGAAGAAAACGGATCTTGAAAGATTATTTGCATTTCCTTTCGCATATTACGCATTTCGTGCTTTGATAAGGCTCGAATATCTTTCCCGTCGAAGAAGATTTCCCCTTCTGTCGCCTCTAGTAATCTGAGAATCACCCTGCCTGTCGTAGACTTGCCGCAGCCTGATTCTCCTACAATGCCTAAGGTTTCTCCTTCCTTGATGGAAAAAGAGATTCCATCTACTGCATGTAGCATACCCTTCGGCGTGCTGAAGTATTTTTTCAAGTCTTTTACTTCCAGCAAGATTTTTCCTTCACGCATCCATTTCACCTCCATCTCCAATCTGTCTTCCACAGGAATACAAATGGCACTCAACATAATGGGTATCGCTGTCATATATTTTTTGTGGTTTCTTCGTTTTGCAAATCTCCATCGCGTAATTACAACGCGGACAAAACGCGCAGCCTTCCGGTAAATTGCTTGGATCCGGCATCAATCCGCGAATCGGTTTCAATTTGGCCGTTCTGTTCGTTACATCCGGCAACGAATTAAACAATCCTTCCGTATACGGGTGCCTGGTATGTTCGAAGATATCAACCAGTGTGCCGTGTTCCACAATGCGCCCTGCATAAATAACAGATACTTCATCGCAGGTTTCCGCCACAATCCCCAAATCATGTGTGATCATAATCATCGCAGTATTCAACTTCTGCTTTAACTCGCGCATCATTTCCAGAACTTGCGCTTGAATCGTTACATCCAGGGCTGTGGTCGGTTCGTCGGCAATGAGAACCGAAGGACTGCACGCCAGCGCGATAGCAATCACGACTCTCTGTTTCATGCCGCCGGAAAACTGATGGGGATAGTCTTTGTCACGAAATCCAGGAATACCTACCAGTTCCAGAATCTCTTTCGCTTTTTCTTCCGCTTCTTTCGCAGTGCAATTTTCATGATACGAAATAACTTCAGCGATTTGATCGCCTACGGTCAATACCGGATTCAATGAAGTCATCGGATCTTGAAATATCATGGAAACGTCTTTCCCTCTGAAATTTTCCAATTCTTTCAGCGACGCGTGTAGAACATCCTGTCCATTTACAACAATCTGTCCCGCAGTAATCTGTCCCGGTGGCGATTGAATCAGATTCAGCATCGCGAGACCGGTTGTGGTTTTGCCGGCCCCGGTTTCTCCTACCAAACCCAGCGTCTTTCCTTTTTCAATCTGCATATTGACGCCGTTTACAGCTTTTACGCAGCCATCTTGCGTATCAAACGCTACATGCAAGTCTTTAATATACACCGCATATTTATCGGAAATCTCTCTAAGTTCCTCCGCAGTCAGAGGCTTACAGTTTTTAGAAACCTTTGGCGTCTTCATCCTTCTCGCCTTTTTTTCGCCCATCTTACCTTTCCTCCTATTTCAACTTTGGATCCAACGCGTCACGCAAACCATCCCCCAACACATTTAAAGCTAATACAATCAGCATAATAGCGAGCCCTGGGAATAAAACCATATGCGGATTGTCTCGGATAAATTCGCGACTGCCAGAGAGCATCGCGCCCCACTCCGGTGTAGGTTGTTTGATTCCCAAACCGATAAAGCTGAGAGATGCCGTAAACACGATAGCCTTGCCAATTCGGAGTGTGCATTGCACAATCAACGGCGCAAGACAGTTAGGAAGAATATGGGTCAAGATAATGGTGCTGTCTTTTGCGCCAATAGCTCTTGCTGCCTCGATAAATTCCTGATCGCGAACCGTAAGCACGGATGCTCTTGTCACACGAGCAAATCCTGGAACCGAAGCAATGCCTACTGCCAGCAATAGGTTTATCATGCTGGAGCCTAATGCTGTTACAATGGCGGTTGCCAGCAGCATCGCAGGAATGGCCAAAAAAACATCCAAAACGCGCATAATGCCATTATCAATTTTCCCCCCATAGTAACCTGCAACTGCGCCGAGAAAGCCGCCGAATAGGAGGGAAATGCCTACCGAAATTGCGCCTACATAAAGAGAGATTCTTGTCCCGTGCACAATTCTTGCAAAGATGTCTCTGCCCATTTCATCGGTACCAAACCAATGTTCCGCCGAGGGTTTTTGCAATCTAATCGCCATGTTTTGTTTAATCGCGACATCATCGTAGTCAGCAATGACATCGGCAAAGATTGCAGTCAGCACCATAATGATAACGATAATCAAACCCAGTACGGCCATTTTGTTTTTGCTGATTCTGACCATGACGTCTACAAACTGATTTTTCTTCTTGTATTTCCTGCTGATTTCAGATGCTTGCCGTTTCATCATCTTTCCTCCCCTTATTTGTACTGCGCCTTAATCCGCGGGTCAATATATGCATAAAGAATATCCACAATCAAATTTACAATACAGAAACAAATTGCGAAAATTACCAGACATCCAAGTACGACCGGCGTATTCTGGTTACCGATGGAATCTATAAGCAAGCGTCCCATTCCCGGCCATGAGAATACGGTCTCCGTCAGAATCGCACCTCCTAGTAACGCTCCCATTTCAATGCCTGTTACCGTAACAGTCGGAATCAGCGCGTTTCTAAGTGAATGTTTTATGATAACTTTTCTTTCCGGAACACCCTTGGCTCTTGCAGTTCGAATATAATCCTGTCGAATGACCTCTAACATGGAGGAACGGGTTGTTCGGGTGATGGTCGCCATGGATTCTGCACCTAGCGTAATCGATGGCAGAATCAAGCTCCAAAACCCATTTTGCATGCCGCCCGAAGGCAAAATGCCTAAATGCACGGAAAATAATAGAATCAACATCAGCCCTAGCCAAAAAGACGGCATCGATACGCCCAGCAACGCAATAATCATCCCTATGTTGTCAAAAGCGGAATACTGTTTGGTCGCGGAGATTATACCGATGGGAATCGAAACCGCCACCGCAAAAACAATGGCACCGATAGCTAAAATCACAGTATTAGGGAATCTAGAAAAAACCTCGAAACTAACATCGTTCCCCGTCACATAAGAAATTCCCATGTCCCCATGCAGCAAATTCCAAATATATCTCGCATACTGCACAATAAACGGATCATTTAACCCCATCTCTTGACGTAGTTGTTGAATACTTGCTTCTGTAGCACCGGTTCCGAGCAGAGTTCTTGCAGGATCTCCCGGTTGAAAACTCATAATCGCATATACAATAAACGTGACACCCAAAAGAATTGGAATCAGTGCAAGAATTCTTTTTATTATGTACCTATACATTCAATTACCTCCACACCATGGTAATTAAAGAGAAGGGGAACTTGCAAAAGCCCCCTCCATCTCACCGTTTCTGCTACAATATTTACTCAATATCTAATTGTATTGAAGTCCATTCCAAAGACACCATCCTGATACACATTTTTCAAACCTGCACGATAGCCGATCAAGATTGCTTTACCGGTTATCGGAACAACGTGCGCCTCATCCATCAATTCTCGATTTATCTCTTCATAAGCAGCTTTTCTTTTTGTCTCATCGATGATTCCTACAGCATCATCAATTTTTTTGGAGATTTCATCATCCTTAAGCTGTGAGAAGTTGTTGGTTCCTAAACTGTCTTTGTGGAATAAAGGTCTTAAAAACCGATCCGGGTCCGGTGCTGTCGCCCAACCCATAATTGCCATTTCGAATTGTCCTTGTCCGCACTGTTCCATATGGGTTGCGACCGTATTCTGTGCTACCTCGGTTTCAATGCCGATATCTTTTAAATTCCCCTGTATGACAACCGCCATCTTTGTGTTCATATCGCTCATCGAGCGAATCACAAACTTTTTACCTGCCTCCTGCTTGAATCCGGATTTTTGCAAATATTCTTTGGCTTTTTCGACATCATAGGTATAGCCCGCGTCAATGCTTCCTACTACAGCAGAAGGTAAAATACTTGTCAGCCTCTCTCCCAGACCTTCCTGCGAAGCTTGAATCACAGCTTCTTTATCTACCGCATATTCAATTGCCTTTCTAAAATCAAGATTGTTGAACGGTTCTTTCGTTTCGTTAAAGAAAAGACCGTATAGCTGATTTGCGGTCGTTTCATACAGCCCTAACTTTTCATTTTCTTTAATTCTGGAATAGTCGGATGTCAATACAGAAGTATTGATGTCAATTTCACCGGTTTCCAAAGCAATCGTTCTGCTAGAACCTTCTGGAATAACTCGCAGCTCTAATTTTTCGAACTGAGAAGCATTCTCTGTGTCAAAATAATTTTCATTTCTTACAAAGACGGCTTTTTCACTTGGAGTCCACGACTCGAAAACGTATGGACCGGAACCTACCGGGTTTTTGGCGAAGTCATTCCCGCTTTCAATTAGTTCACTCGGCAAAATACTGCACGCAGGGTCAGCCAAGTTGCTCAGGAGCGCCGCGAACGGTTTGCTTGTTTTAATTACGAAATGAAGATCATCTTTAATGTCCACATCCTCAATATACGCAACAATGTGCGCAACCAACGTCTGCGTCTTGGCTCTCATCAAAGAGGCCTTTACATCCTCTGCCGTCAAATCTGTTCCATCAGAGAATTTGATTCCTTCCTTCAGGGTAAATCCCCACTCCAAATCGGAGATGTTTTCCCAATGCTCTGCCGCGTCAGGGATAACCTTTAAGTCCTTGTCGAATTTTACCAATCTGCTATACACTGCCGTAATTGCCAACTGTGTCTGCAAATCTGAGAAGTTAGTAGGGTCCATCGTGCTAATGTCACCGATAGAACCTACACGCAGGGTATCACCAAAACTATTCTCTCCTCCGTTATCGCCTCCGCAGCCCGTCAGAACTGTTATGGATAAGATTAAAATCAATAATACACTCAATATCTTTTTCATTTTTTCTTTCCTCCCTATCCTCTCTTTAAGAAAGCAGTGATGCAATGCAAAGCACCTTTTCCTTTCATGATCTCAGAAATGTCAACGGTCAACACCTTGATGCCATTCTTCTCTAGCGCTTCTTGGCATCTTGGATTACCCTCCGGCATCACAATTAACCCCGGTTCTAAAGCAACAAAGTTGCAGCCAAAAGTTTCGCGTACCTCTGTTCTTGACGGAGCCTCCACAATCTTATAACCTTTTTTCTTCAGTACATCTAAAACATCATACGGTACTTGCGATGCATGCACCATGACGACATCATCGCTAGCTGCGTTCATCAAACCGTCAATATGGATGTTGCTGTAAGGCTGCTGCATATGTAACACCTCTGTTACACCCATACGTTTCAGTTCATATTCTACCTGTTCAAACCCGCTTCTGTTACAGCGGGAGCCTGTAGAGAGTACCACCGTATGGCGATCAACCCACATAGCGTTAGCACCTTCAAACATACCATCGCCATTAATTGTTCTGATAATCGGTACTCCCAAGTCAGCTAGCGCTTTTGCGATATAGCGTTCTTCACCTCGTCTGGCAGCCATTCCAGGTCTTGTTAAAATCGCGCCTTCCGGTGTCATCAGCATCAAATCCCTGCAAAAAACTGCATTTGGTCTATCCTCTCGTTGTTCTTCTACATAGTATACTTTAACGCCATGCTGCCTGTACAAGTCAGTCACCGCGTCATGCTGTTTTCGCATTAATTCGACATCAATGGGTTCTTCCGAAAACCGGTTCGCTTTCGGATCATAGTTCTCAACTTCTTTTCCCGGTCGACGCATTAAAACCGAACGGAGTGTTTCCACTTCTGAGGCCACGCCCCAGTCGCCCCAATATTCATGTAAGTCCTCAGAAAAAGTGGTTTCTTTTGGGAACCATCTTTCTCCGGGAATCGCATCAATATCTACGCTCTTGTTGTTTTCGTTTATCACCGCATCTTCCTCCTACATTCAAACTTTATGCGCATATATGCATTATCTTAACGCAAGTACTGTGCCAAATATAAAAAAGGTGCAAAACAGCTGAATTTCGCACCATTTCTAATTCATCTACATTTGTTAGGTATAAAGTTTTTTTGACAATAAAAAATTTTTTACTTCTTCTAGTTAAAAAAACTTTACCTGTTGCTTCGCGTCAAATTATATTTCTTCATTTTATAATGAAGTGTCTGTTTGGAAATGCCCAGCCGCTCTGCTGCTTTTACCAAATTTTCTGAGCAAATGAGACTTTTTATGATTAACTCCTTTTCATATCGCATCAATTCTTGCTCAAGAGAAAAAATTTCCGGCAACACGTTAGCTTCTCCACGTTCAAAAAAATCTTCCTGTCTGGTTCCGCATGCTTCTTTCTGCAGATATTCCGGCAGCGCATGAACTCCAATCATACCACAGGAAGTCAAATTAAATGCACCTTCTATAGCGTTTCTTACCTCGCGAACATTGCCGGGCCAATGGTAGGTTTGAAACAATTGTAACGTCTCCTGGTCAATGCCCTGAATTGCCTTTCCCATTTTCTGATTCAATATTTCAACAAAATATTCAATCAAGGCCGGTAAGTCATCCATCCTTTCACGAAGTGGTGGAACGTTTAGTTGCACCGCACTTAATCTATAAAACAAATCCTCTCGTAACTTATTTTCTTTGACACATTTTAAAGGACTTTCATTGACTGCCGAAATAATTTTTACATCGACTTTGATTGGATTATACGCGCCAATTCGATTCACTTGTTTTTCCTCAATTGCGCGCAAAATCTTTGCCTGTACCCCGATTTCCATTGAATTAATCTCATCTAAAAACAATGTGCCTCCGTTGGCAATTTCAAATAGCCCCGGTTTATTTTCTGCACCTGTATAGCTTCCCTTCACTGTACCAAAAAGAATGCTTTCCAATAAATTCCCGGGAATTGCTGCACAGTTTTGGGAAACAAAACGTTTATTTCTTCGGCTACTGCAGGTGTGAATAGATTGCGCGACCAATTCTTTTCCTGTGCCGGTTTCTCCATAGATCAGCACCGAAGAATCTGTATCCGCAATCATGGCGATTTTATTTTTTAACAATTCCATAGATTTCGATATTGTAATAATGTCCTCCAGTGTATATAGGCTTTCTTTAGCCTCCGTATCTTTTAGGGACAAAGTTATATCTTTCCGCGCATACTCAAAATCAATATATCTCGATACATCCACTGCCCCGATAATCTCATCTTTATTTTTTATGGGCATTGTAGTATTGATTGCTCGAATATTATGTCCTTTATACGTCACTAGCATCTGATCCTCATTACTAATAGACTCTCCACTATCCAACACGCGCATAATGCTGCTTGTTTCCTTCGTCAAATTAGGGTATACATCAAAAATATGCTTTCCATATACATCCTTTTCTTTTAAATTATTTACATCCGGACGAAAGTTTGTATAATACTCAATGTAGCCTTCCTTATCCGTTACCATAATCCCGTCAATGTAATTATAAATTTTTAAGAGTTGCTCCACATATCGTCTCAACATATTTCCTCCAAAATCAGCTAGCTTTTTAAATTCATTGGATTGTTCCAAAATGTACATCTGTAGAACTTTATCGTAAAACTGTTAACTGCTTAATATCATTGTACCTTTATCTCTACAATAAAGTCAAGCAGAGAAAAAAACAAAGTCGTGTCAGTAGCCTTTGGCAAATTTAATGGAAACTAGGCGCCGCAAACCATCACGCTACAATATTTTCATCATGACAAAAATGCTGCCCACGCATGGGCAGCATCCTGTAAAGTCGTATCAACTTTTTGAAAGTCGGTAAATCCGGGACTAACGCTTGGAGAACTGGCTCGCTCTTCTTGCTTTTTTGAGTCCGTACTGAAATGTTCTGAATTACGTTTTTTCCCGTATTTCCAAGGGTTTTCGGCTCTCGGTTTGGATTTTAACCACCTCATTAACACTGAAAAATGGTGATTTCTATGCCTGTTTACGCTGCTCAAAAGCAGCATTTACAACGCTCAAAAGTTCTTCGGGTCTATTATACTTCACCCTGGCATAAATGTCCATAGTTGTTTTACTGTTTTCATGTCCTGCCAGATACTTGTAAAATGAAAAAGTTAATTCACCGAATCGATGTAAGCAAGTGAACTTAGTCGTACACTAATTTCTTGCACAATTAACTTCAATCTTGTATCATTTTAGTAGATCTCGAGACGAGGGAGAA
>Ga0129310_1003155_pt1 | contig 10992 bp, 5 predicted proteins | sample Go1ome_2_FD_94433 | JGI IMG/M metagenome (GOLD analysis project Ga0129310, IMG submission 94433) | Western lowland gorrila individual fecal microbial communities from Wisconsin, USA - Go1022A metagenome | ecosystem: Host-associated > Mammals > Digestive system > Large intestine > Fecal | place...
GGGTTACTGCGGTGCACAGGATATTGAGACACTGAAGGAGACCGGCAGATTCGTGAAGATCTCCGCTGCATCTCTGAAAGAGAGCCATCCTCATGATATCCACATCACAAAGGAAGCTCCGAACTACAGCGTGGATGATAAATAAGTTGTGAGTAAATAAAAAACTATTGCCGGTAGAAGACTTCTATGCTAAGCTGAATGCAAAGCATAGAAGTTTTCTATTTCTACAGATATCTTGTGAAGTTCTGAATAGCGAGTCGGAAAGTCGATGTTTTTATTCCAATTTACAACATTCTAAAATAACAGTGGATTTCTGACCGTGGTGATTCAGTACTTTGTGTGGGGCACAGGAAGGAGTTCTATGGGAAAAGATGTAAATATGTGTAAAGCATTGGAAGACCTGCTGACAATCGAAAGGGAGAAGGGAGAGAAAATTGGTATCGAGAATATGATCTGGAATATGCAGCAAGAAGGCATTGAATTGGACCGGATCTGTCGTATCTGTGGAAAAACCGCAGAAGAAGTGCAGCAGATTCTTGAGAGTAAATAAAAAATCATTACGGAACTTATCCTCGGGGAGAAGTTCCGTAATTTTTTTATAGGCACGGTAAAAAACAGAATAATCGTGGAATCCGCATCCAGATTAGCAGACAACCGGTTTTTGACCCTGGGTGTGAAGATTGTCCGCCGGGAGACCTGTGGCGGAAATTTTGCTATCCGGTCGATTCATGTCATATTTGGGTCGATTGGTGTCAAAAAAAGTCACACAGGGAAAAAATATGGTACATTATACCCAGACAATGGCGATACTATATTTATTCGAAAAAGTACAGTCCGAGAACTTTGAAGTTACCGGACCTGAGATTCCGAGAAATCATCATATTATTAAGGGAGGATCCTATGAAAAAACGAGTATTGAGCCTGTGTATGGCATTTGTTCTCAGCTTTTCCATGATGCCTATGACTGCATTTGCACAAGGAACAGATGCAGTGACGGAACAGGAAGCGCAGAGCAGAGAGAATGCCGCAGATGCTTACGCTATGGATGAAGATATCAGTGGCGGCAATGCTGGTACACAGGGCGTAGAAAAGACTATAGCTGTGCAGGCGGTTCAGGAACTCATTGATGCCCTGCCGGAGGAAGTGACAGCAGAAAATGTGGAGACCATCAAAGCACAGTTGAAAGCTATTGACGAGGCTATGGAACATCTTACGACGCTGGACGAAACGCTGATCAATACACTGAATACGACGCGTTATGAGAATCTATGCGAAGCTTTGAATAAGCTTGTGGCAGTACAGGCTGGCAATCAGGAACATTCTGATTCTGCCAATCACGGAATCGCAGGAATTAATAATTGGAAAGATATTGATGCGTTAGACAATATTAACTCGCCTGGCGGCTATTATCTGACCAAGGATGTGGTTTTGACTAGTACCTGGAAACCGGCGGATCATGTGGTACTCTGCCTGAATGGACATAAAATTACGATGGATAATGATACAGATGTCATTCAGATTATTACAAAAAAGAAGTTCTATCTCTGTGACTGCACGGGCAACGGTACCGTTACGCATGGAACGAAGGATAGTGGCGAAAAATATACCGGCAGCGGTGTAAAGGTGGAAAATGGTGCTACTTTTAATATGACCGGCGGCACCATTACCGGCAATACGGCTGAGAATGGCGGCGGTGTATCTATGGATGGTGGCACATTTAATATGATCGGTGCTGCCAGTATCAGTAACAATATTGCTAAGACCAACGGTGGCGGTGTGTATATGGGAAGTCCGTGTACCTTCATCATGTCCGGTAACGCAACAATCAGCAGTAACACGGTGACTAACGGCAGGGGCGGCGGTGTGTGCGCGATGAAAGGTGACGGTCTGCCTAAAACTTACAAATTTACTATGTCTGACAATGCGAAGATTAAGGACAATACAGCAACAACCAGCGGTGGTGGCGTTGATTTCGATGGTAGTGGCAAATTGGAGATGGTTGTATCCGGTGCACCGATCATTCAGGGAAACTCGGTGAACAATAAAGTTAGTAACGTCTGCCTGAACGGCAGCTCCATCACCATTGGCTCAGCGGGATTGACTATAGGAGAGAAAGGGGCATCCATCGGTGTGACCACCAGTGTCATACCGGATGAAATTACATCTGTCGGCATCGTTTTAGGAGCAACGCAAGATGATTACATCACTTGTTTTACTCCGGATGCGGGAAGTAAGTATCAGATAACGCGCGATAGTTCCATCAATGAGCTCGTACTGCGTCTGAAGCCTCACGAGCACTACTTCTGTGGTGGAGAATCCTGTAACGGACAAGGTCATACGGAAACGGATAAAGTTTCCTTTACAAAATGGGATAGCACGAACAGTCTGCCTTCTGCTGAAGGTAACTACTATCTGACCGAAGATGTCGTACTGAACGGAACATGGACTTTGCAAAGCAATGTGAACCTCTGTCTGAACGGGCATAGTATTACGGCAAATGGTGATTTTGATGTCATTACCGTGCCCTCAAGCTGTACTCTGAACCTCAGCAATTGCGAGACCACAGGTCAAATCACCCATGCAAGAGGAAAAAAGGGCTCCGGCATAGTTGTCGACGGAACCTTTACGATGTACGGAGGCGGAATCTCCGGTAATACGACGGCGACAAGCAATAATGGTGGCGGTGTATTGGTGAAAGGCAATGGAAAATTTGAAATGACCGGAGGCACTATCAGCACTAACAGCGCAGAGGACAACGGTGGTGGTGTGTACGTAGCCGGTGGCGTGTTTGAAATGACCGGAGGTACCATCAGCAACAATAACGCAGGTCAGCAGGGAGGCGGTGTGTATACTGCAGCCGCTGATACATTCAAAATGGCCGGCGGTACCATTAGTAACAACACAGCCCAAATAGTAGGTGGTGGTGTAGGTGGAAAGCTATTTACCATGACTGGAGGTACAATTACCGGTAATATTTCAGGCAATGATGGAGGAGGTGGAGTACATTCTTCTTATGGAATTAAATTGTCCGGCGCACCGGTTATCATTGGGAATAAGAGGAGAGATAATACAGAAAGCAATGTTTTTGCAACTCGTACTGATTGTATTCAGGTTGAGGGTGCGTTAGAGGCCGGTGCAAAGATTGGAGTAATTACAGATTCTGGACTCGGAAATAACAAAGTAAAGTTCGCCATCAATGCACCGGAGGGTGTAGACTACAACAGTATTTTCACCTCCGATGTAAATGCAAGTATATATGAGGTTACTCGCGATGCAAATGGAAATCTTTATTTCGGTAAGCATGAGCATAGTTGGAATTATGCGTTAAAGACCGGAAGCACGGATACTATCGTGGCTACCTGCACTAATGCAACCGGCAAATGTTCTAATCCCAATGGTGGCAGCGTGACGATCAACAGCCCTGCTCATGTGACCTACGGCGATGGAAACGTAGCAGAGGCAACACTGGCGAAGGACAACTGGGTGGCAGATGCTGTAGATGCAACCCAAATTACCTACAAAAACGGTGATACAACTCTCAATGCAGCCCCCACCGATGCAGGCACTTACACCGCCGGCATTACCGTTGGTGACGTAACGGCCAGCGTGATTTACGTGATTGAAAAGGCAACTCCCGCGGCGGGCAATTTCAACTTTACTCCGCCCCAGAATCCTATTTATGATGGTACACCAAAGACCGCAACAGTCGCAACGAAGACTGATATCAGCGGCATGGGTGCTGTCACGGTGAAATATTATAAGGATGGAAAAGAGGTATCACAGCCCACGGATGCAGGGACTTATCATGTCAAAATTAGTGTGACCGAGGGGACGAACTACACCGCCGCAAGTGACCTGACGGACAACTGGAGTTTTACTATTACTGCGAATAATGCAACACCGAATGTCGAACTGAGCGGTGATAGGACCTACACCGGAAAACAGATCACGCCGGATGTCAAAGTAACGGTTGGTAATACGGTATTGACCAAGGGGACAGATTACGATGTCACTTACGGCGATAACATGAATGCCGGTACAGATACGGGCACAGTGATCATCAAGGCGAAAGGGAATTATGCATTTGCAGCGATTACACAGAAATTTACTATCGAAAGAGCCAATCCGAAGCTGAGCTTTAAGGAATCTATCCTGACCATAACCTATGGCGATATGGCTGAAAATGTACTTGTGAACGAAGGCGATGGCACGGTGACATATACCAGCAGCAATGAGTCTGTCGCAAAGTTTGAGAATGGTAAGCTTATTAGCTGCGGTGTGGGAGAGACTACCATTACCGCAAATTCAACCGCAACGCAGAACTATGAGTCAGGTACAGCAAGTTATATGTTACGGGTGAATAAGGCACTTATCCATATCACTGCGGCAAATATCAGCGAAAAGATTTATGATGGCAATACGGACGCCAGGGTCACGGAAGTATCCTTTGCCAACGCTAAAAATGAACCCATGAATCTGGCATCCGGAAATTATACTGCCACCGGAACCTTCCTCAGTGCGAACGCCGGGGATGGTAAAGTAACGGTTCATGTAACACTTAGTAATGATTTTGCAAAAAATTACGAACTGACCAGTGAGACATTTACAGCAACGGCGAAGATCATGCCTATGTCTATCCGTATCAATGGTGTGACTGCGGTACGTCGCAGCTATAGACCCAATGATACTTCTGTGTCAATTACGGGAATAACTTTCCTCAATAATGCCGGTGATCCTGTTCAATTGACGGAGGATGCGGATTATATTGTGACAGGTGAGATGGAAAATGCGGATGCCGGTAGCGACAAACCGGTTATCGTCACAGTGACATTGCAGAACGATGCAGCAAACAACTATAAATTTATGAATGATGATCATACGGCTACTACACAGGTGACGATCGACAAAGCCGCAGGAGACAGTCTTCCGGTATATAACTTCCATCAGAAATTCACCGATTTGACGGAAAGAACCTGTATCCCTGATTATTCCGGTCTTCCTGTCGGTGAGAAGTGGAAATTTAGTGGTGTGCTTACGGACACTACCGGTACCGTAGGAATGGAATCTTTTACCATGAATCCTGCTACCGGAGTGCTGACCTATAAACTGTCGGCTGGTGAAAAAGGGGATACTGTTAAGTGGACAGTAACCATTTCCGGTCAGAACTATGAGGACTTTACGCAGGAACTGCTCCTGACTTTGACAGAAAAAGAGGATCAGGCACCGCTGATCATCGCCGGTGATACTACCGTGGTCTATGGCCAGAAGTTGACACTGGGTACTACCGGTGGTTCCGGCACAGGTGCTGTAACCTATCGGATCGATGAGGCTGTCAGCGACGGCGAAGCAACCATTGATGCAGATGGCGTACTGACACCGGTTAAGGTGGGTACCGTTACCGTTGTAGCGACCAAGGCCAGCGATTCTGATTACAATGAGGTTACCAGTAATCCTTTTGTGATCACTATTACCCGGGCAACATCCACCGGCGAACCACGGTATTCCGGAATCAATACTGATGGCAAGACACTGGCGGATGCAGGGCTGACATTGACAGGTAGTTCGTTAAATCCTACAGCCGGGACTCTGGAATGGATAGATGATGCAGGCAATGTGTTGCCCGATGAAACAAGAGTGGAAGCTAACAGGATTTACAAATGGCGTTTTACACCTGTGGATAACAATTACACTGTTTTGACCGGTGAAATCAAACTGTATCTGACATACAGCATTATCGATGGTGCAAACAGCTCCTGGACCCAGAGCACGGACGGAAGCGGAAGTATTAGGATCCGAGGAAACGGAGAAATTTCAAAGTTCCGGAATGTAAAGGTGGATGGAACGATCGTTGATCCTGCGAACTATACAGTTACAGAGGGTTCTACCATCATCGAATTAAAGGCAGATTACTTAAAGACGTTGGCTGCGGGCACGCACACCTTTGAAATCGTCTGGACGAATGGCACCGCAAGTACCAGCTTTACGGTGGCAAAAAATACACCTGACGAGCCTGAGAACGATGATAATAACAAGGATGACAACAACGATAATAACGGCAACGACAACAGCAATGACAGTAGTAACAACGGCAGCAACAATACTGCAGGCAATGACAACACAGTGCAGATCCTGACCGGATCTCCAAATACCGGAGATGCTTCCGGCATATGGATCACACTCTTTGTGGTATCCGCCGCAGGACTTGCGGTCATGCTGGTAAGAAAGAAGAATAACATAAAGAAATAGTATTTGAATCAGACAGCCTCACTGCAGGGATGAAACCTGTGGCGAGGCTGTTTTGCACTTCTTACGGAAATATAGGATGCAAGTTGCTCAAATCCAGAGGATGCAAATTTGGCTATTTTGCTACGTTGACAATGAAAGACAGGTTTGCTATGCTCTATGCATAAGCAGATTTTCTATTTCGAATTTCTATATCAGCACAAGCCGATGTCTATGACTTCAGAGGAATCCCTGCTTAATTACCCAATGATTATTACAATAGAGCAGGAGGAAGCATAGAATGGATTGAAATTTGATTCTGTGACAGTATCGTTATATTCTCCTGTGGTAAATGCAAAGGAGAATGTGAATGGTAAAACGATACGAAGAACTGACAATTGCGGATGATTTTATGTTCGGCAAGGTGATGGAAGATATGGAACTTTGCCGGGATTCGCTGGAACTGCCGAAAAGAAGTCGGTTTTATCAATCCACCATGGACACGGATCATTTAAGCAAGGGAAAATCTTATCGGGAACTGCCCGAAGGAAAGGTATTATTTCTTTGCACCTTTGATCCCTTCGGACTGGGCTATGCAAAGTATTCTTTTCAGAACCGTTGCGAAGAGAACCGGGAAGGTAGGAGACGACCTGACCCGGAGGATAGATGAGGCAGTAATTAAGGCCAGAAAGAATGAAGTATGGAGGTCAGAGTACATGAAAGAGTTATTACATGATGATGACGTCAGAGAAGAGGGCAGAGAAGCTGGCAGAGCTCAGGGAAGAGCAGAAGGCAGAGCCCAGGAAAGAAGTTTTTTACTGACATTGATTCCGAAAATGACGGTTGGAGGAGACGGAGATAAGATAGTACAGCTGGAGAATCCTCAGGTATTGGAAGCAATGAAGAAGAAATATGGAATGTAGGAACAGAATAATATATAGAATCAGCAGGAATGCACCTTCACCGGTGCGTTTCTCGATTTAGATGGAAGCTCCCAGGGCGTTTACAAAATGGGAATCTCGGATGACTATTAAGCGGATAAATAATTCTTTTGAAATACAAAGTATTTGCAATAATTGACAAAAAGAATTGAATTTTTCAAGCAATTTAACAAATATAGCAAAAAATGTAAAATAAATATCTTGTATCAATTTCCTGTTACATGGTAGAATATATATATTCGGGTGTCGAGGAAGGGCAGATCTCCCGAATATTGAAAAGAGAAACAGGGGAGCAAAAAAGTGGCTGAAATTTCATTTCGAGAATTGATCGATCCCAGACGTCTGCAGCATCTGCAGAATGAATTCTGCAAGGTGACGGGCGTGGCGGCTGTCTGCCTGGACAGCGAGAACCAGGTGTTGACGGAGCTGTATGTGGACAAGGCATGGAAGAGACCGGATGGGGAAGATCCGATCAGTGCGGAGTATCGCAGAAAAGCGGCGCAGGCGTTAGACAGAGTACAGGCAGGTTCACTGGAAGAGCAGGTGGTGGAAGAGCTGCCGGACGGCGGACATGTAGCGGCAGTGGCTGTCAGTGTGGAAAATCATACGATTTTGTACTGGCAGGTATATGATCTGAATAAAATTGATACGATTTCTTTTTACCAGATCCTGGATCTGCTCAGGGATACCAGTGTGGATATTTACAGAGACCGTATTTCCTGTTTCAGTGCGGAGGCGGAGAGCAGGAGAAGCAGATATGCGGAAGAAGAAATGAGCCGTAATCTCCATACTATTGAAGCAACTACGGAGATCGTACAGCTCTTAGACAGTGATGAACAGATCGAACTTGTCATGAATAAATGGCTGAAGATTCTGTCGGAGCATGTTCAGGTGGATACAGCGGAAATTTTTCAGCTGCATTCCGATACAGACACTATGAATGTGGTCTGTGAATGGCTGGCACCCGGACAGATCTCTTTCTTTGACAAGACCAGTGGCATTGCAGTGAATCCGCTTCTGCAAGTGGAAAAGCCTCTAGTGATTTCTTCAGACAGTCAGGAAAATGCCGGTTCCGGAGAACTGGAAGCAATCGGGATGAAAGCAGTGATGATATTCCCTGTCCTGAAGCAGGAGAGCGGCAACATGGTATTGTCGTTGAATCATAGGAGTAAAGGGCATGTCTGGAGCATGACGGAGATCAAATTCACGGCAGATGCAGTGAAAATCCTGCAAAGTATTCTGACCAGAAGAATCCAGAAAAACTCATTGGCCGGTTCTTATGCGGCGCTGGAGGAAATTCTGGACAATGTGGGCTGCGCCATTTACGTAACGGATCAGAGCACCGGGCGGATGCTTTTTGCCAATCAGATTTTGAAAAATACCTTTGCCAAGGAACTGATGGATCATAATTTTGATGCGCTGTTGCAGTCCAGTGTCCGCAAAGACAGATCCAAAGCCATCAGCGTGGTATATCATGCGGAGAAGGAGACCTGGTACGATCTATTGTGCAAGGAGATTGCCTGGGTGGACGGTAAAAAGGCCAATCTGTATTCCCTGTATGACATTACAGATAAAAAACTGTATCAGCGCCGCATCGAGCAGCAGGCCTATACGGATTTCCTGACGGGACTGTATAACCGCATGTGCTGCGAACGGGATCTGGCAAGGCAGATCGATCAGGCGAAGAAGACAGGCGGCGAAGGCGCTCTGCTGTATCTGGATCTGGATGACTTCAAGCATATCAACGACGGACTGGGACATCAGTACGGCGATGTATTGTTGAAATCCATTTCCCATGCATTAAAACGGATCAACGGCATCGAGAATACCTGTTACCGTATGGGCGGAGATGAATTTGTCATCGTCATCCCACCCGACAGCTATCCCCGGTTTGAAAATATTGTGGAAGACATTAAAAAAATCTTTAGTAAGCCCTGGTTTTTGAAGGATGCGGATTATTACTGTACCATGAGTATGGGCGTCGTTACCTTCCCTGATGCCGGGGACTCCGTGGCGGATCTGATCAAAAAAGCGGATATTGCCATGTATGAGGCGAAAAAGACTGGTAAAAACCGGGTGGCAACCTATCGTGAAGGTATCGATTCCGTATCCGGCAGACGTCTGGACATGGAGAAAAACATGCGTGATGCTACGGTAGAAGGCTACCGCGAATTTGAGGTGTATTATCAGCCTATCATTAATATCCAGGGTGGAAAGGATGTTTGTGCCGGTGCCGAGGCACTGATCCGCTGGAACAGTGCAAAGCTGGGATTTATCTCACCGGCGGAATTTATCCCGCTGGCAGAGTATCTGGGACTGATCAACCCTATCGGCAACTATGTGCTGACAGAGGCCTGCACCCGCTGTAAACGCTGGAACGAATCCGGCTATCCGGATTATAAGGTGAACGTCAACCTCTCCGTGGTTCAGCTCCTGCAGCCGGACATCGTGGAGACGGTGGAAAAGGCATTGCAGGACACCGGTCTGTCTCCGAAGAACCTGACACTGGAAGTGACGGAGAGTCTTGCCATCAACGATATGGAGCGCATGAAGGAGATCCTGAACCGGATCAAGGCTCTGGGCGTCTCCCTGGCACTGGATGATTTCGGAACCGGTTATTCTTCCCTGAATCATATCCGGGAGATCCCTATTGATGTCATCAAGGTGGATCAGAGCTTCGTCAAGGATCTGGCGGAGGATGCCTACTCCCAGTCCTTTATCAAGATGGTTGCGGAGCTGGCACAGACCATCGGGGTCAGCGTCTGCGTGGAAGGTATCGAGACTCCGGAGCAGCTCAGAGTATTGCAGGGCATGAAGGTCAAATACATTCAGGGATACTATTTCGACCGTCCGATGGAAAGGCATGCTTTCGAAGCGAAATATGTGAAGTAACAGTTCAGCCATAGAATGACAAAAGAGGCGTTGGGTGCTTGCACACAAAGAGCCGCTTTTGTCATTCTATGAGCGGAGCGCCCAAAACATGAATAAAAGATGAGCTGCAAAGCAGCGACGGCTGCGCAGCAGACGCTTTTATGAATGTTTTGGGGCAGAACTGTTACGGAAGCAACAAAATCATCAAAACCCCCTTGCCAAAGTAATGGGAACCATGCTACTATGATTATGGCTACACGACTGGCGGAACGCAGCCTGCTGCAGTGGAGATACCCACAGGGAGTGTAGAATAGTGAAAGCCGACCGCCTGGGCACCGTCTATTTTTGGTGCTTAGGCGGTTTTTTGTAACTATTCAGAGTCCGTGACCTAAAACCGCATCGAAGATGCGATTTTACGAATGAGGTTCTGATAGTTATGCGATATATAGTAAACGGAGGAAAGACTATGTTACAACTGGAACAGGAATTGAAAAGCAATGCTTATCCCGGCAGAGGTATCGTGATCGGACGGTCTGCAAACGGTAAATATGCCGTGACAGCTTATTTTATCATGGGAAGAAGCGCCAACAGCCGTAATCGTGTGTTCGTGACAGAGGGAGAGGGAATCCGTACCCAGGCTTTCGATCCTTCCAAGCTGGAAGATCCCAGTCTGATCATCTATGCACCGGTACGTGTCCTGGGCAACAAGACCATCGTGACCAACGGTGACCAGACAGATACTATCTACGAGGGAATGGACAAACAGCTGACCTTTGAGCAGTCCCTGCGCAGCAGAGAATTCGAGCCGGACGGTCCGAACTATACACCGAGAATTTCCGGTATCATGCACATTGAGGATGGTAAGTACAATTACGCCATGTCCATTTTGAAGAGTGATAACGGCAACCCCGATTCCTGCCTGCGTTTCACTTATGCTTATGAGAATCCCCTTCCCGGA
>Ga0129310_1003156_pt1 | contig 10991 bp, 12 predicted proteins | sample Go1ome_2_FD_94433 | JGI IMG/M metagenome (GOLD analysis project Ga0129310, IMG submission 94433) | Western lowland gorrila individual fecal microbial communities from Wisconsin, USA - Go1022A metagenome | ecosystem: Host-associated > Mammals > Digestive system > Large intestine > Fecal | place...
GTATTTCTCGGTACTCCTCAAAGGTATCCTGTACCTTTTCCGCCATCTCCGATTCATACACATCAGCCGTGATGAGGAGCTTTCGGACTTTGATTGGGTTTAGGTTCAAGGCATCGGCGATGGCCTGCAAGGACATCTCAGAATTATAAAGTGCCACAGCACTTTCCATCTGCTCTTTTAGATTCTTCCCAGCATCGTACTCCGGCTTTAGTTTCTTTCGGCCGCCGCCGGTCTTTCTTGCTTTATATGGTCTTTTCTCTCCCATAACTCACAGCACCAGTTCATACAATTTAAATGTCATCTCACCTACCACATCATAATAGAGAGTTTCTGTCTGAATATATTGAAAGCCCAGTCTCTGATACAGCTTTTCGGCAGTTGTATTGTTCTCGATCACATCAAGCCGCAATGCTTTCTTGCCAGCTTTCCTCTCCAGTTCAATCATATTCTCCACTAATCTCCGCGCCAGTCCTTTTCCACGATAATCCGGGTGAACCGCCAAAACATGAAGAATAATTACCTCATCCGAGTCAATCTGCCACGGCGCATCTGCGTAGCCATCGACCTTTTCATCATTTGCTATGACACACGCTGCAATTTCATTACCATCTGCCAGCACATACATCTCTCCCCTGTCAATGCTGATCTGTATCATTTCGTCAGACGGATGAATACCTTTCTTCCAATGCGGGAATGAAGGATCATCCTGCTCTTGGTCGATCAAGCTCCAATACAGTGATCTTATTTTGTAAAAATCTTCTTTTTCTGCCTTACGAAATATCATTTTGTCCACCTCTTTACTCATGCAGCTCCAGCGGCAGTCCATCCGGGTCATGGAAGAAAGTCATCTTTTTACCGGTATAATCGTCAACCCGAATCGGCTCACATTCAATTCCAACCTCTGCCAGTTCTTTCACCGTCTGTTCCACGCTCTCTACGCAGAAAGCAAGGTGACGCAGACCACAGGCCTCCGGGCGATTCACACGCTTCGGTGGTTCTTCCTCAGCGAAAATCTCCAGCTCTGTGTGTTCATTGACACGCAGATCCAGCTTCCAGTCCTTACGCTCTGGGCGATAGTTTTCCCTTATGACTGAGAAGCCCAGCTTGTTCACATAGAAATCCTTGGCGGCTTCGTAGTCAGATACGATGATGGCAATATGATGTATTTTAGATAAATTCATTTTTCTCACGCTCCATTTCTTTAAATTATGTTCTTCTTTTATTTCCGTTTCAAACTATATATTAACCTTCAAAATTTACCGTGTGAACTCCTGGAGTTCAGTCTGTCCACACGGATTTTAATTTTTCTTGGGTTCTTGGTTTTATTTCAGTTTTTCTAAAATCTCGTCTGCACTCATCCCGCTTGACAGCAGCTTCTTAACCACACTCTCGGCTTCGGCCTTCTTTGCTTCTTCGGCGGCCTTGGCATCTGCCTTCACCTTTTTTGCTTCCAAAGAGGTCAGCTCTTTTTCAGCTTTCTTCAGCGACACCTTCTTTTCTTTCAGAGCGTTCTTCTGCTCTTCAATCGCTTTCTGGATGGATGCGATCTCGGTGGTTAAGGTTGTGATTTCGGATTGCTTTTCCGTTATTTGGGTTGCGTAGTCGTTATTGGTTTTTGGACGATTTTTGCTACCTTTCGTTCTGGGCATAGGTGATAACCTCTTTTCTTTTTAATGGTTTAAGTATAGCACTGTGTTTAGATGAGGGGAATATACTCACTTTCTATTATAATCTGAACATTCCATCAAAAAATCAGCAGACACAAAATACGGATTATTCTTATCTCCGTTTTTTGCAATTAAGATGGAATCATCATCTGCTGCGAGGATAGTAATCCGATCACCGGTTTTCAAAACAAGTTTTATCTTCTTGATTTCTGCATCTTTTGTCACAGAATATGTTCCCAGAGTTTTCAGTTCTTTTTTATCCTTGATGTCTCTATATTTATTGGTAATCACGCTTCCCACTGTACCGCCTACTGCCAGACAGCTGCCTCCAATTATTGCCAGAAGATTTAACGGGCCACCAACTTTCTTTGAAGCAGTGGTAATCCATTGATACCATCCAAGATTACTCATTCTCTCACCTCGATTTCAGTCTTTTTTGCCTCCAAAATCACTCACCATATTGCGAATATTGATTAGTAGTGATTTTCCTGTAATGACATTGTTTACCACTGCCTTTGCCATATCCATTGCATCAATATGCTGCTGTTCATAGCTGAATTGAACATCGTATTCAAACTTGATGCCCTTAATCTTCATAGAAATGTCTTTATACTCAAGGTAAGCATCGTCATATTTTTCGACAAGTATTTTATTTTTCCCTTCTTTATCACATGGGAGTTTATTTATAAGTTCAGCAAACGATGTTTTACATTCACTCAGAGTACCTTTATTTATAACAACAAAAGTTTCTTTGGGTTCACTATGGAATCCAGATACTTCGTCTTTATCAATTTTATTCTTTTCTACCCAGTCCAAATCCGCAAAAATTACTGGGTGAACATTCAAAATACTACGAAATACATAATTAATGTATATGTCTTTGATATAGCCATTCCAATCACTAGCCAATGGCTCCCGAATTTGCATTAGTTGTATTCCGTATGCTTTTGCCACTTGCTGTGCACCGGATTGGAATCCATTTCTTGATGCAAATATCCCCTGAATGTTTCCAATATCTAATAATGTGGATCGGAATGCTTCTATCTTCTCCGCAGTCACAGGATTTTTGTAGTCCTTGCACTCCACAGCTACTCTATATGTTACTGTGCCATATGAAAACTGCCAATACACATCAATTTGATGCTCTCGGCTAATTCCTTTCAATTTCACATTATGCTGTACCATAACATCGCTCAAGCCGTCATTCGCGTTTAATACTCTATACACATCCTGAACAAAACGTTCATATTCTTCTCCCTGTTTTGACATTTTTGCGTTCCTTATTATGGCATTTTCTTTCCATCACATCTTCGCCGATCACCGAATCCCTGATTCGTAGACCGTTGCCTACTGCTCACCGCGGAGAGGTGTGTGATTATTACGAGCAGCGTAGGGAGCTACCGCTCCCAGTATATCACAAGTCTACAAATAAATCAGCCTTGTACACACCTTTTTCTAACATTTTCTTGAAGCTGTCCTTTACGACTGCGACATCTTCATGGTAGGTCATGCCGTACCAAGTGTCGTTGCTCTTCAGAACCTTCACAGACATCTCGCCCTGCTCCAGTAGCTCACCGATGAAAATAGGAATCAGATACTCTGCTTTCAGAGGATTGCCCGGAACTTCCTCCTCGAAGAACACTTTGAATCCGTCCTCCAACACATCCAGAAAATCGGGAGTCAAGCCCCACATATTCATGGAAACCAGAGAATTCACATCAACAACCACACCGTCTGCCTCTGCTCCATCTGCAGTCTTTACGATGTTCTTGGTTTCCACAACCTCAGTCAAGTTTCCATTCTCATCCATCTTGCAGATACCGCGAGTCACACCGCCGTTATCGGACAATGTGTTCTTCAGTACAAAACCTACCATACAGGACTTGCCGCCATTTACCAAATACTCGTGGACTGCTTTGAAACCTTCTTTGCCATAGTAATCATCTGCGTTGATCACAATGAACGGGGTATCAATCACTTCCTTCGCTGCAAGCACAGCCTGTCCAGTTTCCCACGGCTTTGTCCGGCCTTCCGGAAATTCTCCCGGAGTATCGTTAATATCCTGAAAAGCGTAATCCACAGTTACATTGTGAGCGGAACAAATAGAGGCAATACGATCACCGATGACCTCTTTGAATTCCTTCTCAATATCCTTACGGATGATAAATACTACATGATTGAAGCCAGCCTCAATCGCATCGTGGATTGAGTAGTCCATGATGATATGGTTTGCATCATCGACTGGCTCCAACTGTTTTATTCCTGTTCCAAATCGGTTGCCGATTCCGGCGGCCATGATAAGTAATGTTGTTTTCATTTTTTCTTTTCTCACTATTCTTTTAATTCAGATTCATTTCTCCAAATTCATTAATTATCAAGACTAATAAAACGCCCTTGTTATCATCAAACTCTGAAATTGATTTTTCAATAGCTCAGTAGTCAACAATAATAGATTGTTTCGTCATGCATTCCGTTTTCATAATAAACTAATTTATGTACTTTAGCCGGAACACCTGCTCCGTTGCCTTCCACTCACCACGTAGAGGTCGCACTTTTGAGTAGCGAGGCCATGTATAAACACAGCTATTTTTAAACATACTCCTATTTTCTAATTGTAATTTCTCAAAAAAGTATTCTAAGATCAGCCCAAATGTAGCATCGATCACAATTGATTGTGGTGCATAATAATTTAATTTATAGTCATCTAATAATTAAATCGTAAATTTTTTGGCACCAATAACATCCAACTAAAAATAATGGAAGAAATACGCAATAAGCAACCAGTAAAGGTATATCTCCAAAAATAAATTTAACTACACCAAAAAACTGTCTGTGAAACAGATAAGCACACATAGACGCAGAACCAATCCAACGGAACAATCGCTCTGTTGCATTGACTGTAACGAATTTGCTTATCTCAATTATTACAATGCTAATACAAACTGCAGGAACAAGTTGAGTAATATAATTAGTAATTACAACGGTATTAAACCCAACCGCCGCAATACTACCAGCTAAAGCAGTACTGAATATTTTTATATTAAATCTTTCATTCAAATTCACTGTCCCTGAACACATCAAAGCAACACTGTAAATTGGAAAATATAAAACCACACGACTATCTGTTTGAAAAATAATATTAGTCAACACAAGAAAAACATAAATTAATGTTGATACAGCCGCCTTCCCATTTAAGTTTTTCTGTGAAGTTATAATCGGTGTCACTAGATAAAAAAATATCATCATACTGAAATACCAGACTGTCAGTGGCATTGGCTTAATAAAACAAGCCAACCCAGTTAACGTACAAATCAGTTGTTTAAAAGTTTCAATAAAATCACCGAAACCGAGTATACCAATGATATATAAGGAAAAACAGGAAAGCGCAAAAAGTAAATAAAATCTTTTTATTCTTTTCTTATAAAACTTTATCGCATCAGAAAAGGAGATTATACCCCCCCCAGAAAAAAAACGGATATAAAAGTAAACGTGGTCAACACACCAATTGTTATATTTTCTGTAATCTCATTCTGTATAGCAAAGCCATCCGATAAATAGGCTTGCATATGCCAAATTCCGACTATCCATAGCATACACAATGCTCTAGCCGTATCTAAAAAGGGAACTCTTTTTTTGTCATTTTGCACCTCACATTTTTTATCACCTAAAACGCCCCTTTAGACTGTCCATACCCATGCAATTTCTTCACTCTTGGATACACCAAAGGGATATATCACCACAGAGTAGTTAGCTTCCAGTGTTCTGGGACATGATCATACTGTCTTAACCAAGTTTTGTTTCCCCAATCATAAAAGGACATATCTTCCTAATAACTTCTCCTCCAGTTAGCGCAATTAAAATGGATAATGCCGAGACTGTCACACCACATACAATGCCTAAAGCTGTATTTGAATCCTTAAGTAATTCTCGTGTAAAAGGAATCATTTGCTGAAAAAGCAAAACCGGAAACTTATGTAGTGCTAGGATTGCGAGACTGTTTCGCCCCAAATACTCAATTACGCGATTGGAAGAAATCATTTTTGATATTGCACAGAACCCATATATTCCAAAAGCCGAACTTAAATAATAGAGAAAATAATTTCCATAAATATCCTGTCTTACCTGAAGTGATGTCCCAACTATGTTTCTATTCACAAAACAAAGTGCTCCGCCTGTTATTAAAATGATTAGGGATAGGCAGGCATTATTACTCAAAATAACTGCCGTCTTATTTATCGAATAATTCTTTATCAAAATACCCAGTTCAAACCAAACCAACATGGATACAGCGGTCTCAAGATGCCACGGTAACGCAATCTCTGGTCTTGATATACCCCCCCCCACAAAAATCAGCACAATTATTCCGATTCCTCTCATGATATTGGAATTCTTGAATTTTCTCATTGTCCACTCTATTGCATAGGACATAACAAGTACTGAAAAGAAACAGGTAAGAAACCATAACGGGGAATTGTACTTCATAATATCCGGCTTTGAATTTCCATAAATCATTACAATCATATTATGAGCTATTGAACAATCCAGTATATCATTTAATTGATTCACAACTTTACCAGCTATAGCAAAAACGATAATGCTAAGGAGTGAAAAACTAAAATACGGAATAATGATTGTTTTAATCTTTTTAATAAAATAATCTTTTATATCATTTGTATGTCTATAACAATATCCAGACAAAAAGAAAAACATAGGAACATCAAATGACAAAGCGTATGTTCTGAGCCAACTGTTTTTTAACGTATGACCAATAACAATTGCTATTATACACATACCTCTTGCAATATCGATCCACGATATTCTATTGAATTTTGCTTTCTCCTTCATTATAAATTTCTCCTTACTTTTTTAGACATGGAATTCGAAATTTCTGGAATTTCACCAAATAGAAAGCTACTAACACAATATACAAGCCGCCACCAACAATAACACTAACCATTAAATTAATCATTGATGAACCAAAATCCGGTAATACTTTTATCAGAGCGACCATCAAAAGTCCGAAAAAGCAAAACACTAATTCATATCCAGCAAACTTAAGCAGGTTTAATTCTCTTCGACAATAAAAGATCTGATAAATCAACACGCACAATTCAGCAGCAATTGTACCAATAGCGGCTCCTATTGCTGCATACCGTGGAATTAGCAAACTATTTATAATCAGATTAACAGCAGCTCCAATAACTGCAGAATAAATATAAGCTTTATCCTGCTTCATAGGAATTAAAAACTGTGTTCTTATCACATTTCCACAGCCAAGGAAAACAACTGTTACAGCCAACAGGACCATGATTTCTCCTGTTCTTTTAAACTCATCTCCATAATATACAGTCGCAAACATATTCCCTACTGAAAAAATTCCAAACATTACTGCATTAGAATATGCCAAAACAAGAAGCATACTTTTATCTATATATTTTCTACTTTCCTTTACATTATTTTGAGAAATCAACGCAGTCATACGTGGAAGCATTACCGTTCCGACCGCATTAATCAAGGTAAGTGCTATATTTATTATTTTCTCTGCATTTTCATAAAAACCAACTTCTGACATTGTGCTCATATAGCCTAACATTACTTTATCCATAATTTTATACAGACTAATTGCTATAACAGGAACAAACAATATTAAATTAGGTTTGAAATGCTTCTTAATATCTTTAAAGCAGGGTTTTGACAGATGAATGTATTTCTTTACAAACGGCCATAAACACATCTGACTAAGCAGAACACTTAATGCCATTATAAGTATATATTTATATACATCATTTTTTTCTTTAACAAAAACAAAAATACAAATCGCAGTTCCCACTTTAATCAAAGCATTTCTTGTAACTGTTAATTTGAAGAGTTCCATCCCAAAAAAGAACCAGTTAATGTCAAGAGCTGATGACAATACCAGAATACCCATTATAGTGGCGGCCACTTTATCTACAGAAAAAAACAAAACATATAACACATATACTATGGCACTAAGAATAAACGTCATTATTTGCATAGCATACATTTCAGTAAACGCTCGTGAACGCTTCTCCACATTACTTTGCACTGACGCGATTGTTCTATTCCCATAATTGTTTAATCCAAGTAAGGTAAAATAAGTAAAATATAGTGCTACTGAATATGCAAAAGAGTATGTACCTACACCAGATGCCCCTATAACTCTCGAAAGATAGGGGGCTGTGATAAATGGCAAAATTAAAATTAAAACTTGATATGTAAAATTATAAGCGATATTCTTTTTCAGATTTGCCATTTACTTATACCCTCCCTTCTCTCTTAATGCTCTTTGCTGGAACACCGGCCACAGTATCATTATCAGAGACATCATGTATCACCACAGAATTAGGTGCTATAATTGAATTATCTCCTACAGTAATTCCTCCTAATATTCTTGCACCAGGATAAATAGTGACATTATTCCCAATCACCGGATATTCTCCATTCTTTTGCCCTATTGTAACTTGCTGGTATACCGTACAGTTATCTCCAATTTTGGTTCCAAGGCCAAAAACAATTCCATTATAGTGTTCAATTCTTAAATTGCTTCCTATCTCAGAATTTTTTGAGATTTCCATACCATACTTAATCAGCAGTTTGTTTGAAATCTTTTCTTTCATATAAGAACTATTGGTCATTGTAAGCCATCTTACAAGTACTCTTACTCTGAATTTTGGCATTCTATAATAACAAATAACCGCATACAGCATTTCCATTTTTCTTTTTTTAACCATTGATTCATATTCACATCTCAATGCTCTCAGCATAATTGAATCTCCTATCATTCTTCCTTAATGTACTGTTTCTGAATAAAAATCCAAACATAAAGAAACGTAAACGAATACGAGGCAATCGAAAAATAGACTCGAACAAATGACAGCACCATTGCCTGAATCAACAACAGATATACATATACTAATCTCTTAGACTGAGTTGTGACCTTCATTTCCACTTTCAATCTTTTGAATACTGAAGTGCTTATAAAACCAAACAACAAGGATCCAACTGCTATTCCAAGCATTCCAGCATCTTTATAAAAGTAATAGAACATTGTCGTGTAAGCATTCGATTTATATGAATACGCCGCATCTCTCACCTGAATAAATTGTTCCGTAGCCTGAATTGATAATTGTCCAGCTTTATACCAGTCTAGTGTATGTCCACATAAAAAAGTCAATATCGTCGCAGGAAGCTGAATAATTCCATACAGTGATGTTGCCCCGTAAGTAAAATCTGTTCCACTGGAAATAAAACTTGAAAGCCAATGATTCCAAAGAGGCACACAGCAGGTAAAATACAAGTATATTTCCTCAAAAAGTGTTTTTTGTCCCTCACTGATACGAATATTAGATATTATAACCATTATCACAACCGCTATTATGACAATGCTCTTTATTCTTTTTTTTGCCTTGGCAGACAAATTGATTTTCTTTCCATATATAGCGAGAGAAAATATCAAATATATAACAAATGTAAATAGTGCAACACGGCTTCCTTCTTTTAAACTTTTAAGCAATAAGCATCCAACAGACATAGCAATTAAAAACTTATCTTTCTTTCCTGCAAAAATATCAATGCAAGTCAGAATAAGCATTGCGTTATATACTGGAAGAATAACCCATGTATACAGCGGACCAATTTTACTTCTTAGCACATAAAGGTTGTCCGAAAAACTATAATCTGCATATCCCTGAAGCGATGTTCTGATGTCAAAAAGTGAAACACCTGAACGAGCAAGAATCAATGTTTCCACTGCTTCCTCAGCAAAAAATAAAAACACAATTATCCCCAATATTTTTAATAGTCTATAATTTATATTTTCTTCTATCTGCACATCCGCTCTATTCTTTTTTAATACTATTCGTCTTTTTTCGGCGGTCGATAAAAGACATCCAATAAAGAAAAAGACTAATCCCATTGAAATAGTTTCATATGTACTACTTTCAACATTGTAAATCCCGAACATTTTCAGTTCATATAAAAACATTACCACAGCCCAAACAATCAATGTCACTGTAGCAGGATTATACCATTTCCTTTCTACTTTGCATGCAAATATAGCTAATATTACGCAGCAAATTGCTATAAAAAAGCCCATTCTATTTCTCCTCTGGAAGGCACCTTATTTATCCATATTTTTCAAGCACTCTTCAAGTCTTTTATAATACATCTCAAACGAATTATTATTTCTGACTCTTATTTGTCCTTCAGTTGTTATCCGCTCATATTCATCTTGTGGAATATTATAAGAATAGTTCAGTTTTTCAACAAATTCCTTTTTATCCAAAACATGAAAGATAAAATCATTCGATCCAATGATTTCTCTCATTCCACCACGCTCAGATCCTAAAACTAAGCAACCTGCTGCAGTCGCTTCCAATGCTGTATTAGGATAGTTCTCAATCCAAAGCGAAGGTATGACCACCGTGTGAACTTTCAAAAGTTCTAAAACCATATCGTTATACTCTAATTTTCCAATATACTGAATATTCCCTTGATTATATCTATTAAGTAACTCCTGAAATTTTTCTTTATAAACATCTGGCAATGTACCCGCTAAATGTAATTCGACATCCTCTTTTCCTTTGCTAAACTCGGCGAATGCTTCTATAAGTTGTTCAACACCTTTAAATCCAATTACCTGTCCGTAGTATAAATATATTTTTCTCTTAAAGTCAGTTTGTTTCGGATGATTGTCTAACATATTGAAATCAAAAGGATTATTTATACAAATTGTTTTTAAACCAAAGCGATTACAATAATCCGTAAGCATTTGACTCGGACAAGCAAAATTCTTAATCACTTTTTTCTGTGCCGAATTTCTTCTCTTAAAACAGATCCATTTCCAAACTTCTTTAATTAAATTCTTTTTTTTAGCAATGCATTTATCTAAGCATTTCCAACAATTTACATATCCTTCGCATAATGACAAATCTGCACAAATCGACTGTGAATTAGGGCACACTGCCCCATAATCCCTAATTGTCCTTAAACATTTGTACCCTTCAACGGCTTTAAAAATTGACAATGCATGTGCCTTTGTGTTATTCAAATGAATATAATCTGGATTAAAATCCTTAATGATTTTCCGCAGTTCATTCTCAATCTTTTTATCTGCTAACAACATTTGCATTTCTCGTTTTAAGATAGAATCTTTTCGAGAAATATTATAATGAGTTTCACTGGACGAGACGTTCCGCTTGTTGAATAGACAGCGGGGTCAGTAGCCGTCCGTAAAAAGAAAAGCTACTGATACAACTGATATGGTGTTGTTCAAATGAAGGGGTAACGCCCGGAAGGGACACA
>Ga0129310_1003157_pt1 | contig 10989 bp, 7 predicted proteins | sample Go1ome_2_FD_94433 | JGI IMG/M metagenome (GOLD analysis project Ga0129310, IMG submission 94433) | Western lowland gorrila individual fecal microbial communities from Wisconsin, USA - Go1022A metagenome | ecosystem: Host-associated > Mammals > Digestive system > Large intestine > Fecal | place...
TGTATAATGTTTTCCATAGAGATTTCTCCTTTGGTTAGTGTTTTACCAAATTCTTATTTTAACACATTGGAGCTAATCTCTATTTTCTTTTCTCTAAAAACTCCACAACTATTTTACACTATCAACACCAACAATACCACCGATATTTTTTTCTATTTTTGTTCCACTGTAAATGCTGCCGGATGTCCAGCAGTCTGTAATTTTAGACTTACCAAGCCAATCAACCAAAATGCCTTTACCGGCTGCACTGTTATCCTTTGGATCTATCCAAATCTCGGCATCTTTAACACCGAGGTTTTTGACTTCTCCGTTGTAAACATTGCCAAACAGAGCGTTTCTGAGTAAATTATGGGATTCATCAGCACCCTCAATGTATGACTCGTGCGAATAGAGATTCGAGATCACATGATCTTTCCCATCAAACACTCCACAAAAAGCATATTCCGGACAGTCCCCCCCTATGCCCGTACCGATGGATATCCACTCATGTCCCGACAAGTCCAAATCATTCTCCAGATAGAATGTCTTCCCTGCGAAATTTGTTTTTCCCGGATCAGCGTTAACCAACTGCGCCAACCCTGCGAGCTGCTCCGCTGTCGTAATATGGTATTCGTCATCCGACTTGTGTTCGGTATACCAGTTTATATCTGCGGAACCATCCCATGTGTCAACCGTACTTTCTCCTGCCAGCGCGGTTGTCGGCATCAATGTCAAAACCATGCAGACTGCCAGCAAAAGACACATCATTTTCTTTTTTGTTTTCATAACTATCTCCTCTCATAAATTCTATTTGTTTTTATATCGAAGTTCCCTCTCAAGGATGGCAAACCCAATACTCTCACATTGCTTGAATTCTGCACGCAAAAAGGCAGACCCCACCCGCGGCAAAACGGGCAGAATGTGCCTGTGTGTGTTTTATATTATCGCCAATCAGAAAATGCGCAGTATCAGCTTGCTTGCTTGCAGATTGTGGTTCGTGTCGTCATACTTGTCAACCCCCAGTTTGTGTAGCATCCTGCAGATATTACTTCGACTATAAACTTCGGCATCCTCTTTTTTTGTCAAGGCATTTTGAAAGAGGCTCCTGAATAAGAATACCACCGTATAAGCAATTTGTCTATCCTGCAAAAGTATGACGGTAGCGTAAATTTTATCTTTTTTTGAAGCATCCTCCCACAAAAAATGTGTTTCTTTTTTGCTTGACAGTGTACTATGACATATGATACACTTAATGCACAAAGAGCGGTGTGCCGCGTACCTCTTTACGCTGGGCGCGGCGCAGCCGCTAAAGAATCTTGACAGAAAGGGGAATCAGCATAGATGTTACAGCTAGACTTAAAAAGCCGCAAGTCCATCTACGAGCAGGTCATGGATCAGCTCAAGGAACAGATCATGACCGGGCAGATGGCAACAGGGGATAAACTGCCGTCGGTGCGTGAGCTTTCCAAGTCCATCACCGTCAATCCGAATACGGTGCAGAAGGCTTACCGCGAGCTCGAGCGGCAAGGCTATGTCTACACCACCAGCGGCGTCGGCACCTTCGTCGCGGATCGCAGCGAGATTCACGCGGATCTGCCGGCGCTGCAAAAGGCGCAGGAAAACCTCGACGATGCCTTTCGCCAACTCCTGTTTTTGGGAATCGGCTACGAAAAAGCAAAGAATCTGACCATGCAAATTATCGAAAGGAGGCGACCGGACCATGATAAAAATTGAACATGTGACCAAATATTTTGAGGACTATCCGGTCTTAAACGATCTGAGCTTAACGGTTCCGAAGGGTTCCATCTACGGACTCATGGGACTCAACGGCGCGGGCAAAACGACCCTGCTGCGGCATCTGTCCGGTTTTCTCAGACAGAACAGCGGCAGCATCACCATAGACGGACAGGATATCACTGACAACGAGGCATTAAAACGGCAGGTGCTGTTTATTCCGGACGAACTGTTCTTTTTCCGCGGCTACAGCATGACCGAAATGAGCAGATATTACCGCAAACTCTATCCGCGCTGGAACGAAGCCCGTTTTGAGGAAATGACGCGTGACTTCGGCCTCGACCCGAAAGCCAATATCGGCAAATTCTCCAAGGGTATGAAAAAACAGGCGGCGTTCTGTCTGGCGATGGCAGCCATGCCGGATTATCTGCTGCTCGACGAACCTGTGGACGGTCTGGACCCCATCGTGCGCCACAAGCTGCGTCGCTATCTGATGGACGACGTCGCCGACCGCGAAATGACCGTGCTAGTATCCTCGCACAATGCCAAGGAAATGGAGGATATCTGCAATTACATCGGTATTCTGGCAAAGGGCAAGATGGTCTTTGAGGGCGACCTTTTGGAACTCCTGCCAACCTCTCTTGAGGAGCTTTTTATCGAAAAATTAGGAGGTGAGCCTCGTGAACAATAAGAACCTATCGACGAATCCGCAGGCAGCGGGCTCGGCAGCGGGAATCGCAGGCGGCAAGCGCGGCGGCACATCGATTTTTGCGTGTTCTCTGACGCTGCTTTTGGAAAACTTCAAATTGTACTGGTACATTCCGCTTTTGTCCTTTGCGGCGTACTTTTTCGGCGGGATCTTCCCGATCATCACCCACCGCGAAAATATCGACGATTACAGCGGGTTCCTCACAAACAGCTTCGCGAACTACAACGTGGCCTATCTTCCGCTTCTGGTATTCGTGCCGCTGATCGCGTCGGTCACCGTCATGAACTTTTACCATAGGCAGGATCGCGCGATTGCCCTGCACAGCCAGCCGCTGTCCAAATCCCGCATTTTTAACAGCCAGCTCCTATCCGGCTGGCTGATGTGCGCGCTGCCGCTGCTGCTGACCGCGCTGCTCTATCTCTGCTTTATGACGGAGTGCAACGTGTATACGGTCACCGAATATGACAACTTTTACAGTGGCAGCCCGGCCGCGCAGAGTGTCAATGTCTACACCGCGGCGAACATCGCGTGCTGGCTCGGCAGCACGACTGCGATGATGACCTTCTTCTACGGGCTCTATACGCTGGCGGGCGCGCTGGTCGGTACCGGCATCATGCAGGTGCTGCTGTCCGGCGTATTCTTCGGCGCCTGCCCGATGATCCTCTTCATCGCGCAGGGCTATTGTCAGGAGTTCCTGCGCGGCTACAGCGGTATGTCTCAGACCGCGGAAAATCTGATGATCGGCGCGAATCCCGTTGTGCAGATTATCTCGAACTTCGGCGAAATGCTTTCACTCAAACTCTGCCTGATATATCTGGCTGCCGGTGTGCTCGCGCTCGTGCTGGCTCGCCTTGCTTATGGGAAAGCCAAGCTGGAAAAGGTCGGAGATTCGATGATGTTCCGGACGCTGGAGGAACTCATCACATGGCTGATCAGCTTTGTCGGCGCCACCGCCTGCGGTATGATCTTTTACTATTTGCTGTCGGAAACCCTGCCGACCCTGCTGCTCGGCGTTTTCGTAGGACTTTTGGCGACCTACTTCGTTGTCAAAATCATCATTGCCAAATCGGTCAAGGTCTTCACGAAGCGCAACCTGATCTCGCTCGGCATCGCCGCGCTGATCTGTCTGCTCTTCCTCGCGGTGACAGTCTTTGACCTCACCGGCTACCACAAGCGGGTTCCGGCGGAAAGCCGGATTACAGGTGTTTACGCTGCGGATCTATCTCCGGACGGCAATTACGCCTATCTAGGGCTGCCTGCCGCGCTGCGCGCAGAAAATCAGCTGATTACAGACCCTGTGGTCATCGAAAAGGTGCGCAAACTGCATAAGATTTGCGTCGAACTTTCCAAAAATGAAATGCAGCTTTCCGCTTTGCGGCGGAGCGGCATCCTAAAACCGGAAGCGTTTCCGGACGGGAAGATTCCGGAGATTTACAAGAACTCGACGGACAATGCCGGAAACCTGATCGCGGATTCCATGAGCTATATCACCTGCCGTTTCCACTATCAGCTCCAAAACGGCAAAAGTTTCAAGCGTTCTTTTACCTGCTTTCTGACTGATGAAGCCGCGGAACTGATCACCGAACTGCAGGCCATGCCTGTGTATCAGGACACGCTCACCCTCGGAGATAAACTCAAAGCACTGGATGTTCTCTCCATCAGCGCCAACGTGGAACGATACTATATCGATGACGGTACTGTCGATACGGAGGATCCGACTGTCGGAGAGGAATATGACGCCGATGCTATACAGACGCAGACTTCGACCATCGAGCAAAAAAATACCGCCTCTGCACCTGAAGTCATGTATCAGGACAGTGACTACGACAGCTTCCTGCTCTCAAACAAGGACGCGGAAAAGGTCTATGGCTTAATCGAGGCGATGGATCAGGATATTCGCGAGCAGAATTTCTATCAGAATTTTCTCACCTATCGACTGCGCGAAGATCAGTACACCCTTGGCTATATCGATGTCAGCTTCACGACGCAGACCTCTTTGGACAGGGAAAGCTTCAATCAAAACCCAGGCAGCTGGGACAGCCCGATGCCGCTGGCAGCAAGCCGCACAAGCGTGACAAATCTGCCTGCGGGCAATCACTACAGCTTTGGCTTCGATATCTCAAAATCCGACAAGCATACACTTGCTTATCTCGCGGATTTGGGGTATAGTATAGGGTATGGAAATTAAACATGCTTACGAAACCATCGTCATCGGCGGCGGTGCGGCAGGACTCTTCTTCGGAGCCGCCGCGCCGGCCGGTCGGGACATTCTGATCTTAGAAAAAACCAAACAAACGGGAACCAAGCTTCTTATGAGCGGCAGCGGGCAGTGCAATCTGACCCACTGCGGCTCCATTAAGGAGTTTTTGTTATGCTACGGCAAGAACGGAAACAAAATCCGCACCTGCCTGTATCGGCACAGCAACCTCGCGCTCTGCCGTTTCATGGAGGAGCTCGGTGTTTCCCTCATTAAACGCGAGGACGGCAAAATCTTCCCGCGCTCGATGGATGCCCGCGAGGTACGCGGCGCCCTGCTCCATGCCTGCGCACAAAACGGCGTGACCATCCGTACGCAGGCGGAGGTCACTGCCATCCGCGCCCTGCCGCAAGGAAGCAGCAGTCGCGTCGGCAGTCCGGCGCAGCCACCCTGCAGCCAGGCATCGACCGCGGCAGCTTCCGATACAGACGATGCCGCGTCCGGCGCACAAGCCGACGGCGATCCTGCGCCCTGTGAAAAAGCGCAGTTCGACTGTGCACCGGACTTTGGCGCGGGCTTTGCCCTCACGCTGGCAGACGGCACGTGCCTTGCCTGCCGCAATCTGGTCATCGCTGCAGGCGGCGCTTCTTACCCGACGACCGGCTCGGACGGCACGCTTTTAGACATCCTCGCGCTCGCGCCCCCGGCGGGGCTCGGCATTCCCATCGTGCTGCCTCGCCCCGCCCTGACCCCGGTCTTTATCGAAAACTATCCGTTCGCGGATTTGGCGGGCATCAGCCTGCGCGATGTAGAGCTCAAAATTTTTCCAAAATTCCAGGAAAACCTATGCGGCGAACAAGCGCGAAGCATGACAGAGGAAGCCGCGCCTATGTTCTCCAAAAAGAACAAAAAACAAACAAAACCCCAGAGTGCAGTCGGCGACTTGCTTCTGACGCATAAGAACCTCTCAGGACCGGTGATCCTGAACCATGCGCGCGATATTTCCGCGGGAACAAGGCTTGCAATCAACTTTGTTTTCCCCTATACTGTAGATACTGTGATTTCTCGTCTAAAAGCGGATTTTTCCGGCTGTCGAAGCATGATTTCCGCTTATATCGGGGAACAATATCATTTGCCGAAACGATTCGTAGCAAAAATCTTAAACTTGATTTCCTTGACAGACAAACCGCTCGCCGCAATCAGCGGTAGCCAGATGCGCGCGCTCAGCGAAGCTTTGGCTGCGTGGCCATGCACCGTCAGCGGTACCGGCGGCTTTCGCGAAGCGATGGCGACCGCAGGCGGCGTTTCCTTAGACGCGGTCAATCTGTCATCGATGGAATGCAGAGACTATCCGGGTCTTTTCTTCGCAGGGGAAATGCTCGACATTGACGGAGATACCGGAGGATACAATCTGCAGTTCGCCTATGCCTCGGCGATGGCGGCGCTCACGAAGATTTACCGTTCGTAGGCAGAAACATACCAAAAAACACAAGAGAGAGGAAAAAAAATGAAAAAAAAGGCTTTGAGATTACTTTCCACCGTTTTGACAGCCGCGCTTCTGGTGACGGCTGTTCCTGCGATTCCCGCTTCCGCGGCGCTCTCGGAGGTCAACAGTCCGGCAGGGGTTTCATCCTTTCAGTCAAGCGATAACTTTGACGCTGAACTGCTGCGCGCCTGGGTCGTCAACGACGGTGAGGACATAAAGATTGACTATAAAACACCGCTGATGACCAGCCAGTTCAATCTTTCCCTGTATCGGGTCGGCGCGAACAAGGGCAACCTGTATCTCAATATTCTGTTGGAGCCGGAGCTGAGCATCTCTTCGGACAATATGACACAATACGGGTTTCTCTATTATCTGAACATCGAACGCTACAACATTCCGAACGGGTATTACAACCTCTACATCCGCAGATACGCAAGCGCTGAGGACGCGGCGCTGCAAAGCTACGGAACCGCCGGGGTTTTGTACAAAAATATGGAGATCAAGGTGACAAACGGCAAGGTCAAGATTCTGCGCTACAAGGATGTCATCGACTACAATCGCTCCATTCAAAAAATCGGAGATGCTTACAGTCTGGACAGATATCTTGACACCACGCTCGAAGATATCCGTTTCGTCCTGCGCAATCCCGCGACCAACGTTTATGACACGATCACAGCTTACAAGGCTGCCTATTTCAAGACGGTCTCTGACCGCATTACGGCAGGGGCGGCAAGCGATTATGAAAAGCTCCGCAGAATTTACGAATATACCGCGTCGAATTTCTACTATGACTCGATCGCGTTTTCCACACACTCCTATCAGTACGCCAACCCGTACGACAATATCTACAATTTTGAAAACGGTCTGAGCAGCGCCAACAGCGTTTACGGCAAGGTGCACACGACCTGCCAGGGTTTTTCGGCGATTTATCTGGCGCTGGCACGCGCGCAGAACATCCCGACGCGCTTTGTCTACGGACACCGTCTCGCGGTGCCTTCCAATGACTGGCTTACCGAGGACAATATTGACGTGCGCGATCACTGGTGGGCGGAATCCTATATAAACGGACGCTGGATCTTCGTTGATCCGACCGTCGGCACGACCAACAAATACAATAAGTCCACCGGCGCGTGGACCTACCATGGTCTGACAAATTACACCTATTTTGACGCTTCCGAGGACCAAGTGGCAACGAGCCATGTTTACATGAACATTTATCCGGACTATCGCTACGGTAAATATCTGGATAACGCTTACGAGGTCCAGACGCTGACTGCTTTCCTCAATCAGACGAACCAGACAAGCTACAAGACCAACGGTGCCCTGATGAACACGTCCTATGACGCGAATAACAAGGAAACCTGGGGTGACGGCACGAAATCGCACTTCATGACGGACGGCCGCGGCAATACCGCGCAGATTCAGTGGAGCAGCAAGGGCTTTGAAGGCGAAATGAACCTTTCCGGTTTCACGAAGATGACCCTGCTGTCCGCGCATCACAACAAGCTGACAAAGGTCAATCTGTCCGGCAATTCCCTGCTTAAGAATGTCTATCTCAACGACAACGCGCTGGAAAGCCTGAATCTGGCCGACAATCCGCGTCTTTCCTACGTGCGTGTGCAGAACAACCCGATGAAGGATCTGACAATGTATGTGAACGGCAGTAACCGCACCTTCCACGCGCAGGATCACGGGACCTTCTATTTCACCTACGACAAGCGCTACACCAAAACCAGCTTCTCCCTGTACTCCAAACCGGATATCGGCTACAAGCTGCAGGGTGTTTACAGCACCGGTACCGGCAGCCGCCTGTCAACGAAAACAACCTGGCACTTCACGCCGAAGGCTGTCGGTTACGATATTCGTTTCGCGCTCAATCCGGACAGCTTCAAGTATGAGCTGAGCGAAGGCGACAGTTCCAAGACAAAGCTGCCTTATGTACGGGCGGCCGCCAAGCGTCTCACCGCGCTCGGCTACTACACGCCGACCGGCTACACCTACGGTTCCGGCTACGATTACGGCTACACGCCGCTGACCGCCGGAGAAGAGACGGCATTCACCGCAGCGCTGAAAGAAGCGGTCATCAAGTTCCAGGTCATGAATGATCTTCCTAATGGCGGCATCATCGATGAAGAGACCTGGTCCGTCCTGTTCAGCGAGACGGCGGCTTCGATGGCAGGCAGTGAGGCCGAGTATCAGCAGATTCTCGCGGACTATGAAGTGCGCAAGCAGGCAGAAGCCGCGGCGCGCGAAACACTGTCTCAGGTCAGCATCCGGGCGACCTCCAAGGCTGTCAAGGGCGCGATGAAGCTCTCCTGGACAACGACCGCGCAGACCGCTGACGGCAGTCAGAGCGCATTTCAGGCTGATGGATACGAACTTTGGAAATCCACTTCCAAAACCACCGGCTACACCCTGCTCAAAGAATGCCGCGGTACGGTGTTCAAAAACACCTCGAATATTCAAAAAGGTAAGCGCTTCTACTACAAAGTACGCGCCTACAAGATCGTCGGAGAAAAGAAGATCTACTCCGCCTGGTCAAACGTGACCTACAAGATCGCGAAATAGCGGCAAAAGCAAAGGACAAAAGTGCGCATAACGAAATCAGAGATTTCTATGCGCACATGGCGCTCACCCATGAGCGCCGCTTCGCAAGGTGCTTTTGTCGTTATTCCGGAAATATCGGAACGATATTTCCTACATAAAAAAAGGCTGACAGCCCGTTGATACACCATCAGCGGCTCTCAGCCTTTTTTAATAGGGTAGAGTGAATTTCTTTACCCTCCCCTTGCACCATACGTACGATTCTCATACACGGCGGTTTCAATGGTTGATGTGTATGGACTGATACGCATTGGATACGTCATAGCCTTCGGCTGTGTCCTTCCCACTACCGGGCAGCTTCGGGACTTTCACCCGTTAGAATGTGCGCTCGCCGAGCGCACCATAAAAGACATACCCGACGTGATCGGGTATGTCAATGAAAAAAGTATGGGGCAAAAGAGGAAACTATTTAAACTCGTCGTAGAAGATTTCGGATTTAGTAACCGTAGCTGCAGGCGCAGGATCCAGCTTTCTGCCTGCGAGACCCAGAATCACCTCCGGTTTTACCCAAGGTCTGTTCTGAATGCCGCTGGTTTCCTCATGCGTAAGGTATCCCTTATATGCAGTCAGACTTCTTCTCAGGAAGCCGTCTCTTGCGCAGGCTTCCTCAATCCCATTGTTCATGATGGAACGAAAATGATTTACAATTCCCGCAGCATATGCCACAGATGTTGAGCCAGCAATCGCTCCCGGGATGTTGCTTACACAATAGTGAACAACGCCTTCTTCCGTGTAGATAGGGTCGTCATGCGTTGTTTCATGGAAAGTTTCGATACAGCCCTCGTCGTTGCTGACATCTACAATGACGGAGCCCCTTCTCATGGAAGCAACCATCCCTCTTGTGATCATAGCTTCCTTGGCATCCTTTGGCCATCTTACGCAATTGATTACCAGATCTGTCATCGGTAGTTCCTTTGTAAGGTTATATTTATTGGAAATGATGGTATTCACTTTACCGTCATACTTCGTTGCGATATCTCTCAGAGCGCCGATATTGATATCCGCAACCGTGACCCATGCACCCATCGTCTGAAGCACCTCGACAGCGCCCTTTCCAACTGTGCCGCACCCGCATACGAGAGCTTTGATTCCGGGAGCCGCACCCAAACCGCTTACGAATTTACCACTGCCTCCGTTTATGCTCATCATTGCCCACAGACCCATAAATGCGCCTGCCTTTCCTGCTGCCTCACAGTTCGGGGAACCATATCTGTGAGAATCCTCTGCAGTGATGGCAATAACCTTCTTTTCCAGAAGCGCATCGACCTCTTCCCTGTGTGCTGCTGGATGGATGCAGCAAAAAATCATCTGCCCTTCTCTCATTAGGTCATATTCGCTTGGCTCGATCTCCTTGACCTTAGCTACAAAATCACAGATTGCCCAGATTTCTTCGTTAGTTGCCAAGATTGTCGCACCTGCCGCTGCATATTCTTTGTCATCGAAGCCTGCTGCATAGCCTGCTTTGCTTGCCACATAAACTTCGTGACCGTCGCCTGCGATCAGGCTGACCTCAGCAGGAGTTGCAACGACTCTGTATTCGCCATTTTTAATGTCCTTCAAAACTCCAAATTTCATTTCAATACTTCCTTTCATGTTGTGATTCTTAAAAAACTATCCGTTCTATCCGGATCAATGCGATTATCTTGAAATGTCTGCGCACAAATCGGCGCTTTCTGTCATCCGGTGGATTGCGAAAATGTTATTCTGCTTTTTTCATCAGCATCTTGCCGCGCAAACTCTTTCCTTCCGTATCGAATACACCGATTCCGGTAATTGCGCATATAACCGAACAGATCGGACATATAATCGGCAGAAAGGCATAAGGTAAGTAAGAAAGCGTCGGTACGCCTAGGACACCTGCCGTATAGATTGCCGCTGCAGACCACGGTACAAGGAAGGAGAAGATGGTCCCGCCATCTTCAAGTGTTCTTGAGAGGACATACGGAGCAATTCCGGCTTTTTTATAGGCATTCTGAAAGACCTCGCCCGGAAGCAGGATCGCCATATATTGTGAAGTTGTCAGCATGACGGTAGCCAGACACGAAATCAAAGTAGCGATAATCAGATTGCAAGGCTTTGCGATTTTTTCCTTGAACGTTTCCAATATTGCAGACAGCACACCCATCTCATACATCAGTTCTCCAAGCTCCAGTGTAAAAATACAATAGACAATGGTTGACATCATGCCACTGATACCACCTCTGTTGAGAAGTTTTGCTGCTGCCTCATTTTCAAATTCACCGTTGAAACCCGTCGACATTGACGTTACCACTTCGTTAA
>Ga0129310_1003158_pt1 | contig 10988 bp, 10 predicted proteins | sample Go1ome_2_FD_94433 | JGI IMG/M metagenome (GOLD analysis project Ga0129310, IMG submission 94433) | Western lowland gorrila individual fecal microbial communities from Wisconsin, USA - Go1022A metagenome | ecosystem: Host-associated > Mammals > Digestive system > Large intestine > Fecal | place...
AAATTCTTAGTTAAATCAACGAAAATACATCCAAATTATTACGAAAAATCAATTCAGTTAATAGTGATTTTTGATCAAGATTACCAAAAGACATTTCAATTTTTTTCGTAGAATTCCGTATTCTGCGAAAAGGAGGGGATCGCTATTTGGTACGTAATACATTGTCCGCATCAGAACATGCAACATCTGATGGAGATTTGCAGGGCAACATTATCTGAGCAGGCAGCAACCTGCATCTTTACTTTTACATATGACCGCATGAAACGTTATCAGGGCGAATGGCATCTGGAGCGTTCTTATACCTTTCCGGATTATTTCTTCATAGAGAGCAGCAATGGTGAACAACTGGAGAAAGAAATGAATCGAAATGAGCTGGCATCCAAAATACTGGCCACCGGCGGTATTGTCACGCCTGTAGACAGCCAGGAAGAGGATTTACTGCGTCATTTATCGGATGAATCCCATCATATGGGAATGTCCACCGGTTATATCGCAGAAGGAAAAACTTATGTGACAAAAGGACCACTGGTTGGTTATGAGTCACGAATCAGAAAAATAGATCGACATAAACGACTGGCGCGGATCAGTCTGCCTTATGCAAAGGGAGAGATGGAACTTTGTATGGGGTTGGAGATTACGAGTAAGTCTTAACAGCAAGTGGAATAAAAGATAGATATGAAAAGAAGTTTGTTAATTATCGGAGCCGGAGGCCACGGAAAAGTAGTAGCTGAGGTGGCAAGAGATTGCGGATATGAAGAGATTGCTTTTATGGATGATAACAGCGAGGAAGCAATCGGTAAAATCAGTGAAATGGAAAAGTTTTCTTCATTATATAAAGAAGCATTTGTGGCGATTGGAAATAATCAAGTGCGGGGAGAAATTCTTGCACAGTTAAAAACAGCTGGATATGAAATACCAATATTGATTCATCCATCTGCATACATCAGCAGAACAGCAAAAATTCAGAGCGGAACAGTTGTGGAACCAAAAGCAATTGTAAATACGAATGCAGAGATTAGCGAGGGCTGCATTATTTCTGTGGGTGCGATTGTGGATCACGACACGAAGTTAGAGACATGTGTACATGTAAATGCTGGAGCAATCGTGAAAGCGGGTACGACAGTGAAACAGTTTCAAAAAATAGATGCAGGAGAAGTAGAACAGTAAAAAATGATTAAAAAAAGTAGATATAGATGAGCATAGGATAAGGAGTTTGAAAAGAATGAACTATTTATTTGTAGTAGCACATCCAGATGATGAAATATTAGGCGCTGGTGCGACAATTCATAAATTAGCAAAAGAGGGACATCAAGTAGCAGTTGCGATAATGGTTTCAAAAGCAGCTGCAAGGAAAGATTTATCCGATACATTATCAGAGGACGAAAAAAATGCACTGAAACTTGTTGGTGTCAAAAAAACATATCATGCAGATTTCCCCAATATAAAAATGAATACTGTGCCTCATTTGGAACTTGTACAGTTTGTAGAAAAATGCATTGAGGATTGGAATGCGGATGCAATTGTAACACATCATCCTTCAGATACGAATAATGATCATGTACAAACTTCTTATGCTGTACAGGCGGCTTGCAGACTATTCCAGAGAAGAGAAAATATTCCGTCGTTAAAAGAATTACTTTACATGGAAGTGCTATCCAGTACAGAGTGGTCTTTTGATTCATCTGCAAATAGATTTATGCCGAATTATTTTGTGGAAATTGGAAAAGAAGGAGTGGAGATAAAGATAAAAGCTTTGTCTGCATATAAGGGCGTTATGCGTCCATATCCACATCCACGTTCTACAGAAGCAATTGAGGGACTTGCGGCATATCGAGGAGCACAGGCTGGTTGTAATTATGCAGAAGTATTCGAGTGTGTTTTTAAGAGAGGATAATGTGGTACATGTATAGGAAATATATCAAACGTTTATTAGATATAGTACTTTCTGGAATAGCAATTGTTATCTTGTCCCCGGTGTATTTAATTATAGCGATTGTGGTTCGGATTCAGATGGGAGCACCAGTATTATTTTCACAGGATCGAATCGGAAAAGATGAAAAGATATTCAAATTATATAAATTTCGATCAATGACAAATGCAAAGGATAGCGAAGGAAATCTTTTACCAGATAAAGAAAGACTTACAAAATTTGGTATAGCGCTTCGATCAACGTCACTTGACGAATTACCTGAGTTATTCATGATTTTTAAAGGCGATATGTCAATTGTTGGTCCGAGACCACAGCCAAGTTTTTACTTACCATATTATAAAGATGAGGAAAGAACAGCGCATAAGGTACGAGGAGGCTTGCTTCCACCGGATAGTTTGGGAAAAGAAGTGCAGTGTGATTGGGAAACTCAGTTTAAATATGAAATGTACTATGCGGAAAATCTTACATTTCTTATGGATCTAAAGGTGATTTTTTGTACATTCATTATTTTGTATAAACGGTTAAAGAACAATTATGGTGCTGATGATAGACCCATGTTGAATGTATATCGTCAGGGAATGGTAGATGAAGCAACGTTTAAAGAGTGGGAAGCAAAAGGAGTAGTGATTAAATGAGCACAGGATTAAAGAGAAAAGAAGTTAATAAGAAAAAACGTATTATTGATCGGGAGTATATCGTGCTTGTTACAAAAGAACACTATAATCCGCTCGGAATTGTGAGAACTCTTGGAGAAGCTGGAATACGACCAGTTGTTGTGGCTGTTAAAGGTGATTTGAAATTTGTAGGGCAAAGTAAATATGTAAAAGAAAGGTATTATGTTGATTCTACAAAAGAAGGAATTAAATTAATCTACAAAAAATTTGCCAAAAATAAGAAAAGAAAATCATTTATTCTCACAGGAGATGATGTAACGGTAGCTATGTTGGACAAATACTACGACAAGCTTAGGGATTATTTTTATTTCTACAATGCGGGAGCAACAGGACGGATTTCACATTATATGAATAAAGATGTGATGATGGAACTTGTTACAAAACATGGGATTCAGGTTGCAAAGACATGGAAAGTTAATGTGGGAGAAATACCTGAGGATATCGTTTATCCAATTATGACAAAGGCGATAAATTCGATTGGCGCTGAGTGGAAAGATATTGTTTATATTTGTCACAATGATGCAGAGTTAAAAAATGCTTTTGGACAAATGAAAAGCAAACAGATACTTGTTCAGCAGTATATAGAAAAAGTGGATGAGATATCTTTTGATGCATTTAGTGTGAATCGAGGAAAAGATGTTTTTGTTGTGATGGAGGCAAATCAAGTTTATAACATTCCAGATAAGTATTCTCCATATTGGATGATAAAGAATTCTAGGAATAAAGATATGCAGGCTAAAATAGCGAAGGTTATTGAAGAGATAGGGCTGGAAGGCATTTTTGAATTTGAATTTATGAAAGATAAAGAAGGAAATCTTTGGTTTCTTGAGATAAATTTCAGGAATACAGCGCTTGGATATGCAACTACGGTAGCAGGTATGCCACAGGTGATTTATTGGTGTGAATCAATGAGAAAAGGTTTTATAGATAAGAAAAAATATTATAAAAAGATTCCAAAAGGATTGACTGCAATGGCAGAATGTTTCGATTATGATGCACGTGTAAAAACAGGTTTAATAAGTAAAAAGGAATGGAGAAAGCAGTTTGATTCGGCAGAATGCAAGCTATATAAAGGAAGAAATGATAACATTCCATTCTATTTGTTTATGTGGTATAAACTGACGAAAATGAAGCATTAATTTTGTCATACAAATAGGTGGAAAATACATGGGAAATGAAAGAAAAGAATTAAATAAGACACTTAATACAGGAGATGTATTAGTTACTGCGTTTGGTGCCATGATTGGCTGGGGGTGGGTTGTATCATCAGGAGGATGGATTCAGAAAGCTGGAGTCTTCGGAACAATGATAGCTTTCTTAATCGGTGGAATAATGATTTATTTTGTAGGTCAAACATATGCGGAATTAACGACAGCAATGCCTGAAAGCGGCGGAGCAAAAGTGTTTACGCAAAAAGCATTTGGGCCGGTGGGATCATTTATTTGTACCTGGGCAATTATTTTGAGCTATATCGGAGTGGTTTGTTTTGAAGCATGTTCACTTCCAACGATTATACAGTACATTTTTTCGGGATTTTTGAAAGGATATTTATATACTATTGCTGGATTTGATATATATGCGACCTGGCTTGTTGTAGCTATTGGGTTTGCAATACTTATTACTTATATAAATATCAGAGGAATAAAGGCTGCAGCGAGGCTTCAAAAAGTACTAACGATTACTATTGCTGCTGTAGGAATTATTTTGATTGTCGTTTCTGCTTTAAAGGGAGATTCAACAAATCTGACAGGTCAGATGTTTGTAGGACAGACAAGCGGAAGCATTGTAAAAAATATATTATCAGTGGCATTGGTTGCACCTTTTTTCCTGTTTGGATTTGATGTGATTCCACAGGCAGCTGAAGAAATAAATGTCCCACTTAAAAAATTGGGAAAATTGCTTATTTTTTCAATCGCATTAGCAGTGGCATTTTATGGTTTAGTAGTATTTGCAGTTGGATATGGTATGAATTCAACAGAGGTATCAAACTCTGTTTCTGGAAGTGGATTAGTTACAGCAGATGCAATGGCAAAATTATTTCATAGTGATGTGATGGCAAAAATTCTTATTGTGGGAGGTATGTGTGGAATCGTAACAAGTTGGAATTCATTTATGATCGGAGGAAGCCGGGCATTGATGTCTATGGCGGATTCCTGTATGATCCCGCATGTGTTTGCTAAGACTCATCCGAAGTATAAAACACCGCATCTTGCATTAATTCTTATAGGGATTATTTCGATTGCATCTCTTTTTTGTGGAAGAGTAATGCTTGTGTGGATTTCAGATAGCGCGAGTTTTGCATGCTGTATTTCGTATTGCTTAGTTTCTATGGCATTTGTAAAATTGCGAAAAATAGATCCGGAAATGAAACGTCCTTATAAAGTTGAAAATTATAAATTAATAGGATTTTTTGCAGTGGCGCTTTCAGGCTTTATGTGTTTGATGTATATGATTCCGGGAAGTGGTTGTACGTTAAATATTCAAGAAGTGATTATTACTGTTGGATGGGGAATTTTAGGAGTATTGTTTGCTGGTGTTTGCAAGATGAAATATAAAGATAAATTTGGAAAATAAATAGGAGGAAATAGTTTGAATCATTCTGTATTAATAACTGGTAAGCACGGATACATAGGCGAAAATTTATATCATTGGCTAGATGAAAAAGAGACTTTTTGGTGTATTGAAACCTTAAGCCTTCGTAATGATGAATGGAAAGAAGTTGATTTTAATAAGTATGATGTAATTATTCATACGGTTGGTGTGGCGCATCAACAAATTAATAATGAGAATCGACATTTGTACTATTCAATAAACTGCGATCTGGCAGTCGACTTAGCAAAACATGCAAAGCAATCAGGTGTTAAGCACTTTATTTATATTAGTTCTATGAGTGTATATAGCGATAGCGAAACTGTAATATACGGTGACACAATTGAGAATCCTGACAATGATTATGGAAAAGGAAAATTATTAGCAGAAAACAAATTAAAAGAACTTGAGGATGATAATTTTTGGGTTTCGATTGTGCGCCCACCTATGGTATATGGAAAAGGATGTAAGGGTAATTATAACAAATTGAGAAAAATTTCATTGAGTATACCAATATTCCCAAAAGTAAATAATTATAGATCAATGATATATATTGATAATTTGTCTGAATTTATCCGGCAAATTATTTTAAGTGAGTGTCATGGCTTATTTCAACCACAAAATAGAGAGTTGGTTAATACTTCAAATTGGGTTGCAGAAATTGCAAAAGTAAATGGGCATCAGATATATTTATCATCTTTATTGGGAAAAATGGTGATGATAGGACTCCGTATTATACGTCTGAATGTTTTACAAAAAGCATTTGGAAGTAGCTATTATGAACCAAGTATAAGTAGGTATGAAAATATAAACTACCAGATTGTTTCATTTGAAGAAAGCATAAAAAAAACAGAAGGAAAAGTAGATGAATGTATTAATAGTTAGCCAGTATTATTATCCAGATCCATTTCGTTTGCATGAAGCGGCAGAAGGGTTAGTGGAAAGGGGACATGAAGTAACTGTTTTAACCGGAACACCTAACTATTCTGTCGAATCAGCGTCAAAAAAAGTACATGAAAAAGAAAATGTGATTAATGGCGTAAAAGTAAAGAGAGTTCCAACTTTTAGGAGAAGGAAAGGAAAAATTAGTTTAGCAGTTAGTTATTTGACATTCGTTATGTCGGCATGTTGTAGATGTATCACCTTAAAAAAGGATTTTGATGTAATTTTTGTGTATCAGTTATCTCCAATTTTAATGACTGTTCCTGCGTTACTACTTCGCAAGCTTACAAAAAAGAAAATTGCGTTATATTGTTTAGATTTATGGCCAGAAAGTCTTATAGGGATGGGGATAACACATAAATCTTTTATCTACAAAATCATGAAAAAAGTTAGTATCTGGATATATGATTCGGTTGATAAAGTAGCGATCACATCGAAACTATTTTCAAATTATTTTCAAAATGAATTGCAGATAAAAAAAGATGAATATATGTATATACCTCAATTTGCGGAAGATATTTACTCAGATATTCAGCATAGAGAGCATATGGGTGTTAATTATGTTTTTGCGGGTAATATAGGAGAAGCTCAATCGGTTGAGACAATTATAAAGGCAGCAGCGCTGTTAAAAAATGAAAGTATATGGTGGCATATTGTAGGAGATGGTCGAAGTTTAGATAAATGTATGGAATTGGCTAAAAAAGAAAATGTATCGGAGAAAGTGATTTTTTATGGAAGACGCCCGATTGAAGAAATGCCATATTTTTATTCATTAGCAGATGCAATGATTGTTACTTTAGAAAATAATCCAATTATCTCATATACATTGCCAGGAAAAGTTCAGTCTTATATGGCTGCTGGATTGCCAATTCTTGCAGCAGTAGGAGGTGAAACTGTGAATATAATAGAGGAGGCAAACTGTGGTATTTGTGGTGAACCGGAAAATTATGTGGAGTTGGCAGAAAATGCAAAAAAATTAGCCGTAATGGATAGAACCCAACTGGGAGAGAATTCTAAAAGATATTATCAACAAAATTTTACAAAAGAAGAGTATATATCTAAGATGGAGCAGTTTTTAAGTGATCTGGTTACAACATAATAATAAATTGCAAAAATATAGCAGATTGGACATAAAGTTATGAAAATACTTATGATAAATGTCTCATGTGGCAGTGGAAGTACAGGACGTATATGTACTGACATTGCAACTGAGTTAGATCGTAAAGGACATTGTGTGAGAATAGCCTATGGAAGAGATGATGTCCCTAATCAATATAAGAAATATGCAGTGAAAATTGGAAATAATTTTTCAGTGTGTATGCATGGATTGAGAGCCCGAATCTTTGATGAAATGGGGTATGGAAGTGTAAAGGCTACAAAAGAGTTTATAGGATGGATTGAGGATTTTAATCCAGATATTATACATCTTCATAACATACATGGTTACTACATCAATATAAAAATTTTGTTTGAATATCTTCGGAAAGCAAATAAAAAAGTGATATGGACGTTACATGATTGTTGGTGTTTTACAGGGCATTGTGCATATTTTGATTATGTTCAGTGTGATAAATGGAAAAGTGGATGCAAAAAATGTAGTCAGCGGCATGAATATCCTGCAAGATGGATTTTTGATCGTTCTAAGAAAAATTATGAATTGAAAAAGAATTTATTTACTAATATTAAGGATCTGACATTTGTAACTCCATCGTATTGGTTAGCAGATTTGTTAAAGGAATCTTTTCTATCAGAATATCCAGTTAAAGTGATTCATAACGGAATAGATACATCTGTTTTTAAACCAACACAAAGCGATATAAAGGAAAAATTAGGAATTAAAGATAAAAAAATTGTGTTGGGAGTTGCATCTGTATGGGATAGGAGAAAAGGGTTAGATACTTTTTTTGAATTGGCAAAAAAAATAGACGATTCATATAAAATAGTTCTGGTTGGCTTGAATGAAAAGCAAATTAAAAATTTACCGACCAATATAATTGGGATTGAAAGAACAGATAGTGTAGATGAATTAGTACAGTTATATTCATCAGCAGATGTTTTTGTAAATCCTACGTTAGAGGATAACTATCCAACAACAAATTTAGAGGCAATTGCGTGTGGAACACCTGTTATAACATTCAATACGGGCGGAAGTGGGGAAAGTGCTACTTTATATGGAAAGGTATGTGAAAACTGTACTGTTGACGGATTAGTAAAAAATATAAATTTAAATGAATATTTCAAAACGAATGACACTGGAGTTGTAGATTATATAAATGTTGTAAAAAAATATCTGGAGTTATATGGAGGATAATGACAAGTGCTTAGAATTGGTAAAAAGAATGGTCAATCGATAATGATCTTGACAATAGTATTGGTGCTATTCATGTTTGTATATCTTCCTTTAGAAAAGGCATTTCAGTTAAATACATATATTACTTTTCAATTTCTAATTATAGGTATTGTATCTGCAATCGGGATGATTATTGAAAGCAGTAAATATTCTTTTACATTAGGTATGGTATTTTGGTTTTTTTGTTTTGCGTTTATGTTTTGCGGCGGTTTGACCCAATTTGCGACAGAGGCTTTTCGATGGGATTTAAAACCATCATTAAAAGAGGTGGAAATTACCAATTATTTAATTTTTATATGGATTATTGTATTTTCTATTGCAAGAAAAGTGAATATAAAAATTAAATGTGGTTCTTGGAAAAAACGTTCTATTTTTGAACAAAAATTATATATCTCGAATACAAAAATACTCTTTTTAACAGTAATGTTGATTTGTAATGGTATCTATACAATTATAGTTTCTGGCTGGAGGTCTTTACTTATCAGAGAAGTATTTAGTACGGCAGGAGTGATAGGGCTTACCAATATTCAATCAATACAGATGATATTGTCAACTTTTTTAAGAGGATTTTCAATATGGACAATGATGATTGCATTAAATAATCTCATAAGGATAAAAAATAAATCCAATATTGCAATTTTTATATTAGCAACAATAGCTATTGGATTAAATGTTCCACCATCAGGAGTTGCAAGATTTGTTTTGGCAGCAGCGTATGGAGGGATTTTGATATATAATTGCGAATTTTTGAAAAAAGGTAGAACATTATTATATATTTTGGCGGTTGGTCTGTTGATTGTGTTCCCTTTATTAAATGCATTTAGAGGAATATATACTACATCTGTAAATATGGAGTTTATAAAGCAGAGCCTTGGAAATATATCTAGCAATTTTGCGAAAGCAGATTATGATGCATATACAATGTTAGTTTATTCTGTTCGGTATGTCAGTAAGTATGGAATCAGACACGGACAACAATTATGGGGTGTGTTACTTTTTTTTATACCAAGTAGTTTGTGGGAAAATAAGCCTAGTGGGTCAGGTGCTATGATTATCGAAAAAATGGCATCAGGAATTAATCCAAATGTTTCTTGCCCAATTATTGCTGAAGGATTTATAAATTTTGGAATTATTGGAATTATTATTTTTGCCTTTTTAGCTGGATACATAACTAAAAGATTAGATTTGAGATATTGGGAATGCTGGGAAAATAAAAATTCTATGGGAAAAATGATATATAGTTTTTTACTTCTATATTTTTTGTTTCTATGTAGAGGAGATTTAATGTCAACATTTACATATTTATTAGGTTATCTTTTTTCTGCAATATTATTTCGAAGAATTGTGAAATAAATATGGATAAAAATAAGATAGATAGGTTATGAATTAGAGATGAAAAAAAACATTATTAAAAATATTATTGCTTTATATGGATTTAGTATCGCAAAGATTATATTTCCATTATTAACATTACCATATTTAACAAGAATTTTAACAGTTGATGCATATGGTGTTGTTTCATATGTAAAAAATATTATGATTTACATTCAAATCTTCATCGACTTTGGATTTATGTTATCTGGCACGAAAGATATTGTAAAAGAAAGAAATGACAAAGATAAGATGAATCAAGTAGTTGGAGACATACTGTTAGCCAGGATTTTTCTTAGTATGATTGTATTTGTTATATTATTGGGTTTGATCTTTTTATTACCTATATTAAAAAGCAGCATGCTTTATACAATCCTTTCATTCATTCCAGTATTTTTGTCGATATTTTTATTTGATTATGTTTTTCGCGGCATTGAGGAAATGCATGTAATAACCGCTCGATTTGTAGTTATGAAAGGTATTGCTACAGTATTGACATTCGTATTGGTTAAAGGAAATGATGACGTATTATGGATTCCAATTCTTGAAATCCTTGGAAGTATAGTTGCTGTAGTGATGGTACTGATCGAATTAAAAAAGCGTGGTATTCAGATAAGAATCACATCTATAAAATATGCATACAAAAAATTAGCCGAGTCAGCGGTTTATTTTATTTCGGATATGGCAACTACTGCTTTTGGAGCCCTCAATACAGTTTTAATTGGTGCATTTTTATCAGCGTCAGATGTTGCATATTGGGACTTGTGTATATCTGTTGTAAGTGCAGTTCAGGCGATGTATTCGCCGATAAATAATGGTGTTTACCCAGATATGGTAAAAAATAAGGATTTTGGAATTATAAAGAAAACACTAAAAATATTTATCCCGATTATTATGTTGGGTTGCTTAATAACATTGTTGATTGCCAAGTATATTCTTTGGATTTTGGGTGGATCACAGTATATACCTAGTGCGGGGCTATTAAGGGCATTAGTTCCTGTTATGCTATTTAGTTTTCCTGGAATGCTATTGGGATGGCCAGCGTTGGGGGCGATTGGAAAAGCAAAACAAGTGACGTTTACAACGGTTATGACCGCAATAATACAAATTGTGGGCTTAATAATTTTAATAT
>Ga0129310_1003159_pt1 | contig 10983 bp, 6 predicted proteins | sample Go1ome_2_FD_94433 | JGI IMG/M metagenome (GOLD analysis project Ga0129310, IMG submission 94433) | Western lowland gorrila individual fecal microbial communities from Wisconsin, USA - Go1022A metagenome | ecosystem: Host-associated > Mammals > Digestive system > Large intestine > Fecal | place...
AACAATCTTGTTTTGTGTGTAGATCAGACATGCAGCCCTGAGCTGACAGCAATGCTTGGATCTGCCATTGCAACATGTATTTCTGATATCCCATTTGATGGCCCGTGTGCCATGACACAGGTTGGCCTGATCGATGGTGAGTTTATTATTAACCCATCTAATGAGCAGAAATCCGTATCCGATCTTGCACTGACAGTCGCTTCTACTCGTGAGAAAGTAATTATGATTGAAGCAGGTGCCAATGAAGTGCCTGAAGACAAGATGATCGAGGCTATTTATACAGCTCATGATGTTAATCAGGAGATCATCAAATTCATCGATCAGATCGTTGCGGAATGCGGCAAAGAGAAGAAGGATTATGAACATTATGCTATTCCTGAAGAATTAAACGCAGCTATGAAGGAACTCTTTCCACCGGAAGCAATGGAAGAAGCTGTGTTTGCAGATGAGAAACAGACAAGAGATGCCAATATCCGTGTTATTAAAGACAAGCTCGCAGAAGCATTTGCTGATAAGGAAGAGTGGCTGCCTCTGATTGACGATGCTGTTTATCAGTATCAGAAGAAGACAGTACGTAAGATGATTCTCAAGGATCACAAGCGTCCTGACGGCCGTGCCATTGACCAGATTCGTCCGCTTGCAGCAGAAATCGATCTGTTTGCAAGAACACATGGTTCAGCAATGTTTACAAGAGGTCAGACTCAGATTTGTACCATCACAACACTGGCACCATTATCAGATGCTCAGAAGGTAGACGGTCTGAATGAATTTGTGACAAGCAAACGTTATATGCATCATTATAACTTCCCATCATACTCAGTTGGTGAGACAAAGCCTTCAAGAGGTCCGGGCCGTCGTGAGATCGGTCATGGTGCATTGGCTGAGAGAGCATTAGTGCCTGTTCTTCCTTCAGAAGAAGAGTTCCCATATGCTATTCGTACAGTATCTGAGACATTTGAGTCCAATGGTTCTACATCACAGGCTTCCATCTGTGCATCTACAATGTCTCTGATGGCTGCCGGTGTTCCGATTAAGAAACCTGTTGCAGGTATCTCCTGTGGTCTTGTAACTGGCGATGCAGATGATGATTATCTTGTACTGACAGATATCCAGGGCCTTGAAGATTTCTTCGGTGATATGGACTTCAAGGTAGCCGGTACACACGATGGCATTACAGCAATCCAGATGGATATCAAGATCCATGGTCTGACACGTCCGATTGTTGAAGAAGCGATCAGAAGAACAAAGCAGGCAAGAGAGTACATCCTCACTGAGATTATTGAACCTTGCATCGCTGAACCACGTAAGGAAGTCGGCGAATTTGCTCCGAAGATCCAGCAGATCAAGATCGATCCTTCCAAGATTGGTGATGTTGTAGGTCAGAAGGGTAAAGTCATCAACCAGATCATCGACGAAACAGGTGTGAAGATCGATATCACAGATGATGGTGCTGTATCTATCTGCGGCGTAGACAAAGTCGGCATTCAGAAGGCAATCGATATGATCACAATGATCGTATCTGATTTCGAAGAAGGCCGTATCTACACAGGCAAGGTTGTCAGCATCAAGGAATTCGGTGCATTCCTTGAGTTTGCACCTGGCAAAGAAGGTATGGTTCATATTTCCAAGCTTGACAAAAAGCGTGTGAACCACGTAGAAGATGTACTGACACTTGGTGATGTCATCAATGTTAAATGCATGGGCAAAGACAAGATGGGACGTATCAGCTTCAGTAAGAAAGATGCAGAATAATCAGCAGATACAGATGTTTATAAAAGCACATAAATGATCAATAAATAGAGGATATCATTTTGCGGAGATAAAAATCCACAGAATGGTATCCTTTTGTTGTTTTCAAGCGGCGGTATATGGTAAGATAGATATAAGTAATGGAAAAGGCATGTTATGGAGGATGAAGCATGAAGGTAAGGATATGTCCGCTGTGTGACAGCGAAATGAAGAAAGCCCACTATTGCGATACCTGTCATTCTTTTGTATGGCGTCCTGAGATCCTGGATGTTCATTATAATGCGGAGAAGAGAGAACTTGGGGAAAAAGATTGTGCATATGGCGCAGAACATGATCGAAGTGATCACAGTGAGGAGAGTTACAGAAAGTTTTCAGATGCGTTGAAAAACAAGACGGCAAGAAAGAAAGAGAAGAAGGTCAGCTCGTCTCACGAAGAAGTCTATGGCAGCAGCATACATAAGAAAGAGCGCAAAACGAACCGCACAACGGCAGCGGATACAGGCGAGAATAAACGCAAGGCAGGCGGCTGCCTTGGTAAAATTATTCTGGCAATTATTATTTTAAACGCGATAGTCGGCAGTGTGGGATCTAATCTGTTTCACTATTTTACAGGCGATGATTTCGTCAATCGAATCGAGAATGCGCTGGATGAGTGGGGATTTGATGAAGATACGTCCAATCCGGATAATTGGATCCCTGAAGAGGTCGTTTCAGCGGACGATGATGCCAATCTGGATGATCAGACAGCGTGGGACACAGATGACATCTGTTATTTCCAGATGACGAAGATGGAACTTGAGGAGCTGCTTTCTGCCTGGGTCAATACAGAATATGGCCGGCCAATTGAGAAGACATCAGAAGATATTGAACAGGAAACCACTTACGTTGATGCGGATGGCAATTCGTTTTCCGTTCCTCAATATGCAAGTCATTACAGTATGGGGAGTGGTCAGGAGTATCTGATTGTTTACACGGACTATGAGACAGAAGCAGTTGCCTGTGTGATGGCTTCATTGAGAGACAAATCACGGGCAAGAAGTTTTTTTACAACAGTGGCGGCCAAACTGGATCCGGATAGCGGCTATGACAGTGCAGATTGGGAGAATGCGCTGGATGATCTGATGAATGAGGTTGAAGATGATTATGATGAACAGGCGGGCTATGGTTATGGTACAAAAGACATGGCCAACATGCTGATTACTGCTTCCAGATTTGCTGACGGTGAGATTTGCATCACCCTAGAAGCAATGGATTATCAATAATTGTGTGCAAAAATAAACAACCAAGAGCTGTTACAATCTTGACGAACTATGCAACTTGTATTAAAATAGATGGTGAAGAATGACTACCTGTCAATAAAGGGTTTATTGATATGGTCATATATAGAAAGGAGAAAAATATCATGGCAAAAGTTATGAAAACTATGGATGGTAACACAGCTGCTGCTTGGACTTCTTATGCGTTCACAGAAGTTGCTGGTATCTTCCCGATCACACCATCCTCACCTATGGCAGAAGTAACTGACGATTGGGCAGCCAACGGCAGAAAGAACATCTTCGGTCAGACTGTTGATGTAGTAGAAATGGAATCTGAGGCAGGTGCTTCAGGTACAGTTCATGGTTCTATTTCTTCAGGTGCATTAACAACTACTTATACAGCTTCCCAGGGCTTATTACTTATGATCCCTAACATGTATAAGATCGCAGGTGAATTATTGCCTTGTGTATTCCATGTAAGTGCCAGAGCATTAGCTTATCATGCATTAAACATCTTCGGCGATCACTCTGACGTTATGGCATGTCGTCAGACAGGCTTCGCAATGCTCTGTTCTAACTCCGTTCAGGAAGTTATGGACCTGGCTGCAGTTGCTCATCTTGCTACAATCAAAGGCAGAGTTCCATTCCTTCATTTCTTTGATGGCTTCAGAACATCTCATGAAATTCAGAAAGTTGAATGTACAGATTACGATGAATTAGCTAAATTAGTAGATTACGATGCACTGGCAGAGTTCAGAAAATCCGCTCTGAACCCAGAACATCCAGTTATGAGAGGTACAGCTCAGAACCCAGATGTTTACTTCCAGGGTCGTGAAGCAAGCAACAAGTTCTACGATGCACTTCCAGAAATCGTAGAAGAATACATGGCTAAAGTCAGCGAGATGACAGGTCGTGAATACAAGCTGTTCAACTACTATGGTGCTCCGGATGCTGATCGTGTTATCATCGCTATGGGTTCTATGTGTGAAGCAGCTGAAGAAGTTATCGATTACCTGACAGCTAAAGGCGAAAAAGTTGGTATCGTTAAAGTACATCTGTACAGACCTTTCAGAGCAGACAAACTGTTCGAAGCTATTCCTGCAACAGTTAAGAAGATTGCTGTTATGGATAGAGTTAAGGAAGTTACAGGTTACGGCGAACCATTATATGTTGATGTCTGTGCAGCAGCATTCAAAGAAGGCAAGACATATGATATCGTTGGCGGTCGTTACGGCCTTGGTTCTAAGGACGTTACTCCAGGTTCCATCATTTCTATCTATGAGAACCTGAAAGCAGATCAGCCAAAGAACAACTTCACAATCGGTATCGTTGATGATGTTACAGGTCATTCCTTACCAATCATTCCTGAAGTTGACGTTGCTCCAGCTGGTACAACAAGCTGTAAGTTCTGGGGTCTTGGTTCTGATGGTACTGTAGGTGCTAACAAGAACTCTATCAAGATCATCGGTGACCATACAGATATGTATGCTCAGGCATATTTCCACTATGATTCCAAGAAGTCCGGTGGTGTTACACAGTCACATCTTCGTTTCGGTAAGACACCTATCCGTTCTACATACCTTGTTAAGACAGCTGACTTTATCGCATGTCATAACCAGGCTTATATCCATATGTATGATATCCTTGGCGATATTAAAGAAGGCGGTACATTCCTCTTCAATACAGTTTGGTCTCCAGAAGAACTGGATGAAAAACTGCCATCCAAGGTTAAATATCAGTTAGCTCAGAAACACGTTAAGTTCTACATCATCAACGCAGAAGATGTTGATAAAGAACTTAAGTTAAATGGTAAGACAAATGCCGTTCTTCAGGCTGCATTCTTCAAACTGGCTAACATCATTCCTATCGATACAGCTGTTAAGTATATGAAGGAAATGATCGTTAAGTCCTATGGTAAGAAGGGTGAAGACGTTGTTAACAAGAACTTCGCAGCTGTAGATGCTGGTCTTGATAAGATCGTAGAAGTTCCTGTTCCAGAAAGCTGGGCTACATGTCCTGATGACGCTCCTGTTGTTAAGGATGTTCCAGATTTCGTAAGAGACGTTGTAATGCCAATGAACGCTTGCGACGGCGATGCTTTACCAGTATCTGCTTTCAACGGCAGAGAAGATGGTCACTTCCCTCTGGGAACAGCTGCATACGAAAAACGTGGTGTTGCTGTCAGCGTACCTGTATGGGATGCTGCTAAGTGTATCCAGTGTAACCAGTGTTCATATGTTTGCCCTCATGCAACAATCAGACCTGTTCTGTTAACAGATGAAGAAGCAGCTGCAGCTCCAGCTAACTTCGGTGCTGTTCCAGGTAAGGCTAACCTTGCAGGCAAATATCAGTTCAAGATGCAGGTATCTCCTCTTGACTGTCTGGGTTGCGGCAGCTGTGCAAACATCTGTCCTACAAAGGCTCTTGAGATGGTTCCACTTGGAACACAGCTCGATGAAGCTCCTAACTGGGAATATGCAGTAGCTCTTCCACAGAAAGAGAACCCAATGGACAAATACACAGTTAAGGGTTCACAGTTTGAAAAACCATTACTTGAGTTCTCAGGCGCATGTGCAGGTTGTGGTGAAACACCTTACATCAAACTTGTAACTCAGTTATTCGGTGATAGAATGTATGTTGCTAATGCAACAGGTTGTACATCTATCTGGGGTGGTTCTGCTCCATCTATGCCATATACAACTAACGAAAAAGGTCAGGGTCCTGCATGGTGTAACTCACTGTTCGAGGATAATGCTGAATTCGGTTTAGGTATGTTCATGGGTCAGAAACATCGTAGAGAAGCATTAGCTAAGAAGATCAAAGGTCTTGTAGATCTTGGTGTTCTTGCTGAAGAAGCACAGGCTTGGTTAGATACTAAGGAAGAAGGCGAAGCTTCTAAGGCTACATCTGCAGCTCTGTTAGCAGCAGCTAAGGCTTACGCTGGCGACAATGCAGAAGCTAAAGCAATCTGTGATGCTATCGTTGAAGGCTATGACCTCTTAGTTAAGAAGTCACAGTGGATCTTCGGTGGTGACGGCTGGGCTTACGATATCGGTTACGGCGGTCTTGATCACGTACTTGCTTCCAACGAAGACGTTAACGTATTCGTTGTAGATACAGAAGTTTACTCAAATACTGGTGGTCAGGCTTCCAAGTCTACTCCTGTAGGTGCAGTTGCTAAATTCGCTGCTTCAGGTAAGAAGACAAAGAAGAAAGACCTTGGTATGATGGCTGCTTCTTACGGTTATGTATACGTAGCACAGGTTGCTATGGGCGCTAACATGAACCAGTTCATCAAAGCTCTTAAAGAAGCTGAAGCTTATCATGGTCCATCACTCATCATCGCTTACGCTCCATGTATCAACCATGGTATCAAGGGCGGTATGAAGGGTGCTCAGACAAGAATTAAAGAAGCTGTAGAGTGCGGTTACTGGTCATGCTGGAGATTTAACCCAGAACTTAAGGCTCAGGGCAAGAATCCATTCATCCTTGATTCTACTAAAGAACCTAAGGGCGACTTCAGAGCATTCATCATGAACGAAGTTCGTTATGCATCCCTGAAGAAAGGCTTCCCAGAAACAGCAGAAGCTCTGTACGCTAAGACAGAAGCAGATGCTAAAGACAGACTTGCTGGCTACATCAAGAAAGCAGCTGAATAATTCATCGTTAGATAATTTTTCAGAGTCAATGAATATACAGGCTCCGGTGCTTAGGCACCGGGGCCTTTTTCATGTAATAGGAAATTCCGAGGAATTTTCTATTGCATGAAAATGAAAAATAAATTCTTTACGTGCAAAGGCAGGATATAGTATAATCGGTATATTAGATAAATGAAATTATACTGAAAAGAGTGAAGAAATGGTTAAGACCTTTTATTTGAATAATGGACTGAAGGTTGCAATGGAATATATGCCGCAGTATCGTTCCGTATCCATGGGCGTTTGGGTGAAAGCCGGTTCGGTCAATGAGAATAAGCAGACCAATGGTATGGCACATGTGATTGAGCATATGCTGTTTAAAGGAACGGAGAAGCGGACAGCCAGAGAATTGGCGGATGCCATGACAGAAATCGGCGGGAATATGGATGCCTATACGACGAAAGAATATACATGCTTTTACACGAAGACGCTGTATGAGCATCTTTTTTATGCCATAGATATTCTTGGGGATATGTTATCTAATTCCAAAATAGACGAGAATGATCTGAAAAAGGAACTGGGAGTTATTGCCGAGGAAATAGATATGTATGATGATTCTCCGGAAGATATTGTCCATGAACGGTTGCAGGAAGTGATATGGAGAGAACATTCGCTGGGGTATCTGATTTCAGGAGATAAGCAGACAGTGCTTGGTTTTAAGAGACAGGATGTGCTGGATTTTATGAAGCAATATTATACTGCTGATCGAATGACAATCGCTATATCCGGCTATTTTGAGGAAGCGAGAGTCCTTGAAGCGCTGGAAAATTGTTTTGGAGGTATTGCGCCAGGGGATAAAGTCTCGTTTTTGGAAGCCAATGCGCAGATTGCAAAGGCAAAATACTATCCATCCCTCTATATGCAGCATAAGGATGTGGAACAGGTTCATATGATTATAGCCTTTGAATCTTTGGATTATTATGATCCGGAGAGATACATACTCAGTGTTGTCAACAGTCTGCTGGGCGGTAATGTGAACTCAAGACTTTTTCAGACAATCCGCGAGGAAATGGGATTAAGCTATGCCATTTATTCTTATGGCAGTTCCTATGAAAAAGGCGGACTTTTTCATATTTATGCGGCGGTTCATCCGAATCAGGTCAGGCCGGTATTGAAAGCGGTTGTGGATATTATTCAGAAGCTGAAAAAAGAGCTGGTATCTGACAGGGAGTTGTATATTGTGAAGGAATCCGTGAAAACAGACTTGATCATATCGGATGAGAGCACGTACAATAGAATCAGCAATTACGGCAAATCTTATATTCATGGGGAAACGATAGAGACTGTGGAAGAAGCGGCAGAAAAGATAGGGCAGGTAACGGCTGAAGAAGTACGGGCCTTTGTTCAGAAACATTTTGACCTGAGTCAGATGAGCCTCTCATTGGTGGGAGATTTGAAAACATTGCCGAGAGAAGAAATGGAAGAACTCTGGATGACATACAGAACGGAGAAAGCATGAGAATTACATTAGTAACAGTCGGAAAAATTAAAGAAAAATTTTTTGTACAGGCCATTGCTGAATACAGTAAGCGGTTAAGCCGTTATTGTAAATTAGAAATCATCGAAGTGGCTGATGAGAAGACGCCGGACAAAGCCAGTGAAGCCCTGGAACTGCAGATCAAGGAAAAAGAGGGCGAACGTATCTTAAAGTCGATTAAAGACGATAGTTATGTGATCGCTCTGGCCATTGAAGGAAAAATGCGCAGTTCCGAGGAACTGGCGGCGAGAATCGAGAAGCTTGGAATCGGCGGTGAAAGTCATTTGACTTTTGTCATCGGCGGTTCTCTTGGTTTGGCTCCGGCAGTTTTAAACCGTGCCGATGAAAAACTTAGTTTTTCACCAATGACATTTCCGCATCAGTTGATGCGTGTCATTTTGCTTGAGCAGATTTATCGGAGCTATCGAATTATTAATCATGAACCATACCATAAATAGCATTATTAATATTAGTATCATCAATATTGAAAAGACTGTCACTTCGTTTGCGTGGCAGTTTTTTCAATATAAATGATAAAATGTAACTGTTCAGAGCCAAGCAAAATTTCAAAAAACAGGTATAAAATGCTTGCATTTTTAAGACTGTTTTTGAAATTTTGCTTGGCTCTGAACAGTTACAAATAATGATAAAAACCGAATTATCCTGTCAGAAAACAGGGAGCGTTTCGTTATTATTGGCAGAAGCATGTTTCAATGATTAATAAGGACAGGGGGTGTTTTAAAATGCCGGAAAAGAAAAAGAAAACAATTGATGCGGCAGCAGAACGGCAGATAATGACAGAATTATATGAAACCTATGAGCAGAAGATGTTTGTAATTGCAAATGCTATTCTGCATAATGACTGGCAGGCGGAAGATGCAGTCCATGAGGCTTTTGTCAGAATGGTCCCGTATTTGTCAAGATGTAAGGATGTGAATGATGAAAAGACAAAGATTTTGATTGTGCGTGTGATTAAGAGTGCTGCCATTGATATTTATCGTAAAAATAAAAGGGAAAATACCTATATTCCGAATTCAGAAGAAGACTGGATAGAAGATAAACATAATACTGTGGAAGCTTATCTGGCAACATTGTCAGCCGGGGAAATGTTGAAAAAGATTGTTGGACAATTGTCGAATGATGATAGGAAAATTATCGAAATGAGATGTTATGATGGTATGCCGGTGAGTGATATCGGAGAGATGCTTGGCATTAGTACGGATAATGTTTATAAACGGCTATCCAGAGCCAGAAAGCGTGTGAAAGAAATTATAGCGGAAGGAGAGGACGAGGATGTTAAACAAAAACTTGGATGAATGGTTATATCTTACCGGGATGGAAAATGCACTGGATGAATTCGAGAAAGCAGAAAAGAATCATACAGAGGTACATCGTTTTTCGGACAGCTACAGACAAAAACAAACAGCGTTGTTGGATAGTATTTGTGCAGCGGAAGAAAACAAAAATCAGATAAAATCAGAAAAACACAGATGGCGTAAAAGCACAGTGGCAGCAGCTTTGATATTGCTGATCGGAGGCGTATCGGTGACAACTTATGCTGCCGGCAGATATTTCCTGGTGGATAGAGAACAGAGGGGAAATGTTGTTTCTGTTAATTTGAACGGAGAAAGTGAAAAAGACAGCAAGGTTGCGGTACTAAGTTATCAATTTGGATATGTGCCGGAGGGATATAAGGAATGGCAGCCGAGATACTATTCAAAAAATGGTGAGTATGGTGGCAAAGGGTTTTATGTCATGCAGTGGCAGGGACTGGATACAACCTTTGAGTATCTTGAAAATCGCACAAAAACAACGATTAACAGCAAAGAGGCCTATTGCTATCAGATGGGAGAGGAAAGTAATATAAAAGAAGCGATTCAGGTGCTCTATAATAATGAAGGTGCTATGTATACATTGTATTCGGATGATGAAGACATTTCCATGGATGAACTATTGAAAATTGCGGAGGGAATGACTGTTACAGAGACTGGAGAATATGTGGAAATTATCAGTGATGAAGATGTGACAGATGACAATGTACTGCCGGAAGAATCAATTCCTGCAAATCATATGTGTCAGACAGGTGATACAGTGACATGGGCAACAGTCGATGGAGATGCAGGTGAATTAACAGTTAAAAATATCCAGGTTCTTACAAATATAGCAGATTTATCGAAAGAGGATTTCAGTGATTATGGTGGAGAAATAGCACCATTTGCAGATGAGTCAGGAAATTTAAAGGCCATTAATGGAGTGACGGATATAAAAGACGAAAATGGCATACATGAAGAATCTGAAGAAAATCAGGTGGTATTGGTGAAGGTATCCTGTAAGATTGTGAACACAACAGAAGAGACACAGGAATATTATATGAATACGCTTTCATTGAAAGGAATCAAAGAACTCGGCAATTGTGTGACCATCGATTATGATATGATACCGGATTATAAAAATGGGGTACCAGAATGGATGATTTATATGACGAATGCGCAGTATACAACAGAAGGGGAGCGTGAGAAATCATTTTTTGAATTTAGTCTGGCACCCGGGGAAAGTAAGGACATTGATTGTGCTTTTTTGACTTATGAAAATAGTTTGAAGGATACAGGATTGATCTTTAATCCGACAGGAGGTACTTTTGGACAGAACAGCGAATATATCTTTGGTTGGAAATTACAATAACAAGACATGATTTAGGCCATCATTCATAGAATAGATAAAAAATGGATGGTGCCGGTCATGTCAGTAAAAAGAGAACTGATTAAAGGAACTCTGATATTAACAGCAGCCGGGTTTGCAGCCC
>Ga0129310_1003162_pt1 | contig 10973 bp, 10 predicted proteins | sample Go1ome_2_FD_94433 | JGI IMG/M metagenome (GOLD analysis project Ga0129310, IMG submission 94433) | Western lowland gorrila individual fecal microbial communities from Wisconsin, USA - Go1022A metagenome | ecosystem: Host-associated > Mammals > Digestive system > Large intestine > Fecal | place...
CATCACCACACGAATGGCTTTTGCGATCCGGCCCTGCTTGCCGATGACACGGCCCATATCTCCCTCTGCCACGCTCAGGTGGTAGACGATGGTGCCGTCCTCGCGGGGCTCGTCCACCGTGACCTTGACGGCGTCTTTGTCCTCCACGAGACCGCGGGCAACTGCCAGCAACAGCTCCTGCATGAGTCAGCCCTCCCTACTTACAGAACGTTGGACTTCTTCAGCAGGACGCGAACGGTATCAGTGGGCTGTGCGCCGTTGGCGATCCACTGCTTTGCCTTCTCAGCGTCGATCTTGATCTCAGAGGGCTCCTTGTTGGGATCATAGGTGCCGATCTCCTCGATGAAACGGCCGTCGCGGGGGAAGCGGCTGTCAGCAACAACAACACGATAGAAGGGAGCCTTCTTGGCGCCGACGCGGCGCAGACGAATCTTAACTGCCATGGTAAATATCCTCCAAAAATTGTTTTGTGCGGCCCTTGCGGGCGCGTTGTTTATATTGTACAAACCCGCAAGGGGGTTGTATCACAAAAAATCATTTCAGCCCGCGGAAGGCACCGGGATTCCCCATCATGCCGCCCAAGCGGCGGGCAAAGCCCTTGGGGCTCTTTTTGAACTGCTTCATCATCTTCTGCATCATCTCAAACTGCTTGAGCAGCTTGTTCACGTCGGCCACGGTGGTGCCGCTGCCGGCTGCGATGCGGCGCTTGCGCTTGGGATTGATGATGGAGGGTTTCTCGCGCTCTTCTTTGGTCATGGAATAGATCATGGCCTCGATGCGGTCGAACGCCTTTTCATCGACCTGACTGGGATCGATGCCGCTGCCGCCGGGCAGCATGCTCAGCATCGCACCTGCACCGCCCATCTTGCGGATCTGTGCGAACTGGTCCAGCATGTCGTTCATGTCGAACTTGTTCTCCATCATCCGCTTGGCGGTCTCTTCGGCAGCCTTTTCGTCCGCCGTCTCCTGTGCGCGCTCGATGAGGCTCAGCACATCGCCCATGCCCAGAATGCGGCTTGCCATGCGGTCGGGATGGAACACATCCAGATCGTCCAGCTTTTCGCCGGTGCCCTGGAACTTGATGGGCTTTCCGGTGACGGCCAGCACCGAAAGTGCCGCACCGCCGCGGGTATCGCCGTCGGTCTTGGTGAGGATGATGCCGTCGATGCTCACCTTCTCGTTGAAGGTCTTGGCAACGTTCACGGCGTCCTGACCGGCCATGGCGTCCACCACCAGCAGGGTCTCGTCCACAGGAATGGCTTCCTTGATGTCCACCAGCTCCTGCATGAGCACATCGTCGATCTGCAGACGGCCGGCGGTATCCAGGATCACGATATCATTGCCGTAATCCCTGGCGTGTGCCAGCGCCTTCTTTGCAATTTCCGGCGGCTTTGCACCCGGCAGCGTGAACACCGGTGCGCCCGCCTGTTTGCCCACCACCTGCAGCTGATCGACGGCTGCAGGGCGGTAAATATCGCAGGCCACCAGCATGGGGCGGCGGCCCTGTTTGATAAAGTATTTTGCCAGCTTTGCGGCATGGGTGGTCTTACCATTGCCCTGCAGGCCGCAGAGCATGATGACGGTCTGGCCCTTGTTCTTGATGTTCAGGCGGGCCGCCTCGCTGCCGCCCATCAGGGCAACCAGCTCTTCGTTGACGATCTTGACCACCTGCTGGGCCGGGGTCAGGCTCTCCATGACCTCCTGACCCATGGCGCGCTCGGACACCTTCGCGCAGAAGTCCTTGGCGACCTTATAGTTGACATCCGCTTCCAGCAGTGCCATGCGCACCTCGCGCATGGCGGCCTTGATATCTGCCTCGGTCAGCTTGCCGTGACCGCGCAGCTTTTTGAACACACCGGCAAGGCGGTCGGTAAGGGATTCAAATGCCATTGTGCGGTGCTCCTTTCACAAGTTTCAGCTCTCGTTCGCTTCGTCGATGGAACGGATCAGCTTCAGCATCCCGGTCAGCTGGTGTTCATACTCGGTGGTAGTCAGGCCATTTGGGCCGGTGCACTCGAACCGTGCATCAATGACCATCTGCTCCAGTTCCTCCAGCTTCTGCTGCACCCGGCGGTAGCGGGCCGCAAACCCGACCTTTTCCTCCAGCTCCTTCAGCGCATTCTCGCCATGCTTGATGGCGTCCCGCGCACCCTGACGGGTGATGCCGAAGTTTTCGCCGATCTCGCTCAGCGAAAGGTCGTCGTTGTAATACTGGCGCAGCATCTCGCGCTGCTTTTCGGTGAGCACCTCGCCGTAGAAGTCCAGCAGATAGCCCATTTCCAGATCTTTTGCCATCCTCTGACCCCCGGTTTTGTGCCTGTGCTTTCGAGAAGTGATGTAAAGTTCATCTGCTTTACGGATGAATTATAGCAGATACCCTGTCTGCTGTCAAGGGCATTCCGGGATTTTTTCCAGAAAATCCGGCAAAAATTCGCTGTTTTTGCCAAAATACCGCTTGACGCACCGGGGTCTTTTGCGTTAGGATAAGATTGTTGTATCCAAACAAACCCTCTCAGTCTTGCCGCGTTCGGCAGCTCTTCCGAAGGGCTGGCCGCTGCCAAACACCGTCTGAGCAGGATGCATCCTCTTGAAAGGAGTTTTCCCGTGCCGATCTACCCCAATTTTTACCAGACGCTCAGCGCCTGCCCCATCGTGGAGCTGCGGGGCTATGCCGCCGCCTGCGGGCTGAAAGGGCGTTTGTATGCCTATCTGGACTTTGCAGGCCCCACCGGAACCGCCCGGGACGGCCTTGCCGAGGGGATGCTTGCCCTCGCCATCGAGAAAAAGAAGCTGAACACTGGCCAGCCCATCATCGAAGCTGCCTCTGGCCCCTTTGCCGCCGCGCTGACGCTGGCGGGCCTTACTGCCGGGCATCCGGTGGTTCTGGTGATGCCGGAAGACGCCCCCGCCCTGCGGCAGGAGACCCTGCTGCGGCTGGGTGCGCAGATCCGCCACAGCCCGGCCCGCAGCGGTGTGAACGGTGCCCGCCGTCTGGCGGCACAGACCGCCGCCGCCAACGGCTGGTACTACATGGACTGGCTTGCCAACGATGACAACCCCGAATATCACCGCCGCGTCACCGGCCCGGCCATCGTGCAGAACATCGCCCGTGAGGGCAGGAGCGCCGTGGATGCCATCGTGATCGGCGTGGGCAGCGGCGGCACCGTAACGGGCGTGGGTGAGACCATCAAGGCCTGGACCAACGATGTGCGCATCGCCGCCGTGGAGCCCTACGAATCGCAGGCGCTGGGCGGCGGTCTCACCGGCCCCCACGGCATCAGCGATCTGGGCTATGGCTTTGTGCCGGAAAACTTCAACGCCTATGTGGTGGACAACGTGGTAGCGGTGAACACCACCGACGCGCAGCGGGCCGCACAAAAGGTGCTGCGCACCGACGCCATCCCGGCTTCGGTGGCGTCCGGTGCCGTTCTGCAGGCGGCCGCACAGCTCATCCATGTGGGGGCCAGCCGCTCCGCCCTTGCCATCCTGCCCGGGCGGCAGCTGATCAACACATTATAATATTACAGCAGGCCGGTCGCATCCGCTCCGTCCTGCTGTATCTTCCCCATCTGATAAGAAAGGACCTTCCCAAATTCCAATGACGAACGATATGACAAAGGGAGCCATTACTCCGCTCCTGATCCGCTTTACGATCCCGCTGGTGCTGGGCAATCTGTTCCAGCTCACCTACAACGCCGCCGACAGCATCATCGTGGGCAAGTTCGTGGGCGAGGAAGCCCTTGCCGCCGTAGGCACCTCCAACCCGCTCATGACTCTGGCCATCCTGTTCATCAACGGCATGTGTCTGGGTGCCGGCATTCTGGTCAGCACCGCCTTTGGTGCAGGCGACACCCGGCTGGTGGAACGTCAGGTGTCCACCACCGCCATTGCGGGCACCGTGTTCTCGCTGGCGTTCTCGGCGCTGTGCGTCATTCTGGCCACGCCCCTGCTGCAGCTGATGCAGGTGCCCGCCGATATCCTGCCCATTGCGGTGAACTACCTGCGCATCGTGTTTGCGGGCCTGATCTTCACCTTTTTCTATAACTTCCTTGCCGCCACCATGCGTGCGCTGGGCGACAGCAAAAGCGCGCTGTACTTTCTGATGATCAGCTCGGTGCTGAACATCGGCGGCGACCTGTTCTTTGTGGAGGTTCTGAACTGGGGCAGCAACGGCTGCGCCCTTTCCACCGTGATCAGCGAGGCGCTGTGCTGCGTGCTGTGCGTGCTGTACATCCGCTGGAAGGTGCCCATCCTGCAGCTGGGCAGGCGCTGGCTGGTATTTGACGGCAGTCTGCTGCGCAAAACAGTCAGTTATGGCTGGACCAGCGCCATGCAGCAGGCTACCGTGCAGCTGGGCAAGATCGCAGTACAGGCCATCGTGAACACCATGGGCGTGAGCACCATGGCCGCATTTACCGCTGCATCCCGCATCGACGACTTTGCCTACACCCCGCAGCAGAACATCGGCCACGCCATGACCACCCTGATGGCACAGAACCGGGGCGCCGGCAAGCATGACCGCGTGAAGCAGGGCTTCCTCTGCGGCATGCGCATCGAAGGTGTTTACGGTGTGCTGATTGCCGTGGTGTGCTTCGGCGGTGCGCCCTTCATCATGAAGCTGTTCGTCACTGACCCGGAGGTCATCCATCTGGGCGTGCGTTTCCTGCGCACCGTGTCCCTGTTCTATCTGATGCCCGCTTTCACCAACGGCATTCAGGGCTTCTTCCGCGGCGTCGGCGACCTGAAGGTCACGCTGGTGTCCAGCACCATCAACATGCTGTTCCGTGCAGCCGCAGCAGCCGTGTTCGTGCTGATGTGGAAGCTGGAGATCGAAGCACTGCCCTACAGTTATGTCGTCGGCTGGGTCGTCATGCTGGTCTACGAGCTGCCCCTGCTGGTGCGGTATCTGCGCAGCCATGAGGACGAGCTGTAAAATTATTTTCATGCTCTCCGCTCTGAGCATATTTAGCAGAAATTTTATTTTTATGGATAGAGCAATTCCCGGCAGACTGCGGTCTGCCGGGAATTGCATTTTCACGGGAGGGATCGTTCAGACAAACGGCATCGTCATTTTTTCAGAATGCGCGCAAAAAAGCCGCCGTATCGTTTGATACGGCGGCTTTTGTTATGCGATGGATTATTTACGGCTTGCCAGCAGGTTCTCGATCTTCTTCAGCGGGTCGATGATGCTGGAAACAGACATATCGTGGTTCAGCGCCACCACGAAGTATGCGGCGTACTTGGAAACGTCCACGTCCACATACCAGTCGCGGGTGAGCAGCTCAGGCATACGGTAGGTCAGATTGGTGCCCACAACGTAGGTCAGCTTGCCCTCAGCCACAGCCTTGTCGAACTTTTCCAGACCGCTGGTGAACAGGGGGAAGGTGGCGTTGGCGATGATGTTGGCAGCGCCGCGCTCCTTCAGGTTGCCGGCGACCTCCAGCATGCTCTCGCCGGATGCGATGATATCGTCAGCGATGAAGACGGTCTTGCCCTCCACGCTCTCGCCCAGATACTCGTGGGCAACGATGGGGTTGCGGCCATTCACCACGCGGGTGTAATCGCGGCGCTTATAGAACATGCCCAGATTGCAGCCCAGCACGCTGGAGAAGTACATGTTGCGGTTCATCGCGCCTTCGTCCGGGCTGACCACGGTGAACTTTTCCTTGTCGAAGGACAGGCCCGGGTCCTTCTTCAGCAGGCTCTTCAGCACCTGATAGGTGGGCATTGCGTTATCAAAGCTCATCAGCGGCACAGCGTTCTGCACGCGGGGGTCATGAGCATCAAAGGTGATGATGTTGCGCACACCCATGGTCTGCAGCTCCTGCAGGGCCACAGCGCAGTCCAGACTTTCGCGCACCACACGGCGATGCTGACGGCCGCCGTACAGGCTGGGCATAATGACCGACACACGGTGTGCCTTGCCGGCCACTGCCTGGATCAGGCGCTTCAGGTTGGCGAAGTGATCGTCCGGAGACATGTGGTTCTCGTAGTTGAACAGCTTGTAGGTCACACTGTAGTTGCCGGGATCGACCACGATGAAGATATCGTCGCCGCGCACCGACTCCTTCACCAGACCCTTGGCGTCGCCGCTCTGGAAGCGGGGGCAATCGCAGGGGATGATAAAGGTCTCCTTGTCGATGCCGGCTTCTCTGGCCCAGCGGGTCAGATGCTTGTCGATCAGGCCGGTAAGCTCCTCCGCACCGGGGCAGGCGATGAGACGCATATCGGCCACGCTGGGCTGCTCAAAGAACGACTTCGGGGAAATTTCAATGGACATAATCACAACTCCTTATTGCTGCTGTACAATCCGAATGATCGTCACACGAAAGTGCATATCTACTTTTATTTTATCACAATTTGACATTTGTGCCATATCAATTTGTTTCAGCTGACGATTTTCTGCGCCTTGCACATCTGTTTTACCTTTTTCAAACAGAGACTGTGTGTTTTCGACAAAAAGACAGCCAATTCCCTGCCATTTCGCAAATTTCGGCTGATTTTCACGGAAAAGTAGGACTTTTTCTTTGTCCAAATCACCTCCCGGGAGAGCCCTTTCCGGAGAGGAAAATGCCGTGTGTCGGGCAGCGGAGATGCTGCTGTTTTCGCTCGTTCTCCCCCTCTGGTAAAGCCGCCAAAAATAAAGGCACCTGCAACAAATTCGCTGAGCTTCTGAAGCTCAAAAGCGATCGTTGCAGATGCCTTCTTATTTTATATGATAGCGGTAGGTGCTTTGTGTTCCGCTTACAGGGCAGCGACCGCAGCCTTCAGGGCATCCACGCGGTCGGTGTTCTCCCACTTCACGCCCAGATCCTCGCGGCCCATGTGGCCGTATGCAGCCAGCTTGCGGTAGATGGGCTTGCGCAGGTCGAGTTCGCGGATGATGGCGGCGGGGGTCAGGTCAAACACCTTCTCCACGGCCTTCTCGATCGTTTCGTCGGCAACGGTGCCGGTGCCGAAGGTATCCACCATGATGGACACGGGCTTTGCCACGCCGATGGCATACGCCACCTGCACTTCGCACTGCTTGGCAAGACCTGCAGCCACGATGTTCTTTGCCACCCAGCGGGTCGCATAGGCAGCGCTGCGGTCCACCTTGCTGGGGTCCTTGCCGGAGAAGGCACCGCCACCGTGACGGGCATAGCCGCCGTAGGTGTCCACGATGATCTTGCGGCCGGTCAGGCCGGTGTCACCCTGCGGGCCGCCCACGACGAAGCGGCCGGTGGGGTTGATGTAATACTTGGTGTTCTCGTCCAGCAGCTCGGCGGGGATGGTGGCCTTGATGACCTTTTCCATCACATCGGCGCGCAGCTGTTCCATGCTGACGCTCTCGCTGTGCTGGCTGGAGATGACCACAGCATCCACACGCACAGGCTTGTTGTTCTCGTCGTACTCCACAGTGACCTGGCTCTTGCCGTCCGGACGCAGATAGTCCATCTCGCCGTTCTTGCGCACCTCGGTCAGGCGCTTTGCCAGCTTGTGAGCCAGACTGATAGGCATGGGCATCAGCTCCGGGGTCTCATCGCAGGCATAGCCGAACATCATGCCCTGATCGCCTGCACCGCCCACCTGATCGTTGGTGCCCAGTGCGATGTCGGGGCTCTGGCCGTCGATGTTGGAGATAACGGCGCAGGTGTCGGCGTCAAAGCCGAACTTTGCACGGGTGTAGCCGATATCTGCCACCACCTCGCGGACGATCTTCTGGAAATCGACATAGCAGTTGGTGGTGATCTCGCCCATGATGTGGACAAGGCCGGTGGATGCGCAGGTCTCGCAGGCCACGCGGGCATTGGGGTCGTGGGTCAGGATCTCGTCCAGAATGGCATCCGAGATCTGGTCGCAGATCTTGTCGGGATGTCCTTCGGTGACGGACTCAGAAGTAAACAGGTGTCTTGCCATTTGTTTTGCCTCCTAATTTTTTTACAGCAGGGTGTGTATTTCTTGCTCCAACATTCCGTTCAAGCTTTTTTGCGCGAAAAATAAAAGCGCCCAGAGCCCGAAAGCTCTGAGCGTTGCACTCTTATCTCTCGGTTTCCCGCAGGATTTGGCACCTTACGCTCACGCGCAGGTTGTCGGGCTTCACAGGGCCTGTCCCCTCAGCCGCTCTTGATAAGTCGGTATTCAGTTGGTACGTTGAATATTCTATCATTGCTTCGTCAGATTGTCAAGAAGAGTATCACTCTTTTTATACATTCTTCCAATTTTGATGAAGCTTTTGCGGCTTTTGGGGTTCCAAAAAAGAAAAAGCACAGCCTCAGCCGTGCCTTTTCCATAAATTTTGCTCAGTAGCCCTTTGCCTGTTCGCCGTTCAGGATCTTGACGGCACGGGAGGTGCCCAGACGGTCGGCACCCAGCGCAAGGAAGGTCTCCATATCCTCCACGGTGGAGATGCCGCCGGCAGCCTTGACCTTGCAGCGGCCATGCACGCCCTTGACCATCAGCTCCACATCGTGGAAGTTGGCACCGGCGGTGGAGAAGCCGGTGCTGGTCTTGATGTAGTCAGCGCCTGCCTCGCAGACGATATCGCACATCTTTTCCTTTTCTTCATCGGTCAGCAGGCAGGTCTCGATGATGACCTTCAGGATCTTATCGCCCACAGCCTGCTTCACGGCGCGGATATCCTCGCGCACAGCATCGTACTCCTTGTTCTTCAGGCGGCCGATGTTGATGACCATATCCACCTCGGCTGCGCCGTTCTCGATGGCAGTCTTTGCCTCAAAGGCCTTGCTGGCGGTATCCATGGCACCCAGAGGGAAGCCCACCACGCAGCACACCGGGATGCGGCCCGCCATGTACTCCACCGCCTGCTTCACATAACAGGTGTTGATGCAGACGGATGCGGTGTGGTTTGCAATGGCTTCGTCACACAGGGTCTGGATCTGGGGCCAGGTAGCCTCTGGCTTCAGCAGAGTATGATCGACGTGGGAAAGAATTTCTTCACGATTCATCTTGTTTCCTCCGTTTTACTTGCTGGCACGGCGCACCTTTGCCATGCCGACAGCACTCAGGGCAATTGCAGTTGCAGAGACCGTTGCACCAATGATGCCCAGCACCAGACCGGAGACCAGAAATGCAAAACCTTTCAGACCACGCTTCATAAAACCGTACCTCCTAAAGTGTTGATGATTTGTAAAACCCTCTCAGTCATCTCGCATACGCTCGATGCCAGCTCCCCCGAATGGGGGAGCTTTATGCTCGGAGGAGAAGTTTTTCTTCTCCTGCAAAAAAGCTCGCCCTTCGAGGAAAGACTTCCCCCGTCCGGGGGAAGATGCCGCGCAGACGGCAAAAAGGGGAATCTGTCGCCGTCAGGCGACTGAGAGGGTTCTGCTTACTTTTTCTTAAAAATGATCAGCTTGCTGAACACATAGTTCAGCATGATCACCAGTACATTGGAAAAGACCTTCACGGCAAGGCCCCACAGTGCCTGCGCATTGTAGCGGCTGGTAACAAAGATCGCCGTGGGGCCGTCGGCACCGCCGATGACGGCAATAGCGGCAGAGCCATCTGTGACCCCCGCCGGTGTGCCTGCATAGGACGCTGCCATCTGGATGGCCGTATCCGGGCCAAACCAGTGAGCCACCACGCTCAGTGCCCCCTGCATTAAGTTGTCCATCAGCGCTGCGCCCTGCGCAGCCAGCAGATTGCCCAGCACCAGCATGATCGCTGTGTCCAGCAGCATCGTACCCAGACGGCAGGTGACAAAGGTGCCAAACTCTTTTGCCATGGCTTTGCCCTGCGTTTTGCTGCGGAACACAAAGGCGCGGTTGGTGGCGTAGGCGAACAGGATGCACAGGATGTTATCCAGCACATTGCCCCAGCTGTTGGCGGCAGTGTAGCCGAACAGTTTGTTGAACAGCGCATACAGCACAATGTTCAGCAGGGTGCACAGCACGCCGAAAACCAGATAGCTCAGCACTTCCCAGTGCTTCTTGATCCATTTTACCATAAAATTATGTCTTTATTGTATTTTTCCCGCCATTCGGGAAAGAAAATCATTTTTTGTTATAAAAACAGCCCCGCCGCCGTTTTCCCGGCAACGGGGCTGTTGATCGCATTGTGTCAGAAGCTTTTCTTCTGAACGAGGGGCTGATTACTCAGCGTCGTTCAGCAGAGCCTTCATGGACAGGCTGATGCGCTTCTTGTCGAAGTCAACATCCAGCAGCTTCACATCGACCATATCGCCGACCTTCAGTGCGTCGGAGACCTTCTCAACGCGGTCATTGCTGATCTCGCTGATGTGGACCAGACCGTCGATACCCGGCAGGATACGGACGAATGCACCGAACTTGGTCAGGGACACGACCGGAGCATGGAAGGTGCTGCCGATGGGGTAGTTGTTCTTCAGCTGCTCCCAGGGGTTGTCCTCAGCCTTCTTGTAGCCCAGAGAGACCTTGTGGTTCTCGGTGTCGATGTCCTTCACATACACCTCGATGGTGTCGCCAACGGAGACGACCTCAGAGGGATGCTTGATGCGGTTCCAGCTCAGCTCGCTGATGTGGCACAGGCCGTCCACACCGCCGATATCGACGAATGCACCATAAGAAGTCAGGCTCTTGACAACGCCGGTGTAGGTCTTGCCCACCTCAACGTTTGCCCAGAACTCTTCACGCTTTGCCTTGTTCTGCTCAGCGGTCACCTTGTTGATGCTGCCGACGATCTTGCGGCCGGAGCACTCGGTGACAACCAGCTGAACGTGCTGGCCAACCAGAGCGGTGTAGTCCTCATCACGGCGCATAGTAGCCTGAGAACGGGGAACGAACACCTTGACGCCCTTGACGTTGACCACAACGCCGCCCTTGTTGAACTCGGTGACGTCGCCCTCGACGACCTCGCCGGACTCAGCGGCCTTAGCGATCTCTTCCATGCCCTTGCGAGATGCGAGCTTCTTGCGGGAGAGCTGGATGACGCCATCCTGATCCATAACCTTCTCGACGATGAGGTCCAGCTCATCGCCAACCTTCACCAGGTCTTCG
>Ga0129310_1003163_pt1 | contig 10969 bp, 9 predicted proteins | sample Go1ome_2_FD_94433 | JGI IMG/M metagenome (GOLD analysis project Ga0129310, IMG submission 94433) | Western lowland gorrila individual fecal microbial communities from Wisconsin, USA - Go1022A metagenome | ecosystem: Host-associated > Mammals > Digestive system > Large intestine > Fecal | place...
GATATAGGGAGCCATTTTAGGGTTCCATCTTCTTGTCTGGTGACCGAAATGTACACCTGCTTCGAGAAGCTGCTTCATAGATACTACTGCCATTTGTTTTTCCTCCTGATTTTGGTTGATAAAGTGATTTTCCTCCACGGCTGAACGTCCCGGACGCGTGAGCGCACCGACGGAACGGCTGCACCGTGTGTGTATTTGTGCATAGTATTCCGCACACTTACCTGAATATTATATCACATTCAGGTATTAATTTCAATAAAATTCTTATCTGCTATTTCAACAAATTTCCGAAAACTTTTCCACGTTTCTTTGTGGATAATGATGGCGTTTCACAGGAAACCAGTATCGTATCCTCACCGATGACCTCAATATCACACCACTTTATGCATATATCCTCTTCTCGGCCGAAAAGCCCGAAGAATTTTGCCCTGCCGTAGACCACCAGCCTGCATATCTTTGCCGTGCAGCTGTCGAATTCTATATCGTCCGGGAAGCCGATCCTGCAGCCGTTCCGCACATTGATTATCTCCTTGCAGCGAATGTCGTTGAAGCTGTACACCATACTATCACCCCGTTGCAGGATATGCGGGTTCCTGCGGAATTATGCAGAAAAGCCGCGGACAAGCGCAGGCATTCTTACCCGAAAACCGTGTTGAAACCGCACTGCGCGGCAAGGAGCACTGCCAGCACCGCGAAGTTATACACCGTGAACTCCAGAAAATAGCGTCCTTTTTTTGCAGCGGGGGAAGCGCCATACAGCTTGAATGAAATAAGGCTTGCGAGGGAAGCAATCAGCGTGCCCAGCCCGCCGATATCGACGCCCAGCATGAGCTGCTTCGCGTTGTCCGTGAAGCCCGAAAGCATGACCGCGCAGGGAACGTTGCTGATGATCTGCGACAGAGCTGCGCCGACAAGCAGTTCCCGTCCGGAAACGACGCCGCTGATAAGCTCCCTTACCGCGGGTATCGCGGAGATATTCCCCACAAAAACAAAGAAGCATATGAAAGTCAGCAGCAGCGCGTAATCCACCCGGGCAAGTACACGAAAATCAGCAATGAGAACGCATACGAGCGTCACTGCCAGGGAAATGCGCCAGTCCAGCACGCGCACCACGGTGCACAGGCTCGCTGTGGCTGCTACGCTGAACATAATGATCTTCAGCCTGCCTGATTTCGCCATAGCAGGGGATCGGTTGATGTTTTCAGGTTCAAGACGGTGCGACGGTATCAGCAGCGCGGATACTATAATTATTATGAGGCTGAGAACGGTCGGCGGCAGCATTGTGCAGAAGAAGTCGCCGAGGGGCATTTCGTAGTGGGAATAAATGTACAGGTTCTGCGGATTTCCCATCGGGGTCGTCATGGAACCGAGGTTTGCTGCCGCGGTCTCCAGAATGACCGTGCGTATCGTGACTTCGGGGTGCTCCCGGAATAGTGCGATAGTCAGCGGGACAAGCGTGATCAGTGAAACGTCGTTAGTCACCAGCATGGCAAGGAAGAAGCACATCAGCGCCAGAGCCGCGCCCAGCGTCCTCGTGTTGTGGAACCGTTTCGTCAGCGCCCCCGAAAGTCTGGTGAAAGCCCCTATGCTGCCGAAGCCCTGCACTGCCGCCATCAGGCAGAAAAGCAGCCCCAGCGTGGACCAGTCCACATAGCCGAGATATTCCTCGTTCGGTGGAATGAATATCATCGAAATAAGCGCCGCTGCGAACGATATGCACAGCACGGCTTCCTTTTTTATGAATTTCAGTATTGCGGTCATGATTTTGTCCATTCTTTTCAAATTTATAGCCGGTTCTTTTTGGAACCGGCTGTTTTGTCAGTCAACTATAATGACGTTCTTTCCGCTTGTTTTCCCCTTGTAGAGACGCTTGTCAACCGTGTTAATGAGTTCGTCCACGTTCGATGAACCCTCGCTGTTTTCAGCAAATCCGAACGTCATGGATACCTTGACGGGTCTGCCGCCGTATTCCAGCCCCAGGGAGCTTATCTCCGACTTTATGCGGCTTATCACCGGCAGGCAGTCGTCGGTAGCCCCGTGCATTATAATAAGTATCTCTTCTCCACCCCAGCGGCATGCCGTGTCGGTTTCGGGCAGGTTCTTCATAATTGTATTTGCGACGGATCTGAGCACAATGTCGCCGCATTCGTGGCCGTAGGTGTCGTTCACCTTCTTGAAATCGTCGAGGTCGCCCATGACGATACAGAAAGGCTCGCTGGCGGTTTTGAGTTCATCAAGCTTGCTGTTCAGGCTGTGACGGTTGAAAAGCCCGGTCAGTGCGTCGTGGGTCGCGGTGAAATTAAGGCGTTCGTTGGTTTCATTCAGCTTCTTTATAAGAGAATGTATTTCCAGAATGAACAGCGTGGAAAATCCGAACAGCAGGATCAGGTTGAATGCGATGTTCACAGCGCGTATCGGGTCGATTTCACTTCTCTTCAGTTTACGTTCGAATGAGTAATACAGCGGCGTGCTGTAATGATCAACAAGGAGCCCTGCCGACAGCAGCACAAGCGAAATCAGCGTGAAGATGACGGTCCACCGCTTGAACACCGTATTGCTGCATGTCAGGAACAGGTAATACAGCACCACCGGTATCGTCATCATCGTGTAAAGGAAAAAGCAGGTGTCCATTCCCAGGAACAATGTGCACAGGAATGCATGTACGCTTATTTCAACGTACATTGCGCATATCCAGCCCAGCGCGTGTTTTTCGAAGGTGTCCTTTTTGCATATCGCGCCCATGATTATGTACAGTGTAACGCTGAACACGTTGAACCCCACCATGGTGTACAGTCCTATAAAAAGGAATATCACAAGAAACGTGAAGTGCATGAATGCCCCGGAGAAAGCTGCCGCCATGTATTTCAGCGACTTGTCTATCTTCAGGTCAAGAATGTCAAATTTCTTTTTTTCTTTGCTCATTTTCCCAACTCCAGAATATATTTTCCCTACCAACTAAACCCTCTGTTTATATTATAAAACGAACTTCACAAAATTTCAATATCAATTTTTAAAATTTTTTTAAATACCCCCTTGAAATTTTGAATTAAGTATGATAAAATAAGAACATCGGGTGTGTAAACGATTACCCACCCATTACGGAGAAATCATTTACGGAGGATAACACCAATGAAGTATGCAGACGGATTATGGCTTAACAAGCCCGGTTACGGCGTTAATTACGCAACACAGATGTACGAGGTGACAGCAGACGAGACCTCTATCAACGTGCTTGCCACCAATCAGTGGATCGGCAACAGAGGCATGACCCTGGGCGGTCCTGTTCTGGAGATAACATTTACTTCCACACTGGAGAACACCATCAAGGTTTCCATCGACCATTACAAGGGCAGGGTACATAAGTCCCCGGATTTCCAGCTGAACGAGGATAAGAGCTTCAAGCCCGTCATCAGGGAAACTGACAGCGCGTACGAGCTTATTTCCGGCAATACTAAGGTAGTTGTCGCAAAGGGCGGCGCATGGGATATCAAGTACTACTACAACGACAAGCTGCTCACCAAGGAAGGCTGGCGCACCACTTCCTACATCACAGAGGACCAGTGGAAGACCAACGAGCGCATGGCAAATGACCAGATGAAGCCGTTCTTCTCCCATGACGAAACTGATGACGGCGCCGTAATGCGCGAGATGCTGAACATCTCTGTAGGCGAGTGCCTGTACGGCTTCGGCGAGAAGTTCTCCACATTCGTCAAGAACGGTCAGACCGTCGAGGTCTGGAACAACGACGGCGGCACAAGCTCCGAGCAGAGCTACAAGTCCATTCCGTTCTATGTATCTTCCAGGAATTACGGCGTTTTCGTTAATCACCCCGAGAAGGTAACATTCGAGGTAGCAAGCGAGACTGTTTCCAAGGTAGCGTTCTCAGTTCAGGGCGAGCACCTTGAGTACTTCGTTATCGGCGGTGAGAAGCTGACTGACGTTGTTTCCACCTACACCACCCTGACCGGAAAGCCCGCGCTCACGCCGGCTTACACATTCGGTCTGTGGCTGACTACTTCCTTTACCACCAACTACGACGAGGCAACCGTTTCCAGCTTCATCGACGGTATGGCTGAGCGCGATATCCCGCTGGAGGTATTCCACTTTGACTGCTTCTGGATGAAGGAATTCAACTGGTGCGATCTCACATGGGACAAGAGAATGTTCCCCGACCCCAAGGCAATGCTGGACAGACTGAAGGCAAAGGGTCTGGAGATATGCGTATGGATCAACTCCTACATCGCACAGCGTTCCTCCATGTTCGACGAGGGCGTAAAGGGCGGCTACTTCCTCAAGACCAAGGACGGCAGCGTATGGCAGGGCGACATGTGGCAGCCCGGCATGGCTATCGTTGACTTCACCAACCCCGCTGCATGCGAGTGGTACAAGGGCAAGCTGCGCGCACTCTGCGAGATGGGCGTAAATGCGTTCAAGACCGACTTCGGCGAGCGTATCCCGACCAAGGACGTTGTTTACTACGACGGCAGCGACCCCTACAAGATGCACAACTACTACACCTACCTCTACAACAAGTGCGTATTCGAGGTTCTCGAGGAATTCTACGGCAAGGATAAGGCGTGCCTGTTCGCGCGTTCTGCAACTGTAGGCGGTCAGCAGTTCCCCGTACACTGGGGCGGCGACTGCTTCTCCAACTACGAGTCCATGTGGGAGACCCTCCGTGGTGGACTTTCACTGTGCATGAGCGGTTTTGGTTACTTCAGCCATGACATCTCCGGCTTTGAGGCTCAGGGTACTCCCGACCTCTACAAGAGATGGTGCGCATTCGGTCTTATGTCCTCTCACTCCAGACTGCACGGCAACAGTTCCTACCGTGTTCCGTGGAACTTCGACGAGGAGAGCTGCGACGTGCTCCGTCACTGGACAAAGCTCAAGGGCAAGCTGATGCCTTACCTCTGGACTCAGGCTCACAAGACCCACACCACCGGCGTTCCGATGATGAGAGCAATGGTGATGGAATACGCAGACGACCCCGCTACGCTGTCCCTCGACCGTCAGTACATGCTGGGTGACAACCTGCTGGTTGCTCCTGTATTCAACGAAGAGGGCATTGCGGACTTCTATGTACCCGCGGGCAACTGGACTGATATCCAGAGCGGAAAGGTTTACGAGGGCGGCAAGTGGTATTCCACCAAGAACAACTACTTTGAGATGCCTGTGCTCGCAAAGCCGAACAGCATCGTAGCTTACGGTAATTTCGAGCGCGCATTCACCTATGCTTACGGCGACAAGGCTGACATCGTTATCTACCAGCTTGAGGACGGCAAGACCGCTGAAACCACTATCTACGACGCTGACAGCAACGTAGTCCTGACCGTAAAGGCAGTACGCAGCGGCGACACCATCAAGGTAACAGCCGAGGGCACCGCTAAGGATTACACTGTAAGAAGCACCGAGGGACTTAAGGTAGAGATGGCGTAATTACGTTCAATTCGGAATTCGGAATTCTTAATTCGGAATTTCGGTGTCTGCTTCGCAGACGATTTTAAAAGTCTTATAACAAAATACACAGGGCGAAAGTGAATTGTACTTTCGCCCTGTAGTATTTCTGTCAAAGCTATTGAAATTTAGTCCGCGGAGCGGACACATTAATTCCGAATTACGAATTAAGAATTCTGAATTATTTCTTCATGTACGCGAAGAGGAGCCACTGCGCGGCTGAAAGCACCGCCAGCAGAATGATTATCATTATCTGCGCGGCGCCCCATTCGTTCATCAGGATTCCGATGAGGACGGTGGCTGCGGTGAGTATCACAGCATTGCGCAGGAACGGTTTTGCGTTCTTTCTCATCTGGACTGTATGCGCTTAGCCATGACTGTGTTCTTCATCAGCATTGCGATAGTCATGGGACCAACGCCTCCGGGTACGGGCGTTATATAGGAAGCCTTTTCAGCGCACTCGTCGAATACGCAGTCGCCGCAGAGCTTGCCCTCGGCGTTGCGGTTGATGCCAACGTCGATAACTACCGCACCGGGCTTCACCATGTCGCCGGTGACGAAACCGGGTCTGCCCACCGCTGCGACGAGAATGTCGGCGCGCTGGCACACTTCCTTTAGATTCTTCGTGCGGGAATGGCAGATGGTAACAGTGCCGTTCTCGTGGAGAAGCAGCATTGCCATGGGCTTTCCGACGATGTTGGAGCGCCCTATGACTACGCACTCCTTGCCGGAAACATCGACCCCGGTGCTGTGGATAAGTTCCATGCAGCCGGCGGGCGTGCAGGGCAGGAACGCGTAATTTCCTATCATTATCTTGCCGACATTGGAAGCGGAGAACGCGTCAACGTCCTTGAGAGGTGAAATTCTTGCGATAACGGCTTCTTCATTGAGGTGCTTCGGCAGCGGCAGCTGAACGAGAATTCCGTTGACCTTTGCGTCTGCGTTCAGCGTGTCGATGAGCTCCAGCAGCTGTTCTTCGGTGGTTTCGGCAGGCAGCGCGTATTCATAGCTCTTTATGCCGCAGACTTCGCATGCCTTCTTCTTGTTGTTGACGTAAACACGGCTCGCGGGGTCGTCGCCGACGATGACTACCGCAAGTCCTACGTCAAGCCCGTCGCGCTCTATCTCTGCGCGTACTTCTTCCTTTACCTTAGCGGAAACTGCCTTTCCGTCGATTATCTGTGCTGCCATTTATTCGTCCTCGCTTTCACTGTCTGATGTATTGGAGTCTTCGGATCTTTCCGGTTCTTCCTCTGCAGGGCTGTCGGTGGTTTCTGTGGTTCCTGCAGGCTCTTCGGGAATATCGCTCTCGGCTGGCTCTTCAGCGTTCTCGTTTTCATCTTCGCCGCCGAGAGTTACGCTGTCAGCGTCGTCGGAGAGTATCGAGGGCGCCTCGATGATCTCCTTTTTCTTGTTATTCTGCTTGTTGGCAGCTTCAAGGTCGGCTGCCTGCTGTTCCTGCCATGCGTCGGTATTGACATACAGCGGGATATGCTTCTTTTCGGTGAGTATCTTGAAAACGATAACGAGTGCCGTGCACACCACGAAGCATGCCGCAGCCACCAGCTGCGAGATCTTGAACGGACCTGCCATAAGGCTGTCTGTACGCAGTCCCTCTATCCACGCTCTGCCAAGGCCGTACCATGCAAGGTACATCAGCATTATTTCGCCGTCGAAGCTGCGAAGCTTCTTTGAGTAGAAATGCAGCCCGATAAGTCCCACCAGGCACCACACGCTCTCATACAGGAAGCAGGGGTGTACCGTGGCGCCGTAAGCCAGTCCGTCGCGCTTGCTGATAAGCGCGCTTGTCATGCCGAATATCCAGTCGGGGCTGCACTCAGCGCCGAAAGCTTCCTGGTTGATGAAGTTGCCCCATCTGCCTAAAGTCTGCCCGATGAGGAAACCCAGCGAAGCCAGGTCTGCCATTGCCCTGAAATTCACCTTGCGTATCCTGCACGCGACAAATCCACCCAGGAAGCCGCCTATAACGCCGCCATAGATGGCAAGACCGCCGTCGCGTATCGTCGTGAACGTCGTCACGAAATCGTAGCTCATGCCGCTGTTTGGGTCGAGGGTCTGGAACACGCAGTAGTAAATTCTCGCGCCGAGGAAGCCGCATATCAGCGCCACGAAAACTACATCAAACATTCTGTCCTTGCCGACGCCGAATTCCTTTGCGCGGTGATTTGCATAAAGGTAAGCGAGGACGACGCCGAGAGTTATCAGCACGCCGTACCAGTAAATTTTGATACCGAATATCTCAAAGCCCTGGGTGTAACTCAGCGTTATTCCACCGAAGAGATTCGGGAATGTCAGTTCCACCGGCTGAAAAGCGGCGTCTGAAATAAGTGAGTTCAACATATCATTCCTCCGAAGGTGTGATGACGGAAAGGCAGCAGTTGCCCTCGTCAAAGTTTTCTATCCGCTGGAGCATTCCCTCATAGTCAGCGGCTGCTGCAAGTTCTGCATAATCGAATGCAGACGTGCCGGTGAGCGCTGCGTCCGAGAGGTTCTGCGCCACGCTCTCAACGTTGTTGAAGGTGCGGATATTGTCGCCGTAAAGGTACTTCTTTGCCCGCAGGAAAGCCTCGCGCGTGGGCGGCTCCGTCTTTCTGCGGCGGTATTCTGCGCGCACCGCTTCGGCAGCCCTGTCGGGGTCGTCGCTCTCGCCGAAAATCGCGGGGACGAAAAAGCCCCTGCCCATCATGATGCTGCTTTCGAACGTTTCGTTGATAAGCCCGCTGTCGCGCATGCTGCGGTAGAAATCCGTCGCAGCGCCGACCGTGGTGTCGTTCATGAGCGTCTGGTAGATGTACTCCTCGGTCATCTGCCTGCCGGAATATGCGGGCGACTTGAAGCCCAGCGCGAAGTTCGTCTTTCCGAGCGGCATTGACATCTGCACCCGGGGCGTGATAACGCGCGCAGGTTCCTCAGGCAGAATGGAAACGGTGTTCATGCTCTTTCCGGGGAGCAGGCAGCGCTCGCAGACCTCTATCGCGCTTTCCATGTCGAACCCACCCGCGATGCAAAGGTACATGTTAGACGGTTCGTAGAATGCGTCGTATACATCGTAAAGCAGCTTGTCCGTTATGAGCGCGATACTTTCCGCGCTGCCGGCGATGTCGTTGCGTACGGGGTTGTTCGCGAACATTCCGCGGTAGAGTTCCATGCAGACGCGCCACGCGGGGCTGTCGAGGTACATGGTTATCTCCTGCGTGATTATGCCGCGTTCCTTTTCAACGTTTTCGGGGGTGAAATAGGGGTGCTGCACGAAGTCGAGAAGAATTTCGAGGTTCTTTTCGAAGTTCGCGGAGCAGCTGAAATAGTAGCGCGTGCTGTCGTAGGAAGTTCCCGCGTTGCAGGAAGCGCCTGTTTCAGCGAACCGCGCGAACGCCTCCTTTTCCGGGGACTCGAACAGCTTGTGCTCCAGGTAGTGCGCCGTTCCGTCGGGAATGTGCCAGGGTTTGCCGCCGTTGACAATAGCGCAGTTATCGACGGAGCCGAACTTCACGGAAAACTGCGCGGTCACGGTGGAATACCCCTTCATCGGGTACAGCAGCACGGTGACGCCGCTGCTGTTGGTGTACCTGTAATAGCGCTCTCCAAGGCGCTCGCTGGTTATCTCTTCAAGCATCATTCCACCTCCTCGGGGGACAGGGTGAACACCGTGTCGAGTGCGTATATGCGTGCGGCGTTCATGACCTGCTGTGTGGTGACTTTACGCGCGCCCTCGGCAAACTGTTCCGGCGTGAGTATCTCAGGGTCGGTTATCTGCGAGGAATACCACGCGGAAAGCGCAGACGGCGAGTCGTACACGGAACGCGCGCTCTCATAAAGCTCAAGCTTTGCGTGCTCCAGTTCTTCTTCGGTGATTCCGCGCATGCATACGTTCATGAATTCGCTCATGACTGCGTGTTCCGTTTTGGCGACATTTGCGGGGTCAACGCCGGAATAAACCGTAATGGTTTTCTTGAAGCGGTTGGAGAAGCTGCTGCAGTAATAGCACAGCGACTGCTTCTCGCGGATATTCGTGAAGAAGCGCGAGGTAGTCATTCCACCAAGTATCATCGAAAGAACTGCGCCGGCGTAGCGGTCGGTCAGCTGCGGAGCCTTGAAATACATGCGCAGTATCGCCTGCTGCGTGCCGAATTTCTCGGATTTGCGGCAGATGACGGATTTAAGCGGGGTGGGGGTGGGTTCAAGCGTGCAGATGTTGCTGCGTGTGAGCGTGCCAAGACGTTCTGCAAACACCTTTTCGCTGACGGAAAAATCACTGCAGCCTGCACAGAAAATCTCAATGCGGGAATGTTCCAGCAGGTTTCTGTACGCGGCATATGCGGACTGCGGGGTTATAGCCCCTGCCTGTTCCACGGTACCGTTTACGGGGAGCCCGCAGGGTTCCCCCTCGAACGCGGCTTTGGCGCCCTGCTGAGCGGCGTAGCTGCGCGGGTCGCCTTTAACGCTTTCGATGGCGTCGATGAGTTCCTGCTTCATTATCCCGACGGCTTCTTCCGGGAATGCCCCGTTTTCAGTTACCGGGTCGAGAATGCAGTCCAGCAGCAGGTTGCAGCATTCCTCTTCAAGCTTTTCGCCGTCGAGGGTGTAGCGGTCGTCGATGCTGCTGATGGTGAAAGTCATGGCGCGCCTGTCGAAGCTGCAGCCGAGATTATCGGAGACAGAAGCCCCGTAAAGGTCGGAGTACTTTTCAGTCAGCCGTGTGAGGTTGGGATATTTTCTGCAGCTGTCGGTGAGAATATAGGGAAGTATGGCGTAGTCGCTGCGGGCTTCTTCACCGAATTCGCCGTAGAATGTGATGGAAATGCGGTTAGTTTTAAATCTTCCGTCGGTTATCCTTGAAAAGAAAATGCCGTCGGAAAGCTGTTTTCTGTCCAGAATATTAACATCTCCTTTGATGAGTTCATGCAGTTATCAACTGTAACCTATATAGTATAGCACAATTCCGGTCATTTTTCCACCCCCTTTTGCATAATTTCACCCTCTTTTCACAGGAAACATGGCATAACTGCAGGCTCTTAGCCAAAATATATAAACGTGCGGTGTATTTGCTTCTCAAATTTATCTCAAAATATCTAAAAAAACACTTGCAAATTTTAAGGAAATATAGTAAAATAAAATGTGAAGGGCATGTATGGAGCAAAATCCGTGCATTGCCGGAGTATGTTCAATATTTTCATCATGAAAGGAAATAATAACAATGAGCAAACTGAACAAGAAGAATGTAGAAGACCTGAATGTCAAGGGCAAGAAGGTGCTTGTCCGCGTTGACTTCAACGTTCCTATGAAGGACGGCAAGATCACAAACGACAACAGAATCACCGCAGCTCTTCCCACCATCAACAAGCTGGTTGAGAACGGCGCAAAGGTTATTCTGTGCTCTCACCTCGGCAAGCCGAAGAACGGCCCGGAGGAGAAGTTCTCCCTGAAGGCTGCTGCTGACAGACTGGCTGAGCTGGTAAATACAAAGGTAGTTTTCGCTAAGGACGACAAGGTA
>Ga0129310_1003164_pt1 | contig 10964 bp, 8 predicted proteins | sample Go1ome_2_FD_94433 | JGI IMG/M metagenome (GOLD analysis project Ga0129310, IMG submission 94433) | Western lowland gorrila individual fecal microbial communities from Wisconsin, USA - Go1022A metagenome | ecosystem: Host-associated > Mammals > Digestive system > Large intestine > Fecal | place...
ATCGTCTCGGGGGTCAGCTCCTCCCCCAGAGTGCCCCGGAACGTCCCGCCGTCGGAGAATTTCAGGGGGACGCTCTCTCCGGCGGTGACCAGGGAGGCGGTGATCTTGCCTCCCTCGGGCACGCTTCGGCCGGGCCAGAGCTTCACCCCGGGGGCCACAATGGCCTCAGCCCCCACCCGGGCCCCCTCGCCCAGCACCGCGCCCGCACCCACGATCGCCCGGCGATGGACAGCGGCTCCCTTGCAGAGGATGGCTCCGCTGACCTCGGCCCCCTCGCCCACCGACGCGCCCAGCAGCACCGAGCGCTCCACCACCGCCCCGGTCTCCACGGTGGAGCCGTCTCCCAGCACCGCGCAGGGGCCGATGATACAGCCGGGAGCCAGGGAGACCCGGCGGCCCAGCCAGCAGGGCGGGCGCAGCTCCACCCCCGCCGGGGCGGGGCGCAGCCCGTCCCCCAGATCCAGCGCCACCTTCCCCGTCAGGGCGTCGGCGGCGCTCTCCAGATAGGCCCGGCAGTCTCCCATGTCCTGCCAGTAGCCCTCCACCTCCCAGCCGTAGAGGTCCTCCCCCCTGGCCAGGAGAGCGGGAAAGAGATCCTTGCCGAAGTCGTACGGCACTCCTTCGGGCACCTGATCCATGGCCCGGCGGGTGAGAACATAGATCCCGGTGTTGACCAGCTCCGTATCCACCTGGCTCCAGCCGGGCTTTTCCACAAAACCCAGCACCCGGCCGGAGTCGTCCACCCGGACCAGGCCGTACTCCAGCGGCTCCGCCCGCCGGCAGAGGGCCAGAGAGGCCGCCGAGCGCCGGCTTTGGTGGAGAGCCGCCAGCGCGGAGAGGTCCAGGTCGCACACCGCATCCCCGCTGACCACAAGGAAATCCTCCTCCCCCAAAAAGCCCATGCACTTTTTGACGCCCCCCGCCGTGCCCAGGGGCTCGTCCTCCACAAAGTAGGTCAGTTTGACTCCGCAGTCAGAGCCGTCCCCAAAGTAGTCGGTGACGGCAGCGGGAAGGTAGCGGAGGGTCACGGCGATCTCCCGGACCCCGTGGCGGCGGAGAAGATCCAGGATGTGCCCCAGCACCGGCTTGCCCAGAAGCGGCGTCATGGGCTTGGGCCGGCCCAGAGTGAGGGGGCGCAGACGGCTGCCTTCGCCCCCCGCCAAAATCACTGCTTTCATTCGGGGAACACCACCTTTTTTAGGATGTCCCTTAGTATGGCTGTCCTGCACAAAAATACCCGGCTTTACTTTTTCGGTAAAGTCGGGTAAACTGAAAAAAACACTTGCCGGAACAGAGGAGCGCAACGGATGAACATTCAGATTTTCGGAAAATCAAAGTGCTTTGACACCAAAAAAGCTGAACGCTATTTTAAGGAGCGGGGGATCAAATTCCAGGCTGTGGATCTGCTCCGCTTCGGCATGAGCCGGGGCGAGCTCACCAGCGTGGCCAAAGCCGTGGGGCTGGAGACACTGGTGGACTGGAAAAATGCAGACTCCGCCCTTTTGAAATATCTGGCCTACGATACGGACAAACTGGAAAAGCTGCTGGAGGATCCCCGGCTCATCCGGACCCCCGTGGTCCGCAACGGCAGGCAGGCCACCGTGGGCTACCAGCCGGAGATCTGGAAGAGCTGGGAGTAATGGGCCCTCTCACGTTTCCCCCAGCGCGGCGCGCAGCAGGCCCCGCCACTCCTCCACCGCCCAGTCCGGCCCGGTGAGGGAGACCCCGGAGCCAAGGCCGAAAAGCCAGCCGTAAAACTGAGGAGAGACCGCCGCCTCCACGGTCAGGACAAAGTGTTCGGAACCGTCAGGGATGAACATCACGTCCTGCCCAAACCGGTCCAGCATCACGTTGACCAGCCGGTTTTCGCACCGCAGCCGCACCTTCCCCTCCCGGCCGGAGAACATGTGGAAGTGCCGCTGCCCGTACTCGGCCAGGTCGAACCTTCGGCAGCTCTCGTCCCCCGCCCGGGGCAGGCAGGTGACGGCCAGAGAGGCGGTCTTGTCCACCCGGTAGTGGCGCAGCTCCCCCACGGCGTGGTCCCAGCCCACCAGGTAGTAGTTTTCGTCGCTCCAGATGAGGCCGTAGGGGGAGACGGTGTACCGCTTCCCTTCCCGGCGAAAGACCTTCTCCTTTTTTACGTTGTAGTCAAAATACTGGAAGGTCACCGCCCGCCCCGCGGCGATGGCGGTGTGGAGCTTGTCGATGGCGTAGTAGACCCCCTCGTTCTCCGTCTTGACCCGCCGGTCCACATAGACCTGCCGCTGGAGCTGGCGGGCCTGCCCGACGCTGGTGAGCCCCTCCAGCTTGCGGATCAGGGCGTCGCTCTTTTTGCGGCTGATGAACCGGGAGGACTGCACCGCGTCCACCAGCAGCTTCAGCTCGGGCAGCTCAAAATCCCGCTGCCCCAGAAACCAGCCCCCGTTCTTCCCCTTCCGGAACTGCACGTCCATCCCCCACTCCCGCAGGGTCTCCATATCCCGGTAGATACTCTTGCGCTCGGCAGAGATCCCCTGGCGCTCCAGAGAAGTGAGGAATTCCTCCGTGGAGATGGGCCGCTCCTCGTCCCCCCGCTCCAGGAGCAGTTGGCGGACCGCCAGGAGCTTGACCTTTTGACCGCTCTGTCTTGCCATGTCTTTCCCTCCCTTTCCGCTTTGAGTTTACCAAATTATAAGTACCATAAACGGTACTAAAAATATATCACAGGTTTTTTGCCTCCGCAAGGGCGCCTGGTCCTATTTTTCATTCCCAATCATATTTGCATCTTTATACGCTCTCTCCTGCATTTTACTTTACAAACCCCAGGGAACGTGATAGAATCGTTACATCATCTTGCTAAAGTATCTGCCGTCTGGAGGCGTTTTTATTGATCATCCGTGACATTCAGGTGGGGGAGATCACACTGCCGCTGACTCACCCCTTCAAAACCGCGCTGCGCACTGTGGAGCACGTCAACGACGTGGTGGTCCGGGTCATCGGGGACGACGGACGGACAGGTTACGGCGAGGCGCCTCCCACCGCAGTCATCACTGGAGAGACAAAGGCCTCGGTGGCCTCGGCGGTGAAGGACTTCATCGCCCCCGCCCTCATCGGCATGGATCTGATGGATCTGGACGCCGTCATGGCCTGTCTCCAGCGCTCCATGGTCCACAACACCTCCGCCAAGGCCGCCGTGGACATGGCTCTGCTGGATCTGTGGGGAAAAACGCTGAACGCGCCCCTGTGGCGGCTGCTGGGCGGAGCCAGGCGGAGCTTTGAAACAGATCTCACCATTTCCGTCAATCCGGTGGAAGAAATGGTCCGGGACAGCCTGGAAGCCGTGGAGCGCGGCTTTTCCATTTTGAAGATCAAGGTGGGCAAGGATGGCAAACAGGATGTGGCGCGCCTGATGGCCATTCGAAAGGCCGTGGGAGCGAACGTCAAAATCCGGGTGGATGCCAACCAGGGCTGGACGCCCCGGGAGTCCGTGTCCATCATCTCCGCGCTGGAGGACGCCGGTCTGGAAGCCGAACTCATCGAGCAGCCGGTGTCCGCTGCCGACTTTGAGGGGATGAAATACGTCACCGCCCATGTGAACACCCCCATTCTGGCCGACGAGTCGGTCTTTTCCCCCGCCGATGCCGCCCGGGTCATTCAGGAGCGGGCAGCAGACCTGCTCAACATCAAGCTCATGAAAACCGGAGGCATCTGGCCCGCCCTCCGCATCTGTGCTCTGGCCGAGACCTTCGGGGTGGAGTGCATGATCGGCTGTATGCTGGAGAGCAGGCTGTCGGTCTCGGCCGCCGCCCATCTGTGTGCGGCCAGAGGAGTCATCACCCGGGCCGATCTGGACGGCCCGTCCCTGTGCTCGGAGGACCCCTTCACCGGCGGACCGATCTTTGACGCAGCCTCCGTCACCCTCACCGACGCCCCCGGCATCGGCGTGGAGGACATCCCCTGCTCCGTCTGGCACTGAGTCCGGGCATAACCTTTCCCCCGATCATCTCCGCCCCTCTTGCAGGCGGTCTTGATAGCTGTCGCGCAAGGGGGCGCGTCAGTCTCCATTCTGAAAAAGGAAAGAAGGACCTGTCTATGAAACATGGAAATCGGCTCATCGCCCTGTCCCTGTCCGCGGCCCTCGCCCTGGGACTGACCGCCTGCGGCGGAGGCGGGGACTCCGGCTCCGGCTCCGGCCCCGCCTCGGAGGAAGCGGTCTTCCGGCAGCTGTACAGCCAGGAGGTCACCACCTTCAACTATCTGTACACCGGCAATCAAAACGACTTTCAAATGTCTGCCAACTGCGTGGACTGCCTGGTGGAGTACGACAACTACGGTGTCATGATCCCCTCCCTGGCCGAGAGCTGGGAGCCCAACGCAGACAACACCGAGTGGACCTTCCACATCCGCAAGGGTGTAAAGTGGGTGGACTACACCGGCAAAGAGGTGGCGGAGGTCACCGCCAACGACTGGGTCACCGCCGCCCAGTGGGTCAACAACGCCAAGAATGAGGCCAGCAACCAGTACATGTACAACGGCATCGTGAAAAATGCTGAGGCTTACTATGACTACACCGCCTATCTGGTGGAGCTGGAGAGCGCCGCCGACGGCACCGACGCAAACGGCAGCCCCGCCAAGCTCAACGCCGACGGCGAGGTCATCAAGCCGGTGGACGAGGTGAAATTTGAGGACGTGGGCGTCAAGGCCGCCGACGACTACACCCTGGTCTACACCATGGAGTCTCCCTGCTCCTACTTCCCCTCCGTCCTCAGCTACGACAGCTATATGCCCGTCTACGCCCCCTTTCTGGAGGAAAAGGGCGCCGACTTCGGCGCCGCCACCGGCCCCGACACCATTCTCTACAACGGCGCCTTCCTCATGGCCGAGTTCGAGCCCCAGGATCACCGCACCCTGGTCAAGAACCCCACCTACTGGGACAAGGACAACGTCTTTATCGATAAGATGGAGTGGCGCTACAACAACACCGCCAACACCCTGGGGCCCGAGCAGTTCGTCCGGGGCGAGGTGGACTACGCCCAGTTGGACGCCTCCCTGCTCACCTCCTGGCTTCAGGACGACGCCAAGTATGAGATGGTGGCCCCCAGCCGTCCCAGCGTGGCCTACTCCTACTTCTACGCCTTCAACTTCGAGCCCCGGTTCGATGCCTCTCTGGAACCCGACAACTGGACTCTGGCCGTCAACAATGAGAACTTCCGCCAGTCCGTTCTCCATGCGCTGGACCGGGTGAACGCCCTCTCCGTGCAGGATCCCCAGAATCCGGAGAGTCTGGTGAACAATACCGTCACCCCGGCCACCTTTGCCAGTGCCGAGGGGCTGGACTACACCCAGTATCCCGCTCTGAAGGCCATCAGCGGGAGGGACAGCTTTGACGTGTCTGCCGCCCAGGACTATAAGGCCAGGGCCATGACCGAACTCACCGCCGCCGGCGCCACCTTCCCGGTAAAGGTCTACATGCGCTACAACCCCGGCACCTCCAACTGGGATAAGGAGTGCCAGATGGTTGAGCAGCAGCTGGAAGGCACTCTGGGCAAGGACTATATCGACATCATCGTGGAGGCCGGTCCTTCCACCAATTTCCTCTCCACGGTCCGCCGCACCGGCGACTTCGCCCTCATGAAGTGCAACTGGGGCGCCGACTACGCCGATCCCCAGACCTGGACCGATCCATTCCTGCGCAACAACTCCTATAACTTCATGAATCAGGATGCCGGGCGCTCCATCGCCGACCTCTCCTGCGACCACAAGAGTCCGGAGACCCAGGCGCTGGTGGAGCAGTACTACACCCTGGTGGACACCGCCAAGGCCATCACCGACGATGAAGCCGCCCGATACACCGCCTTTGCCGAGGCCGAGGCCTTCCTCATCGAGCACGCCATCGTCATCCCCTTCTCGGTCTCCACCGAGGGCTATGTGGCCACCCGCCTCAACGTCTTTGAGGCCCAGTACGCCCCCTACGGTCTGGCTCTCCAGCGTTTCAAGTACCAGCACATCATGGAGAAGCCCATGAACATGGAGCAGTTCAACACGCTGTACGCCCAGTGGCAGACGGATCGGGCCGCAGCTCTGGAAAAGGCCGGACAGTAAAATTCTCTCCTGCGTTCGGAGAGAGGAAGGCGGCGGAAACGCCGCCTTCCTCTCCCGCATAGATCACGGCCCCGTTTGGGGACAGGGCCGCGATCTATGCGGACCCCGCTCCAACCCAAAAGGAGGTTCCCCTATGGCGAAATATATCGGAAAGCGGCTGCTCCGTTCGCTGCTGACCCTGTTTATCATTATCACCATCGTCTTTTCCCTGCTCAGGCTCATGCCTGTGGAGGGCTACTTCCAGAACTTTGAGAAGATGAGCTCCACCCAGATCCGGGTGGGACTTCAGCAGCTTGGACTCACCGATCCTCTCCCCGTGCAGATGGCCAAATTCTGGAAGGGCGTTTTTCAGGGGGATCTGGGGGTGAGCCACAAATACCGGGTGGGCGTCAGCGTGCTGGACATCATCGGCGGCAAGATGCCGCTGTCCCTGTCCATCGGCCTCTGCTCCCTGGGCATCGCCCTGCTGCTGGGCCTGCCTCTGGGCATCCTCATGGCCCGCTCCACCCGCACCCGGTGGAAGATCGGGGACAGGCTGGGCACTGTGTTCGTGGTGGTGATCCAGGCGGTCCCCGCAGCGGTCTACTATCTGCTCATTCAGTTTTACGGCAGCCGTCTGCCCGGGGCCTCCATGTTCTTCGACGCCGGACGGCCCGCCACCTGGCTGCTGCCCATCTTCTCCCTTGCCCTGGGCAACATCGCCTACTACGCCATGTGGCTGCGGCGCTATATGGTGGACGAGAGCAACAAGGACTATGTGAAGCTGGCCCGGGCCAAGGGCGTACCCACTGCCGAGATCTCCCGGAAGCATATCTTCCGCAACGCCTTCGTCCCCCTGGTGCAGTTCATTCCCACCTCGGTGATTTTGACCCTGATGGGCTCCCTCTATGTGGAGAGCCTCTACTCCATCCCCGGCATGGGCGGGCTGCTGGTCACCGCCATTCAGACCCAGGACAACACCCTGGTGCAGGCGCTGGTGCTCATCTACGCCGCCATCTCCATTCTGGGTCTGCTGGTAGGCGATATTCTCATGGCGATTTTGGATCCCCGCATCACCCTGGGGCAGAAAGAAGGTGGGCGCTGATGGCTCTCTTCCGATACAAGGACAGCAAGACCCAGGCATTGGCCGACCATCTGAATGAGACGGCCCAGCGGCAGTTCACCCAGGAAGAGCTTTTCCAGTTCGCCCCCTACGACCCCGACGCCGGGGAGCGGGGCGGCTACTCCGGCTACTCCTACTGGCGCTCTACCCTCCGGGCCTTCCGGAAGGACCGGACGGCTATGTTCTTTCTCTGCGTCATCGCCCTCACCCTCCTTTTCACCTTTCTGGAGCCCCTGATCCCCTACGACCGGCAGCCCAACACCATCTACTACACCGAGCGGGCCGAGATCAACCTCTTCACCCGCCAGCCGGTACTGGATGAAAACGGGGACCCGGTGGTCAAGGTCTCCCTGGCCAAGGATCTGGCCCCGGGGAAAGAATTCTGGTTCGGCACCAACACCATCGGTCAGGACCTGTGGAGCCAGATCTGGGCGGGCACCCGGAACAGCCTGGCCATCGGCTTCGCCGTGGCCTGTGTGGATGCCCTGCTGGGTATTCTGGTGGGCGTGCTGTGGGGCTATGTCCGCAAGCTGGACTTCCTCTTCACCGAGCTTTACAACGTCTTTGACAACGTCCCCCAGACCCTGCTGGTCATCATCATCTCCTATATCCTCCGCCCGGGCATGGGCACCATGATCTTCGCCATGTGCCTCACCTCCTGGCTCCAGACCGCGCGGTTCGTGCGAAACCAGGTTGTTATCATCCGGGACCGTGATTACAATTTGGCATCACGCTGCCTGGGCACTTCCACCTGGCACATCATCACCCGGAACCTGCTGCCCTATCTGGTGAGCATCATCACCATGCGCATGGCTCTGGCCATTCCGGCCGCCATCAACAACGAGGTGTTCATCACCTATATCGGCCTGGGCGTCCCTCTGGAGACCCCCACCCTGGGCAATCTGGTGGAGGCAGGCCGGAAGGTGATGAGCGAGGCCGCCCTGCGGTATCAGCTCTTCATCCCGGTCATCATCCTGGCCACCATCACCATCTCCTTCTATATCATCGGCAACGCCTTCGCCGACGCCGCCGACCCCAAAAACCACGTCAACTGACTTTCTTTTGAAAAAGAAAGTCAGCAAAGAAAACTTCCATAGAGGCACCGCTTTTGCGAGCGGGCCTGTCCGTAAAGAAAGCCTTCATAAAAGTACCGCTTCTGTGAGCGAGACTATCCGTAAAGAAAACCTTCATCGAGGCGCCGCTTTTGTGAGCGGGCCTGTCCGCGAAGAAAACTTCCATAGAGGTACCGCTTCTGTGAGAGAGACTGCCCGTCCCCCCATCCTGCCAAGGAGGTCCTGCCCCATGCCAAACAAAGACGCCATCCTCTCCTTTGAGGATCTTGAGATCCACTTTACCCTCCGGGGGCAGGTCCTTCGGGCCATCCGCGGGGTCTCCCTGGACGTTGCCCGGGGAGAGGCGCTGGCCATCGTGGGCGAGTCCGGCTCCGGCAAGAGCGTGTTCACCAAGTCCGCCATGGGCCTGCTGGACGCCAACGGCTCCATTGCCGGGGGGCACATCTGGTACGACGGCAAGGATCTGGCCGCCTACCGGACGGAAAAGGAGTGGCTCACCATCCGGGGCAAGGAGATCGCCATGGTGATGCAGGATCCCATGACTTCCCTCAATCCTCTGAAAACGGTGGGGGATCAGATCCTGGAAGCGGTGCTGCTCCACCAGGGCCTGCGGGGCGAGGCCGCCAGGCAGGCCGTGCTGGAGGCCCTCGCCGCCGTTGGCATCGACGACGCCCCCCGGCGCTATCGCCAGTATCCCCACGAGTTCTCAGGCGGGATGCGCCAGCGGGTGGTCATTGCCATCGCCGTGGCCTGCCGGCCCAAGATCCTCATCTGCGACGAGCCCACCACCGCCCTGGACGTGACCATTCAGGCCCAGATTCTGGATCTGATCAAGCAGCTTCAAAAAAAGCTGGATCTCACCACCATCTACATCACCCACGACCTGGGGGTGGTGGCCAACGTGGCCGACCGCATCGCGGTCATGTACGCCGGAGACATCGTGGAGGTGGGCCGGTGCGAGGAGGTCTTTTACGACCCGAAGCACCCCTACACCTGGGCCCTGCTCTCCTCCCTGCCCCAGCTGGGCGTGAAGGGGCAGGAGCTCTACTCCATCAAGGGCACGCCCCCCAACCTTTTCCAGGAAGTGAAGGGGGACGCCTTCGCCCCCCGGAATCCCCGGGCGCTGAATATCGACTTTGTGGAGCGCCCCCCCTTCTTTGAGGTATCCCCCACCCACAAGGCCCGCACCTGGCTCCTGGACCCCAGGGCCCCCAAAGTGGAGCCGCCGGAGCTCATCCGCCATCTGCGCCAACAGGGAGGCAGCCGCCATGTCTGATACCAGAGAAACCCTCCTGGAGGTCCGGGATCTGCAGGTCACCTTCGGCTCCCGCCGCCACCCCTTCCCCGCGGTGGACGGGGTCTCCTTCGACATATACAAGGGCGAGACCTTCGGCCTGGTGGGGGAGTCCGGCTCGGGCAAGACCACCATCGGCCGGGCCATCATCCGGGTCAACCCCGTCTCGGGGGGCACGGTGCGCTATCAGGGAGAGATCATCTCCGGCAAGGTGAGCCGGGAGGTGGATCGAAAGGTCATCCAGGAGATCCAGATGATCTTCCAGGACCCTATGGCCTCCCTCAATGAGCGGGCCAAGGTGGATTATATCGTCTCCGAGGGACTCACCGCCACCGCCGGCCACCTTTCCGAGGGAGAGCGAAAGGCCAGGGTGGAACAGGCCCTCTCCGACGTGGGCCTGCTTCCCGAGTTTGCCAGCCGCTTCCCCCACGAGTTCTCCGGCGGCCAGCGCCAGCGCATCGGCATCGCCCGCGCCCTGATCATGCAGCCGAAGTTCATCATCGCCGACGAGCCCATCTCCGCCCTGGATGTGTCCATCCGGGCGCAGGTATTGAACCTGATGGCCAAACTGCAGAAGGAGCGGGGGCTGACCTACCTCTTCATCGCCCACGACCTCTCCGTGGTCCGGTTCATCTCCGACCGCATCGCCGTCATCCACAAGGGCAAGCTCATGGAGCTGGCGGAGAGCGAGCAACTCTTTGCCCACCCCCTGCACCCCTACACCCGCTCGCTTCTCTCCGCCATCCCCATGCCCGACCCGGTGTGGGAGCGGAACAAGCAGCTTTTGGTCTACGACCCCGCCCAGCACCACTACTCGGAGAGCAACCCGCCCCTCTGGAAGGAGCTGGAGCCCGGTCACTTTGTCCGGGGCAGTGAAGAAGAGCTGGATATTTACCGGAAAATGCTGTAAAATAGGGAACGCAGCTGGAACGGCTTTCCGTTCCCGGCCCCTCATCGTCCCGGCGGCCCTGCCTGCCATCTACCCCGTGAGGACCGTCCTTTGCGGCGGTCCTCCCCTTTTTGAGGTGATTGATTACTATGCTGACCCCCAATTCTCTCTATCCCGGCGCCCGGGTGGCCCTTCTGTGCGCCAGCTCCGCGGTGCCCTCCGAACGTCTGGCGCCCGCCGTGGAGGCGGTCAAGGCCCTGGGTCTGGAGCCCGTGGTCTACCCCTCCTGCCTGTTTGAAAACCGCCACGGCTATTTTGCCGCCGACGACGGCCAGCGGGCCAAGGACCTGTCCGACGCCTTCTCCGACCCCGCCATCCGTGGCATTCTCTGCATCCGGGGCGGCTATGGGGCCGGGCGGCTCCTCCCCCTTCTCAACTGGAAGGACATGGCCCGCCACCCCAAGCTCTTCTGCGGCTACAGCGACGTCACGGCCCTTCACATCGCCCTCAACCAATGCTGCCGCC
>Ga0129310_1003169_pt1 | contig 10956 bp, 8 predicted proteins | sample Go1ome_2_FD_94433 | JGI IMG/M metagenome (GOLD analysis project Ga0129310, IMG submission 94433) | Western lowland gorrila individual fecal microbial communities from Wisconsin, USA - Go1022A metagenome | ecosystem: Host-associated > Mammals > Digestive system > Large intestine > Fecal | place...
AGTCTGGTCCCGGCGTTTTTGGTGTTGATGGTATTCGGTGAGGGCTTAAATGCGATTGGAAATAACGTGCCGGTGGTGAAGACGTATCTCGGAGGATCTGTGATCTGTATTCTCGGTTCTGCGATCCTCACGGCAGGCGGACTGATTCCTGAGCAGACGCTTGAGACGCTCGATTATTTTGTCAATGACAGTGGCTTCCTGATCTTTTATATCGCGGCGCTGATCTGCGGCAGTCTCTTTAATATCGACCGGAATCTTCTGCTCAGGGCTACCGTGAAGCTTCTTCCGGTGGCGGTGATCTCTCTTTCTATGGGAATTCTGCTTTCAGGAATTATGGGGATCATCCTTGGGGAAGGTTTCTGGGGCGGGATCCTCTATATCGGAGTGCCTATGACCAGCGGCGGAATGACAGCGGGTACAGTTCCTCTTTCTGCCATGTACTCCCAGGCGCTCGGCGTGGAAGCGGCGGATGTGCTGACAAAGATGGCACCGGCCACAGTGCTTGGAAACTGTGTAGCGATTATTTTTGGCGGTCTTTTAAACAACTTCGGAAAAAAACACCCGGAGACGACCGGAAATGGTGTATTGGTGAATGATGGAAAAACGGTGAAAAAGACACCGCCATTGAAGCCGACATTTGCGTCTTTATGTACCGGGATGATCATTGCGTTCGCCTTTTATCAGCTTGGCGCGATCTTGCACAGGTTTGTTCCTGTGATCCCGACGTATGCGTGGATGATCATTGCGGTCGTGCTTGTGAAGGGAACCGGCATCATGTCCGAAGAGCTGGAGGATGCGGCAAGAGAGTGGGGGCAGTTTGCCATCAAGAGCTGGACTGCGGCGGCACTTGCGGGGATCGGCTTTACCCTGATCGATCTGAATACAATTTTAAAGACTCTGACACCGTTATATCTGATCACGGTGGTACTCATCGTGGGGATCATTACGTTTACGGCGTCAGTTCTTGGAAAGCTTGTCGGCTTTTTCCCACTGGAATCAGCCATCGCAGCGGGGATGTGTACGACAAATATGGGCGGTTCCGGCAATGTGGCTGTTTTGAGCAGTGCACATAGAATGGAGCTTCTGCCGTTTGCACAGATCGTTACAAGATCCTGCGGAGCGCTGATGCTGACGCTTGGAGGAATATTAGTGCAGATGGTGGGGTAGGATCCGGATCATGTATCAGCGCAGCAGGCTTTTGCACCTGCCGCGCTGATTTTGTAAAGTATGGGGTTTGAAGGTATTTGGACAGTTATTATGTATTAAAAACGGAGGAGTGGCAAAGATGGAAATATATCAGCTTCGATATTTTGCATATGCTGCGAAATATGAAAATATCACGATGGCGGCGAAGGAATTGAATGTATCCCAGCCTTCTATCAGTAAGGCGATCCAATCGCTGGAGTGCGAATTAAAAACAGAGTTGCTTCGGAAAAACGGAAGATCCTGTGTGCTTACCCATGATGGATATTTATTGCAGGAAAGGGTAGTTCCTTTGCTTGAGGAAATAGAACATCTTCCGTTGGAATTTCGCAATAGACAGAAGAAAAAACTGATCCGTTTGAACGTTCTGACCGCAGGACTGCTTGTTCCGGAATTGATTCGCGAATTTCGGGAGGAAAATCCGGATGTTTTTTTCAAGTATTAGATCGCAGAGAGGAAACCAAATGGGATGTCTGCATTCGAAGTACATTGCCGCAGTATGTGTTCAGCAATGCGGTAAAATTGATGGAAGAGCCATTGTATCTCGCGTTTCATAAAGATTCGTGGTTGAGAAATATGGAAAAAGTCAGGTTATCAGATATCAGGAATGAACAATTTGTTATGCTGAGAAGCGGAGGAAGTATCCGGACGATTTCAGAAGCAATATTCGAAAAAGAAGGGATCATTCCGGATATTGCATTTGAATGTGATGATATTCATGTTTTGAGACGCATGGTACAGGAAGGGGTGGGGATCACCATCTGGCCAAAGTATTCCTGGAGAGATCACCTGAGAAGCGAGACAGATTTTGCAAATGTCTGTTATCGGCCGATCGATAACAACGAATTCAAACGATCCCTGTATCTGATCCTGCAGAAAGATCTGAAAATAACAGAAGAATTGGAAAAATTCTGCAAATACACGGAAAAATATTTCAACAGTATCAAAGAAGAATAAATAAAATTGTGCCAAATTCATTCGAAATAAGAATGTAAGTCATTCGTGAATAATATTTGTACAATATATATAATTATTATATAATTGACCTATAAAAGAAAGCGCATCTTTTTAAGAATCAGCCATATGAATCTATGGTGAAGGCCGGAGAGACCTTCTTAAAAAGGAGCGCTTTTGTCGTGTTTATATCATTTTTGTTACCAGTAGTTGTTGATTACAAAAGGAGGAAATCATGAAAAAAAGCTTTTATCGTATTACGGCAGCGGCGCTTATGACAACGATGCTTGCAGCAAGCGTAGTCGGATGTTCAAAATCGTCATCCGGTGGTTCGGCTGCGACAGCGGGAACCGAGACAGCTGATCCGGGAAAGCAGACAACAGGAACGGCAGATGCATCAGGTGATCTGAATCCCCTGACTCCGCCGGAAGGTGTTCAATTAAAAGAAGATCTCGCGATGGGATTGAAATCAAAACATACAACGATCGATACCATGGAAGTAAGTAACACGCAGCATAACTATATGTTCCGAATGGTGCATGATACACTGGTTCACTTTAACAATACGACAAATGAGCTGGAACCGCAGCTTGCGACAGAGTGGAGTACCGATGATGGCGGAAAGACATACATCTTTAAATTGAGAGATGGTGTAAAATTCCACAACGGCGAGACTTTAAAAGCATCCGATGTTGTATTTACCTTTAACAGAATGCAGGGAACAACATCCAGCAACAACTTATATACAAAGCTGGAATCGGTTGAGGCAGTCGATGATATGACAGTAAAGATCGTTCTTATCAATCCGAACCTTGACTGGCCATATATGATGACGATACCGACTACATCGATCCTCAGTGAGAAAGCAGTTACCGATGATCCGACAGAAGGAACAGGAATCGGAACAGGTCCATGGCAGATCGATTCCTATGAATTTGGAAACTATACGAAGCTCGTTGCATTCGAGGACAGCTGGAGAGGAGCTCCGAACGCGAAGACTTTCACATTCCGCTATATCCCGGAGGATTCTGCCCGTCTGATCGCATTACAGAACGGAGAAGTTGATATCTGTATGGAGCCGGCGACGATCGAGCTTGGAACGATCGAGGATGATCCGAATTTGGATCTGATCAGTTATGATGGCGGATCTCTTTCCTATTTTGCGTTTAATACACAGAAGTCCCCGGCAGACAATGAAGATCTTCGAAAAGCAGTTGCATACGGAATTGACGTTGACAGTATTATTGCTGTAGCGGCAGAGGGACGTGGAAAGAAAGCAACCTCTTTCTGGGGCTGGAATGAATATGGATTTTATGACTGCGGCGGTTATGAGTACAATCCGGATAAAGCAAAAGAGTATCTGGCAAAGGCATATCCGAACGGCGGCGCAACACTTGATGTTACTGTAAGCGGAGCAGAGAGAAAGACAATTGCGGAGATGGTACAGAGCCAGCTTAAGGAGATCGGAATCACGATCAATATTGTAGAGCTTGACTCCGCAGGCATCAGCACAAGTACAACAAAGGGTGACCATCAGTCCTGTATCTACGGTATGGGATTCAATATCTTCGGTGATGATGCAAGAAGAATCCTTCAGCCGGGTTCTGCAGTAAACAAAGCACATTACGATGATCCGGAAGTCATGGAGCTTCTTGACAAGGCTGTTGCAGAAACAGATGAGGCAAAGAGAAAAGAGTATTATAAAGAGGTTCAGGAAAATGTTCATGAGCATGTTCCGTATATTCCACTTTACTATGCAGATGGTTTTATCGGTGTGAAAAAGGGAACCGGAGGAATCGATATTTACCCGACTTCCCATCACGATTACTCTAAAGTTTTTGTACCGGCAGACTAAATGTAGGAATCTTATCAGCGGACCGCTATTGCGGTCCGCAACTAATATGAGTCAGAATACGAAAGAAAGCAAAGGAGGATTCTATGCATCGTTATATTATAAAGCGATTACTCATGATGATTCCGGTTATCATCGGCGTCTCATTTCTTGTGTTTTTTATCATGGATCTGGCACCCGGAGATGCGGTAGATCTTATGGCACCGGAGGGTGCGACCACTGAGGAGCTCGCGGAGATCCGTCACGATCTTGGACTTGATAAGCCGGTGGTTCTGCGCTATGCAGATTATATGATCGGAATGCTCCATGGTGATATGGGCGTTTCTTATGTGTCAAAGACCGATGTGTTTTCCACATATGTAGAAAAACTTCCGGCAACTATTAAACTTTCTTTTGCATCTATTCTTGTTTCAATCCTTTTATCAGTTCCTCTGGGTATTTATTCTGCGACAAAGCAGGGAAGTATTCAGGATAATATTAGTATGATTCTGGCGATGCTTGGACTATCGATGCCAAACTTCTGGCTTGGTCTTCTGCTGATCATCGCATTTTCCCTCAATCTTCATTGGTTCCCATCGGGAGGTGATCAGACGCTGTCGTCGATCGTACTTCCGGCTGTCACGATCGGTACAGGTCTGATGGCAACACTGACCAGAACGACAAGATCGTCGATGTTGGATGTCCTGAAGCAGGAGTATTTAAGAACTGCCAGGGCAAAGGGAATCTCGGAAAAAACAGTCATTATGTCTCATGCGCTCCGAAATGCTTTGATTCCGATCATTACGATCATGGGAACACAGTTAGCGGGAGTACTTGGAGGAAGTGTCCTGACAGAAACTGTATTTGCATGGCCGGGAGTCGGTCGTCTGATCGTCGATTCATTAAACATGAGAGATACTCCGTTGGTAACCGGCAGCATTATTATGACGACAATTCTTGTAAGTATTGTTTTACTTATCGTTGACCTTTTATATGCAGCGGTGGATCCACGGATCAAGGCACAGTATGCAACCGTAAAAAGGAGGAAAAAGAATGGCTAAAACGGTAAAAAACGCTCCGAGAAAAGCAAGAAGCCAGATGGCTGAGGTACTGCATCAGTTCCGGAAAAATAAAGGTGCGATGCTTGGCGGAATGATCGTCCTTGTTATTATATTTATTGCTGTTTTTGCAGATTTCCTTCTTGATTACGATACACAGGTAATTGGTCAGAATCTCGCGGAACGTCTTCAGAGCCCAAATGCGAATCACTGGTTTGGAACAGATGAACTTGGGCGTGATATTTTCTGCAGAATCCTGTACGGAACAAGATTTTCATGTTCAGTAGGTCTGGTTGCCGTGACGATCGGTCTTGTTATCGGCGTAACGCTGGGAGCTATCGCAGGTTTCTTCGGAGGCTGGCTGGAAGAGTTGATCATGCGCTGTACCGATATTCTCGGAGCAGTTCCGAATATGCTTATGGCGATCGTTATTGTTTCTGTACTTGGACAGAGTATCTGGAACCTAATGCTTGCGGTTGGAATTACGAGTGTTCCCCAGTTTGTACGAATTACAAGAGCGGCTGTCCTTACTGTCCGGAACCAGGAATACGTGGAAGCATCGAAGGCAATTGGACTTAACAACCGAAAGATCATATTTAAACATATTCTTCCGAACTGCCTGTCTCCGATTATTGTTCAGGCAACGCTCCGGGTAGCATCCGCGATCATTTCTGCATCCAGCCTTAGCTTCCTGGGTCTTGGTGTTCCGGCTCCGTCTCCGGAGTGGGGAGCCCTTTTATCAGGAGGAAGAAAATATATCCGTGATTATTCTTATATGACATTGTTCCCGGGACTTGCGATCATGATTACGGTACTTGCACTGAATCTGATGGGTGATGGCCTTCGCGATGCCCTTGATCCAAAATTAAAGAAATAGGAGGGCGAATATGGCAGAGAATGTTCTTGAACTCAAAAATCTTCGTGTAAAATATGAACTGGAGGAAGATACCGTTGAGGCTGTAAACGGTGTCAATATCCAGCTGAAACAGGGAGAAACGCTTGGTCTTGTTGGAGAGACGGGTGCCGGTAAAACAACTACGGCATTATCTCTTTTAAGATTGATCGATTCCCCTCCGGGAGTTATGGAATGCGATAAAATGGAGATCTGTGGGGAAGATGTTCTTGGGATGAATGAATCCGAACTGGAGCATATCCGGGGAACACTCGTATCTATGATCTTCCAGGATCCGATGACTTCGCTGAACCCGGTATTTACCGTGGGACAGCAGATCGCAGAGAGCCTGCTCCGTCATGAAAAGGTGAATCATGAGGAAGCCTGGAAAAAGGCAGAAGATATGCTGGAGCTTGTTGGAATTCCGAGAGAACGTGCGATTGAATATCCGCATCAGTTTTCCGGCGGAATGAAGCAGCGAGTTATTATTGCAATCGCTCTTGCCTGCAGTCCGAAACTGCTGATTGCGGATGAACCGACAACCGCATTGGATGTAACGATCCAGGCACAGATTCTTCACCTGATGAGAGAACTGAAAGAGAAAAAGAATACATCAGTGATCATGATCACCCATGATCTGGGTATCGTAGCAGAGACGTGTGACAGGGTGGCTGTTATGTATGCCGGAAAGATCATCGAGGAAGGAACCCTGGATGAAGTTTTCAATCATACACTCCATCCATATACAGAAGGTTTATTCAACTCATTACCAAATATTAAAAATAGAACGGCAAGACTTCGACCGATCCATGGTTTGATGCCGGATCCGACGGATCTTCCTGAAGGATGCGCGTTTGCTCCGAGATGTAACTATGCAACAGAGGCATGTAAAAAGAGAAGACCGGATCTTGTAACATTCACAGGAACACATAAGGCTGCCTGCCTTGCATATGAAGACAAAGATTTCCATATCGAGAGGGGGAAAAAGAATGGCTGATACGATTCTTGAAGTCAAAAATTTGAAAAAGTATTTTAAAACAGCCAGGGGAACCCTGCATGCGGTCGATGACGTGAGTTTTACGATCGAGAGGGGAAAGACGCTTGGAATTGTAGGAGAATCCGGCTGTGGTAAATCGACAACCGGTCGTGCGATCCTGAGATTATTAGAGCCGACATCCGGAAAGGTGGTCTTTGACGGAAAAGACATCACTTCTCTGAGTGCAGCTGAAATGAGAAAGATGAGAAGTGACATGCAGATCATCTTCCAGGATCCTTTTTCTTCATTGGACCCGAGAAAAACGGTCAGCCAGACGATCGCAGAGCCGATTATAGAGAACAAGATCCTGAAGGACAAAAAAGCAATTGAGGCACGCGTGAAGGAACTGATGGAAACGGTAGGTCTTGCGCAGCGTCTCGTCAATACATACCCGCATGAGCTTGATGGTGGAAGAAGACAGAGAATCGGAATTGCCAGAGCACTGGCGATGAACCCGAAATTTATTGTCTGCGATGAGCCGGTATCCGCACTGGATGTGTCCATTCAGGCACAGATTCTGAATCTTCTTCAGGATCTGAAAGAGCAGATGGGACTAACCTTTATTTTTATCACGCATGATCTCTCAGTTGTTAATCACTTTGCAGATGAGATTGCGGTTATGTATCTTGGTCAGCTGATCGAGAAGGCACCGACAGAGGAGCTTTTCGATCATCCGATCCATCCGTATACGCGGGCACTTCTCTCCGCGATTCCGATCCCGGAAGTTGGAATCAGCCGTCCGGAAAGAATCCTCTTAAAAGGCGAGATTAGTTCTCCGATCGATCCGCCGGATGAGTGCAGATTTGCAAAGAGATGTATTTATACCTGTGACCAGTGTCATCAGTCATGTCCGAAGCTTATGGAAGTCAGACCGGGTCATTTTGTTTCCTGTCATTTGTGGAAGGATTTTTTGAGTGAGTGAATATAGGAGGATGAAGCATGTATCAGGTATCAGAGCGGGTAAAAAAACAGTTTGAATATACAATGAGTATTCCGTGTGTAAAGGAAGCTATGAAATTTATACAGGATGACGAGAGAAATACGATTGAAGAACAGAAAGAACTGGTTCTCATAGAGGCTCCGACGAGAGAGGAAGAAAAACGAGCTGCGGTCATGATGGAAAAATTTAAAGCTCTTGGCCTTGAAAATGTTCACATTGACCGCGGTGGAAATGTTGTTGGCCTTCGAAGAGGAAGCGGCAAAGGACCGAAGGTATTGATCGAGGGTCATCTGGATACAGTCTTTCCATTTGGAACGGTACATGGTGTAGAGGAGAGAGACGGATTCCTCTACGCACCGGGAATCGGTGATGATACAAGAGCACTGGCAATGCTGTTGGGACTTTTAAGAGCATTGAATCAGAACGAGATCAAGACATTCGGAGACATTGTATTTGTGGCAACTACCCGCGAGGAAGGTATGGGCGGCCTCGGCGGAATGAAAGATTTCCTGAATGATAATGACGACATTGATATTTCACTTACAATTGATAACAATGACATGAGCGCACTGATCTTCGAGGCGACAAGCGGAGAGACCTACGAGGTCAACTTTTATGGTATCGGCGGTCATGCATTTGGATCGTTTGGTGAGATGGCACAGCCGATCCATGCAGCAGCCAGAGCAGTTGCGAAGATCGCAGATTTTACAGTTCCATCAGATCCGAAGACAAGCTTCTGTGTCTCCAATTTCCACGGTGGAACTGCGGCCGGAGTGCATGCGATCGCATCGCAGGCAACCATCAAATTTAATTTCAGATCAAATTCACCGGAGGAGCTTGAAAAGCTTCGCACAAAAATCTTTGATGCAATCGAAGAAGCATGCCGGGAAGAAACAGAAAAATGGGGAAAAGATGAGATCACCTGGGATAAAAACCTGATCAGTCAGGTTCCGGGCGGAACTCAGGATTCCCATACACCACTGGTAGAATCCGCGTGGCTTGGTTTGAAATCTCTGGATATTGAACCGGTATTCCATAAAGGTGGCTGCACAAATGCGAACGTAGCGGTTTCGAAAGGAATTCCATCGATCTGTCTTGGACGCGCGTTTGCACCGGATGAAAATAGAAAGAATATAATGAATCATAGTGTTCATGAAAAGTTTCCGATCACCGACTCATATAAGGCAGTTCAGCAGGCATTTATGGTATTGATGATGGCAGCAGGAATCGACGGAGAGACAAATTCTGTTGTGGAGGGAAAATAGAGTATGAAGAAAATGACACTGATCGCTACAGGAGATGCGTTTATCACAAGAAGATTTCCGGAAGGCGGTTATGAAGGGTTTGAGCAGGTCAGAGACTTGATCAGTCAGTATGATGTAAAATTTTCAAATCTGGAGATGACATTCCACAATGAAGAAGGATATCCGGCAGCATTTTCCGGAGGAACCTGGGCAATGGCAGATCCAAGAACCCTTGATGATATGAGATCGTTTGGTTTTAATCTGTTTAATACGGCAAATAATCATTCCTGCGACTACAGTCATGGAGGCGTTCTTGCGACGATCCGGAATCTCAAAGAGAGAGACATGATCTTTGCCGGAACAGGAAAAAATCTTTCCGAGGCATCAAAACCATGCTATCTGGAGACGAAAAACGGACGTGTCGCAATGATCGCAGTCTCTTCAAGCTTCCATGAGTCAGGAATGGCTGGTGGACAGAGCGCGGAATTAGTCGGAAGACCGGGATTAAATCCGCTGCGCTATGAAACGATTTACCATGTCACGGAAGAGAATTATAAGAAAGCAGAAGAACTGGCGGCGCTTACAAAGATCAACGCAACGATGGAGCGGTCTGTAAAAAACGGATATCAGAATCCGCCGGCTTCCGGAACACTGCCCTTTGGAACATACAAATTTGTTCTGGATGAAAAAGACTGGATCGAGAGCGTTCCGTTCCCGGCTGATATGGAACGTGTCGAGAAGGAGATCATTGAGGCAAAAAAACAGGCAGATATCGTTCTTGTAAGCTTTCATGGTCATGAGACAGATGGGGAAGACACAACGGTTCCATCCATGTTCCTTGAGACATTTTCAAGAAGATGTGTGGATGCGGGAGCTGATGCGGTAATCGGACACGGACCGCATGAACTTCGTGGAATTGAGATCTATCACGGAGCGCCTATCTTCTACAGTCTGGGAAATTTCCTCTTTGAGACAGAAACTGTGGAAAAGCAGCCTTACGATGCATACATAAATAAAAAAATGCCGCTGGATACCAAGGTTGGTGCTTATATGGATGCCCGTAGTAAAAACGGCACGGCCGGATACGGAGTGCTTCCGGAGATCTGGCTATCCGTGATGGCAGGCTGGACCATGGAAGATGGACATTTGACAGAAATCAAACTGTATCCGATTTCTCTTGGAATGACAGAAAAAAGGCCGCAAAAAGGAGTTCCGGTGTTGACCGGTGATGAGAACGTACTGGCATACCTGGCAGAGCTTTCAAAACCTTACGGAACTGAGATGGAAATTAAAGACGGCGTAGGAACGATCAGACTTTAAAGAAGATAGAAGGTGAGCGGATATGGAAGAGAGAAAGAGTAAAATCCTGAGCGAAATTGATCGGGACAGGGAAGAACTTGAAGAATTATCCAGAAAGATCCACGATGATCCGGAATTGGGATTTGAGGAATTTCATGCGCTTAGCTATATCAGTGATGTATTGAAAAATCACGGATACCGTGTGGAACAGGGATACGGAGGTCTGGAAACGTCATTCCGGGCTGAAAAAGAAGGATCAAAACCGGGTCCGACCGTAGCCTTTCTGGCAGAGTATGATGCATTGAAAGGAGTTGGACACGGATGCGGCCATAATTTAATCGCAACGTGTTCGACGGGGGCTTTTCTGGGGCTCGCATCCGTGATGGAAGATCTCCCGGGAAAAGTATGTATCATAGGAACACCTGCGGAAGAAGGCGGTGCCGGAAAGGTAAAGCTTCTGAAAAATGGGGCGTTTGATGATGTTGACTTTGCCCTGATG
>Ga0129310_1003170_pt1 | contig 10954 bp, 7 predicted proteins | sample Go1ome_2_FD_94433 | JGI IMG/M metagenome (GOLD analysis project Ga0129310, IMG submission 94433) | Western lowland gorrila individual fecal microbial communities from Wisconsin, USA - Go1022A metagenome | ecosystem: Host-associated > Mammals > Digestive system > Large intestine > Fecal | place...
CTTGAAACGAGGCGGCATTGACCTTCTGGTCATGCCGCCGAAGTTGAAAGGCAGATTGCCGCTCTGGCGGGTTTGCAGCGTCAACTGGTTACGCGGTTCGTAGAACCGCGTAACTCCTAGCTCTCGATGTAATCCTTCAGCTTGCTGCTGCGGCTGGGATGGCGGAGCTTGGCCAGGGTCTTGGACTCGATCTGGCGGATACGCTCGCGCGTGACGCCAAACTCGCGACCGACCTCCTCGAGCGTGCGGGGATGTCCGTCGACAAGGCCAAAGCGCAGCTCGATAACCTTGCGCTCGCGGTCGGCAAGCGAATCGAGCACCTGGGTGAGCTGCTCCTGCAGCATGGAAAAGCTGGCCGCATCGGGCGGGACGATAGCCTGGGAGTCCTCGATGAAGTCACCCAGCTGGGAATCCTCTTCCTCGCCGATGGGGGTCTCGAGCGACACGGGCTCCTGCGAAATCTTCTGGATCTCGCGGACGCGGTCGGCGCTCATGTCCATCTCGGCACCGATCTCCTCGGGGGTCGGGTCACGACCCAGGTCCTGAAGGAGCTGGCGCTGCACGCGGACGAGCTTGTTGATGGTCTCGACCATGTGCACGGGAATACGGATGGTACGGGCCTGGTCGGCGATGGCGCGCGTAATGGCCTGACGGATCCACCACGTGGCGTACGTGGAGAACTTGAAGCCCTTCTGGTAGTCGAACTTCTCGACGGCGCGGATCAGACCGAGGTTGCCCTCCTGGATCAGGTCCAGGAACAGCATGCCGCGACCGACATAGCGCTTGGCGATGGAGACGACCAGGCGCAGGTTAGCGCTGATGAGTGCCTGCTTGGCCTCGAGGCCCACGTTCTCAATACGGGTCAGTCGACGCATCTCGGCGCGCGTGAGCTCGATCTCGCCCGCCTCGGCAGCCTCAAGTTTCTCGGTGGCCTCGAGACCGGCCTCGATCTTCATGGCCAAATCGACCTCTTCGGAAGCAGTCAGCAGGTCGACCTTGCCGATCTCCTTGAGGTACATGCGGACCGGGTCGCCGGTCAGCATCACCGTGGAGGCATCGATGCCGCGCACGCGCGAACGCGAACGAGACGTGCGCACGGTGCGCTTCTTCTTGCTCTTGGAAGAGCCCATCTCGGCATCGGCCTGGCGGGCCATCTTAAGCTCGTGATCGTCGAGCGAGCCGGAATCGTGCTCGTCGTCGTCATCGAAATCGTCGGTATCGTTATCGTCATCGTCGACGTCCATGGGGGCGTCGTCGTTTCCGCTCGCGGAGATAATCTGGATGCCGCTGTTGCGCAGCGCGGAATAAACCGCGGTGAGCTGCTCATCGGACACATCGATATCCTTCAGGGCGACCTGAATCTCGTCCTCGGTTACCGAAGTCCTGTTTGAGCCGTTGCCCATGAGCTTTGCAACGTAGGATTCCAGCCCAGTACCCGTGCTCTCAGTCTTTTTTGGCACAGATTCTCCCTTCATAGTCCACAGGATTCAATACTTTAGCACACACGTACACGTCTATACCCAAAAAGAGGGCTGGATATAGGCGAGAATACGCTGGTTGACCACAACATCTAGGCCTGTTCGGTGCCCGCGGTCTCCAGACCAATCAAACGGAACGGGTCCGCCACGCCGCCGATAGACTTTTGCAGCTCGCGTTGACGCTGCGAATCCTGCGCGGCCTGCACGGTCAGCGCGCGACGGGCCTCATCATCGAGCGAACGGTCCTGGCGCAGCTTGGCCTGTGCGGCACGCATGCGGCGCTTGATGGTGTAGAGCTCGAGCGTATCAAGCATAAACACGATGTTCGTCTCGGTGGGGTGCTTGCTCGTCGCCGAGATGCGCCCGGCACTCACAAGCGTTGCCGCCTCGGGACACACCGAGCGCGCCGCATCCATGCAGGCTGCAGGATCGGTTCCCGGCGGCGTTGCCAGAACGGCCCATGCGATGGACTCGTGACGTGGGTCAACCCACTCGATAGAGCAGATGCGGTCGGCATACGTGCGGAACAGGTCGGGGTAGCTCGTGAGCATCGTCAACAGCTCGCGCTCCCCTGCCAAGGACTTGCGCTCAAGATCAGTAAGAACCATCGGCGCCGCCGCAGCCGGAGCGCCCGAACCATCAGTCACAGGCACAGCACCCATACCATCAGGCACATCGATCGGCGGCAGGTCGTCGACGACCTCCACGGGCGCGGCACCGTAGGCATCGAGCGGGACGCAGTCATACGGCTCTTCTTCGACCGGCGCGGACACCGGCGGCGTCGCGCCCGATGCCCAAGCACCGCGAGATGCCCCCTGCGAACCAGACGTCCGACCGCCCGCGCTACCAGAGCGCTCGGCTTGCGCCCGCTGGCGTTCATAGTTCTGCTCACGACGTCGTTCCGCATCTTCGCGCTTGGCGACATCGCGAAACACGCGACCCGAACTCGCGCGAACCGTCTCCAGATCCAAACCCAGCAGATCGGCAATCTGGATAAAGTATGTATCGATCATATAGCTATCGCGCAGCGGATAGATAAGCGTCAGCGCATCTTCCAGCGCCTTGGCACGACCGCCCGGCGTGGTGATGTCACTCGACTCCTGCAGCGAACGGTAGACAAAGTCCATGAGCGGCTCGGCAGCGTCGATGCGCGCCTGAAGCTCCTGTCCACCATGCGCTGTGATGAACTCCATGGGGTCGTTGCCGTCGGGCAGCACCACGCAGCGCAGGTCCATCGAATCCTGCTCGATAAATTGAATCGCGCGACGGGCGGCCTTCTGGCCCGCGGCATCGCCATCGAACATATACACGATACGCTTGGCAAAGCGGGTGAGCGTCTTGACGTGATGCTCCGTGAGCGCGGTGCCCAGCGTGGCGACAACGTTTTTGATCCCCGCCTCCCAGCAGGCGATACAATCGGTATAGCCCTCCACCACGATGGCCGTATCCTGCGCGACGATAAACTCCTTGGCCCAGTTAAAGCCATAGAGGTTACGCTTTTTATGGAACACGCTCGTCTCGGCGGTGTTGAGGTACTTGGGTTGGCCGTCACCCATGATGCGCCCGCCAAAGGCAATGTTGTGACCCTGCTCGTCAAAGATGGGAAACATCACGCGGTCGTAGAAGCGGTCGGCAAGCTGCCCGCGCCCGCGGCTCACGGCAACGTTGGCGTCGATCATCTCCTGCGGGGTAAAACCCGCCTGGGACAGGTGCGACACCAGCGCGTTGCGGCCCGGTGCAAAGCCCAGGCAGTAGCGGCGGCAGACGTCGCCACCCATACCACGGCTGGCAAAGTACTCGCGTGGACGGCCGTCCTTACCGCGCATAAGCATGGTGTGGTAGAACTGGGCGGTCTCGGCGCACAGATCGTAGATGCGGGCACGCTTGGTACCGCGCTCGCGACGATCTCCGGTGTCATGCAGCTCAATACCCGCACGATCGGCCAAATAGCGGATTGACTCGGGAAAGCTCAGGTTTTCGCGCTTCATGATATAGGTGAAGACGTCGCCGCCTTCGCCGCAGCCAAAGCAGTGCCAGACCTGCGTAGCGGGGATAATGTGGAAAGAAGGCGTCTTTTCGCCATGGAAGGGGCAGCAACCCCAAAACTCATGGCCGCGGGGCTTGAGCTCAACCGTTTCCTGCACGATGGCAACTAAGTCGGACGCAGCGCGTACCTGGTCTTTTTCCTCATCGCTAATCACGGATACTCACCCCCTGCTCGCCCAAGTTGTGACGAATATCCTCGATATTACCCTCGACGGTCGAGATCAACTCATCCAGCGATTCGAACACACGCGAGGGACGCAGCCAGCGCGTAAACGCCAGCGAAACGGAAGCGCCGTACAGGTCGCCCGTATAACCAATTAAGTTAGCCTCGAGATGCGATGAAGCGGCATCATCGTCGTACGTCGGCGGCAGGCCGAAGTTAACGGCAGCAGGCCATACGGTGTCATCGACGAGCACCAGGCCCTCATACACGCCATCGGCAGGCACCTGAATGCCGTCGGGAACCTGCAGGTTTGCCGTGGGAAAGCCCATGCCAGAACCCTCATGACGGCCGCGAACAACACCGCCACGCAGCATATACGGGCGGCCGAGCAACTCAGCAGCCAGCTCCACATGGCCCTGTCCCAGCTCATGACGGATGCGGGTGGCGCAAATGGCCTCACCGCCCTCGCAAAGCAGATCGTGACCATACACGTCAACGCCGTGCTCGGAACCCCAGACGCGCATCTCGGCAACACCAGAAGCACCGCCACGACCCAGCCTAAAGTCGCTGCCAACGCGAATCGAACGAATGTCGACCAGACGCGACACCAGCGAGAGAAAAACAACATGGTCGAGTGCCGCAACCTCAGGCGTAAAGGGAACGGCCACCACTGCATCGACCCCGGTCTGAGCCAAGGCATGTAGACGGTCGGCCGTCGTCATCAATTTTTGAGCGGGCGAAGGACTCACCACAACGTCCGGATCGGGATCGAAAGTGACCACGACCGCCTTGCAGCCATGGGCGCGGGCATCACGGACAAGCGCTTCGATGAGTTCCCGGTGTCCACGGTGAACGCCATCGAACACGCCAATGGCGATCGAGGCAGCACCCAAGTGCTCGCACTCATCAAACGCATCGGCAGTGACGATGCGAGCCTCGTCCGACTCGCCTTCAAAAAAGATACGCGCGAGCTCGCAAGCGGACAACATCATCGAACACCGCCGATTGCCTGCGGAAACACGTGCTCCATGGCAAAGCGGCCACTCTCAATGCGGGCGAGCGCCTTGAGTCCCCCATCGAGCACCAGCGCAAACGGCGCTTTCGAAGCATCGAAATCGGCAAGCGCACGCTCAACGGGAATGCGTCGGCCGCAGAGCAGGTCGTCGGCAAGATTGCCCGGCAAGTCAACACGCGTGGCGCCCAGGGCCGCAATGGGATCCAGGGCAAAGCCAGCCGCGGACTCGGGAGAAAGCTCCTCGACCGCATGACAAGCGCCAATGGAAACAACACCGGAGGCCGTGCGGCGCAGCGCGGAAATGTGCGCGGCGCTCTCGCAGGCGCGGCCCAAGTCGCGAGCGAGCGCACGGATATAGGTACCCTTGCTCACTGAGAACGCCACGGTCCACACACACGTATCACCTTCGCCTCCCACGGCGATCAGGTCGGCGGCATAGACCTCGACGGGGCGCGGAGGTAGGTCCACCGCATTGCCCTCGCGAGCAGACTTGTAGGCGCGAACGCCATTGACCGAGATAGCCGAAAACGCCGGCGGCACCTGCATCTGCGGACCCAGCATAGCGGCCAAGCGCTCACGTGCATAGGAAGGATCGCGGAGCTCGTTGGCAACAGCCACCGTGCGGACCGCCTCGCCCTCCGCATCATCGGTATTGGTCTCGGCGCCAAACGAAATGTCGGCGACATAGCTTTTGGTATCGAGGGTTAGCATGCCCAGCAGACGGGTGGCCTGCCCCACACCCACCACCATGACACCCGATGCCATGGGGTCGAGCGTGCCGGCATGGCCGACGCGCCGCTCATGGAGGGCGCGCCGGCATTTCGAAACCACATCGTGGGACGTGCAGCCCACCGGCTTATCGACGGCGAGCAGCATATACAGTTGAGAAGGTGTACGACGAGCCATGTACCATCCAAAAAGTTAAAGCTCGACGGTCACCGAAGCGGGATCCTCCCCCACCAGCTCGGCCAGCATGGGAAGTGCCACGGTAAGCGTCTCGAGAATCGTTCCGTTGTTGGAGAAACCGGCGGCAGCGGGATGTCCGCCTCCGCCAAATGCAGCAGCGATCTCGGACACGTTGAGGTCGCCCTTGGAGCGCAGGTTGCCGCGCACCTTGGTATCGCCCTCAATGCCCTTCAGGAACAGGCAGACCTCCACGCCCATCACCGAGCGCACCACGTCAACCAGGCCGTCGCACTCATCCGAGGTGACACCGCAAGCCTCAAGGTCACTCTGGTACGCGTAACTATACGCAACGCGCCCGTGGGCCACCGTCTTGATGCGGCCCATAACGATGGACTTGAGGTGCAAAAACTCAACGCGCATGCTCTGGTAGACCTCGAGTGCCACACGCGCCGGATCGGCACCGTGGGCAACCAGACGCGAGGCTGCATGGAACGCGGCGGCATCGGCGTTTTGGTACTGAAAACGGCCGGTATCGGTAACCAAGCCACACAGCAGGCAGGTCGCAACGCCATCACGTGCGACAATGCCGCAATTGTCCAAGAAGCGGTCGATGATCATGGCGCAGGCTGCAGCTTCGACGCGCCTCAGGCTGAGCTCGGCAAACTCCTCGCGCGCCGGATGGTGATCGAAGCACACCACATGCTTGGAGCGACGAAGCACCTCGGCGGAATTATTGAGACGCTCGACGACCGGTACGTCCACCGAGATGAACAGGTCCGGATTGCCGGTATACGCAGATGCCGGTACCAGGCGATCGGAGCCTTCCATAAAGCGGTAGATGCGCGGAACCGGGTCATCATCTGCCAGCAGCAGGGCAATGTCCTTATTAGGGAAAAACTTCATAAGCGAGAGGCCCAAACCCAGCACGGAGCCCAGGGCGTCGCCATCGGGAGAAGTGTGTCCCGAAATCGCAATGGAGGACGCACCCTCGATAAGCTCGAGGATGCGTCGTTGAATATCTGCAGACTCGCACGAGGCGAGGTCGGCGGAATTAGTCATCTAAAGCTGCCTCCTGGGCGGCATCCGCTATCGGATAGCCGTCCTCGTCCTTTTCGATCGCAAGCGTGGCGGGAACGTTTTCCAGCGCACGCGTGATACGCTCGGCCTCATCGGTCGAACGATCGATGCGAAAATCGAGCTCGGGCGTGACACGCCAATCGAGCGAGCGAGCCAACAGGCTGCGAATACGGCCCTTGGCGCTTGCGAGCGCCTCCATGACCTCGTCGTAGCGGCTCGCATCGCACGACACGAACACACGCGCGAACGAACGGTCCACCGCGACCTCGACCGCGGTCAAAGTAACCAGGTCGAGACGCGGATCGGAAACCTCAAAGAGCAGGATATAACCAAGCTTCTCGCGAAGCTGCTCGCCCAGACGGCGGGTTGCCTGCGTTTGCTTCATAGCGCTACCCCCTACTCGGTACGGGCAACCTGGTCGATGCGGTAACCCTCGATCTGGTCGCCGGGCTTGATGTCCTGGAAGTTCTCCAGGCCAATGCCGCCCTCGGAACCGCTCTTGAGGCTCTTGGCCTCGTCCTTATAGTGACGCATCGATGCGATCTTGCCGTTGAAGACCACGATGCCGTCGCGCACCAGACGCACGGAATCGGTCGCGGCGATCTCGCCCTCTTCGACGCGGACACCGGCAGCGATACCGACTTTGGGCACCTTGAAGGTGTCCAGGACAGTCGCGGTACCCGTGGAGACCTCGACCTCGGTGGGCTTGAGCATGCCGATACGGGCAGCGTCGAGCTCCTCGAGGCATTTGTAGATGACGTCGTAGCAACGGATCTCGACGCCCTCGCGCTCGGCGGCGGAGCGGGCCTTACCGTCGGGACGGACGCCAAAGCCGATGATGATGGCGTTGGAGGCGTCGGCCAGGACGACGTCGGTCTCGTTGATGGCACCAACGGCGGAGTGGATCGTGTTGATGCGGACCTCGGACTGATCCATCTTGTCGAGCGAATCCTGAAGGGCCTCGATGGAACCCTGGACGTCGGCCTTGATGATCAGGTTGAGCTCCTTGACCTCGGCGTCGGCAATGGTCTCGAAGAGGTTCTCGAGCGTGACGTGCTTGACGCGGCTCTGCTCCTCGATACGGGCCTTGAGCGAACGCTCGTCGGCCAGCGCACGTGCCTCGCGCTCGTCCTCGAACACGCGGAACTCGTCACCGGCGTTGGGCACGGACTGCAGGCCCAAAATCTCGACGGCGTCGGAGGGACCGGCCTCGGTGACGGCGCGACCCTTGGGGTCAAGCATGGCGCGGACGCGGCCGTAGGTAAGGCCGGCGACCAGCGTATCGCCCACGTGCAGGGTACCGCGGGTCACGAGCACGGTAGCGACCGAGCCGCGGCCCTTGTCGAGCTTGGCCTCGAGGACGTTGCCGGAGGCAAAGGTGTCCGGGTTGGCCTTGAGCTCGAGCACATCTGCCTGGAGCAGCACGGTCTCGAGCAGATCGTCGATACCGATCTTCTGCTTGGCCGAGATGTTGACGAACATGTTCTGTCCGCCCCACTCCTCGGGGATGACACCGTACTCGGTGAGCTCCTGGCGCACGCGGTCGGGGTTGGCACCCGGCTTATCGATCTTGTTGACGGCGACGACGATGGGTACGCCGGCGGCCTTGGCGTGGTTGATCGACTCGACGGTCTGGGGCATGACGCCGTCGTCGGCAGCCACGATCAGAATGACGATGTCGGTCACCTTGGCGCCACGGGCACGCATAGCCGTAAAGGTGGCGTGACCGGGGGTATCGATGAAGGTGATCTTGCGGTCGTTGATCATGACCTGCGAAGCACCGATGGCCTGCGTAATGCCGCCCGCCTCGCCGGCAGCAACGCCGGTGTGACGGATGGCGTCGAGCAGCGACGTCTTGCCGTGGTCGACGTGGCCCATGACGGTGACGACCGGTGCGCGCGGCTTAAGGTCGGCGGGATCGTCGTAGAACGAGAAGGTGTTCTCCTCCTCGGGGGTGATGATCTTGATCTGACGACCCAAGTCGTCGGCAACGAGCTCGACGAGGTCGTCGGACATGGACTGCGTCATGGTGAGCGGCGTACCCAGCAGGAACAGGCGCTTGATGATGTCGTTGGCCGGAACGTCGAGCGCCTCGGCGAGCTCCTGGACGGTAACGCCCTGGGAAACCTTGATGGCGTCGAGCTCCTCGGGGTTCACGCCCTGGGCCAATGCCTCCTCGATCTTGCGCTCCTCCTGAGCCTTTGCAGCCTCGCGCTCGCGCTTCTCCTTGCGCTTCTTGCGGCGACCGGTGGACTCACGAGAGGCCTCCTCGACGGCAGCACGAGCCTCCTCGAGCACCTTCTCGCGGCTGTACTCCTCGGCCTCACGAGCCATGCGGCTGTAGTGGTCCTCTTCGTTGTTGTGACCGCCCTTGCGCTTCTTGCCCTTGCCCTGCTTGTCGGGGTTGGGGAAGTCCATGCCGGCAGCGACGTTGTTGCTGGCGTTGGTGCGATGGCTGTGCGGACGGCTCTCGGAGGCGTTGCGATCGGAGTTGTTGTCGGAGGCGTTACGATCGTTACGACGGCCACCGCGGCGGTCGTTGTTGCCGCCACGACGGTTACCGCGCTCGGCGGCGCGCTCGGCCTTGGCCTTGACCTCGGCGTCCTTCTTCTCCTTGAGCACGGTCTCCTGTGCGGCGATCTGGTCGAGCAGCGAACGGAAGCGCGAACCGGAGTCGGAAGCGGGAACGGCGCGGCGTTGGGCCTCGCGGGCAGCCTCCTCCTTCTCGCGAGCAAGGCGCTCCTGCTCGGCCTTCTTCTTGGCCTCGGCCTCGGCGCGGGCAGCCTCCTCGGCAGCCTGGGCTGCGGCAAACTGGCGGCGCTCCTCCTCGCGTGCCTTCTCGGCGGCGATGCGCTCGCGCTCGGCCTCGGCGGCGCGAGCGGCCTCCTCGGCGGCAGCTGCCTGCTCCTCGGCCTGCTTGGCGGCCTCGACTTCCTGAGCGCGGGCCTCGATCACCGAGGCGAGCTGCTTGCGGACCATGGCGACATAAGCGTCCTCCAAGGTGGAGGAAGCGGACTTAGCGGGAATCTTCATATCGGCGAGATGACCCATCAGTTCCTTGGAGGTCATGCCGAACTCTTTGGCCAGGGTGGACACACGGACTTTTGCCATATGACTTCACCTACCCTTTCTGGCACCTTGGGTGCCTAGAGACTGAACGAGCGTGGGAGACGCGCCGGGGCCCGCCCGGCGCGACCGCGCGCTAGATCAGGTCCTCCGCATCATCGAAGGCGTCGGTGTCGTGGACACCGCAGAAACGGGAGCCGGGACGGGCCTGGTTGCGGCACTGGATGCCGTCCTCGGACACATACTCGCAGCGGCGGACGTCCTCGTCTTCCTCGTCACCGATCAGGTCGGCGGCGGGCTCCTCGTGAACGGGAACGTTCTTGAGGATGTCGGCGGCAAGCGTCTCGGACTTGATGTCGATGTGCCAGCCGGTCAGGCGCGCGGCGAGGCGGGCGTTCTGGCCCTCCTTGCCGATGGCGAGGGACAGCTGGTCGTCGGGCACGATGACGCCGGCGTAGGCCTTCTCCTCGTCGATGAGGACGCGGGTGACCTTGGCAGGCGACAGGGCGTTGGCGACGTAGACGGCAGGATCGGCATCCCACAGGATGACGTCGACGCGCTCGCCACGGAGCTCGCCCACGACAGCGCGAACACGGCTGCCCTTGGGGCCGACGCAGGCACCCACGGGATCCAGACGGTCGTCGAGCGAGTGGACGGCGACCTTAGAGCGCTGGCCAGGCTCGCGGGCGATCGACTTGATCTGGACGGTGCCTTCATAGATCTCGGGCACCTCCTGCTCAAACAGACGACGCATGAGCTCGGGGTGGGTACGGGAGATGACAATCGGCGGACGGCTGTGCTCGCCACGAACCGGCTGCAGGTTGGAGTTGGGGTCGCGAACGTCGATGATCACGGCCTTGATGTGCTGGTTGTGCAGATAGCGCTCGCCCATCGGACGCTCGTTGCGCTCGTTCTCGTAACGGCGCTGATCGAAGTGCGGAAGCTCGGCCTCGACGCCTTCGCGAATCTTGACGATCGTGAAGTCGGGCGTGGACTGCAGCACGGTACCGCTGATGAGGTCACCGATGCGGCCGGAGAACTCCTCGTAGATCTGCTCACGGGCGGAGTTGCGCACGATGGCGTTGATCTCGGCCTTGGCGTGCTGGGCGGCGATGCGGCTCGTGTTCTTGGGGGTGACGTCGATCTCCTCGAACTCGGTGAAGTTGCCCTCCTCGTCCATGGAATCGTCGATCGGCTCCAGGC
>Ga0129310_1003171_pt1 | contig 10953 bp, 11 predicted proteins | sample Go1ome_2_FD_94433 | JGI IMG/M metagenome (GOLD analysis project Ga0129310, IMG submission 94433) | Western lowland gorrila individual fecal microbial communities from Wisconsin, USA - Go1022A metagenome | ecosystem: Host-associated > Mammals > Digestive system > Large intestine > Fecal | place...
GTCAGCACTTAATGAGCGCATAGCGCGAATTTAGTACTGCTACCGGAGCAATTAAGTGCGAACGGCCCCGGCTTGGAACCAATTTTTCTAGACCGTTGCGTCCGTTAGACACATGCGTCCGTCCGTCACTTACGCTGTGCAAGGGGGATAGTTTACTCTACGTTTTTGAGCGCATCCTCCATCGGAATCTTCTTAATCTTCCTAAACTGCAATAGTGCAACTGCAAAGTAACCAGCCATCATCAGCAAAAACAACTGTGGATATACAATCACCGGTATCGAGATTGAGATCCATCCATTGAAGGATATCATAACCGCTTTCCAGATCACGGACATAAATGCAGCAGCTAAGAACATTCCTACAATAACCGATAAGATTACTACAAAGGTAGTAGACATTAAATACAAACTTGCAATCTCTCCATTTTCATACCCTAAGATCTTAACCATAGAGATAGAATTGGCATTCTTTTCCAGAATCACTTTCGTTAACAGATAGATTAACATTGCAGCCAGCACTAATGCAAAATATTTAACCATCTCAAACATGGAGCCCATCGAAACATCCATCTGACGTGTCAACTTGGTAAGGTCATCTTCTGTTATACAGGAAGAAATGTACTTTTCATCAATGTCCGTTAATTTCTCATTTGAAAAATACCCCGTAAAATACTCTGATTGCTTTGCGGATGCGAATTGCTTCAGGAATAACGCAGGATCCGATAATAAATTCTCCATATACGAAGTGTCCGGATCAAATGTCCTGATATATTGATCATAAGACATAAACACTGCAAGTCCGTTTGGATAATAAATAATATCCTTTACCTCAAATGAATACACCTCATTTCCATATGGTTCATACAATTGGATCGTATCCCCTTTTTTCACTCCATACTTCTGTGCGATTCCATCTGCGATCATTACCCCATCATCCGGCATCTTCTCATCAAAATACCGGCTATGATCTACGATTCCATATACACTGACATCCTCATTTCTTGTCTGTGCATGATAAGATAATCCCGTCAGACAATATTTCTCTGCATCCGGATTCTCTGTCTCAACCTGTGCACTCAAAACATATTGATACTTTGCAACCATATTATTAATAATAATTGCCTGATAATCCTTGATCAGCGGTCCCATCATCAAACCAAATACCATAAGAACATCTGCAAAAAGAATCCCAAGAAACAACGTCACATAATTAGAACGATTCTGTAAAATGATCCGTATCCGGAAACGCCTGAAAAACTTAATATGCGGCAGACGTATTGCCTTCTTTTTCTTATTTTTCGTCAGATCTCTCCGGATAAACTGCAACGGTGATAACTGCAATCTCCGGATCAATACATACCCATTAGTTACAATCATGATCAGCAACGGGTATACCGTGGTCAGAATAAATGCATCCGCATTCCAGATCGTTATGTAAGTAGGCAGGCTATAGCTTCCATAATACATTCCTGCCACTACATCTTTAAATGCTGTATATCCCAGAATATTTCCCACAATTGCGGCAAGTAAAGAGACAAGTACCGGCATGGTAATATAATGGACAAACAATTCTTTTTTCGTATATCCGGACGCTCGTAACGTTCCAATTACTGCAGCTTCTTTCGTAATCGTGTGTTTGATCGTTACTGAAAACACAAACGCCATGATCACAATAATAATATACAGCAGTACGATCATCATCTGACGATCGCCACCCATATCATCACCGGTAAAATGAATTGCCTGATTGCCATATTGAGGAAGATAGTCTTCTATCGTCAGACCGGAATGCATTGCCTGCTTTGCGAGAAGTTCCATGAAATCATCCGACCATTCACTTTCCTGTTTGTCATTCTCCGGTCTTTGATCATATCTCCATGCATATGTATAATGTATATTATCATCCGGCAGATTGCGAAATTCTTTTGAACTTACACAAGCCACACCAAACTTGACCGCATCAAACATAGTGTCATTATTATCCGAAAATAATGCACTATAATCCGACAAAGCAACCAGCCCGGTGATCGTCATATTCTGTTCACCAATCTGAATGGAATCACCAACCTTCAGACCGTTATTATCCGCAAACATGCGATCCAATCCAATCTCATTTTCTTTTTCCGGCAAGCAGCCTTCCATCACACATATTTTATTAATATCTGTTCTGTTTTCATAGATTCGGATGGTAAGTCCACTCGTTTTCTCCTGTTCCACAGTACAATCCATATCCTTATAATACAAAGGATAAATAGCTTTATTTCCATCCTCCAATTTTTCAATCAGGGAAGACTTCAATTCATCCTGCATTTCAAAATGTCCGTCTTCAATCTGATATTTTTCAAAACTCTCATCATATGCCTGGATCATACTGTCTCCGGCAACCAAAAAGCCGGATACAAAACCGATTGTCACTGCCATAAAAAGAAAGATTACAAGATATTTGCCAAATTCACTTACCAATTCCCTCAACAGGCGTTTTCTTAATGGATTCTTCATACCGCCACCGCCTTACCAGTCTAATTCCATAGCAGGAATCTTAACGTCATTATGGAAATCTCTCCGAATCTGACCATCTCTTAATTTGATCACCCGGTCTGCCATATTCTTGATCGCATCATTATGCGTAACCATGATCACCGTGTTGCCATACTTCTGATTAACATCCTCGATCAATTTGAGAATCTCTTTCGAAGTATTATAATCCAACGCTCCGGTCGGTTCATCGCAAAGAAGAATGTCCGGATTCTTCACAATAGCACGTCCAATTGAGGTTCGTTGCTGCTGTCCTCCTGACAACTGGTTTGGCAGCTTATGCCGATGTTCATATAAACCTAACGTCTTGAGCAGATCATCAATATCTAATGGCTTTTCGCTCAAATACGCTCCCACTTCAATATTCTCCTTCACATTCAGATTAGGAATCAGATTATACATCTGAAACACATATCCTAAATGCTTTCTGCGGTAGCGCGTCAACACTTTTTCACTCATCTCTGCTGTCTTTTCTCCATCGATCGCTACATAACCGCTATCACAGGTATCAATTCCACCAATAATATTCAATAAAGTAGATTTTCCGGAACCGGATGGTCCTAATAAGACACAGATTTCTCCCCGTTCAACTCCGAAAGATACGCCACGCAATACCTCTGCCTTATTCTCTCCACTTCCATAACTCTTTTTCAACTCCTGTATCTGTAAAAACATCACTTCTTCCCCTTTCATATATGAATATTTGTTCATATGATAATTCAATCATTTCATATTGTCAATAGTCTATTTGGTTACTCTACCCTTGTTCTTCCACAACTTTCTTTTTCTGATTATGATTTATATTACAAAGATGTTTCACTCCGGATGACAACAAATAAAATGCAACAACAATGAAAACTCCTGTGATTGCTTCATTTATCATGCTAAACACATCCCTTCTATCCATGGTTAGCCTTGACTAACTTCTTTTTTATCATACTACTTTTCAACCCAAAAAGATACCTCATTATTGATAAACTCTATCAATAATAAGGTATCTTCTATACTTTACATAATCCTATATTCTTTATAAAAGCGGACGCATACTCTTCAAACCAATAATAAGTGTAGAAGTATTATGCAACAATGCTGATGTTGTAGGCTGTAATATTCCGCCTACCCCCAACAGGATTAAAGATGTGTTAAATCCAACAATAATGCGGTAATTCTTATGAATCCGTTTTACCAACGCATTACTTAATGCCTTCAATGTCACAATCTCATATAGATTATCTGCACCAATCGTCACATCTGCAATCTCTCTGGCAATCTCCGCGCCATCACTGATTGCAATTCCTACATCTGCTGCCGACAAAGCCGGAGAATCATTGATTCCATCACCGATCATGATCACCTTATGTCCTGCTGCTTTTTCCTGTTCAACAAATCGTGCCTTATCTTCTGGTAACACCTCGGAATAATATTGGTTGACACCAACTTTCTTTGCAATCACCTTAGCGGTACGTTCACTGTCTCCCGTCATCATGACTACATTGGCAATTCCAACCTTACGCAGGGAATTTACAACTGCGAAAGCCTCTTCACGTAAGGGATCTTCCACACAGATCACGGCTGCCAACATACCATCAATTGCAAGATATAGATGAGAACATGCTGTTGGCAATGATTCAAATTTATCCTGCATCCCTTCCGGCACTCTACAGTGTTCATCCTCTAATACAAAATGATAACTGCCGATCACAACACGCCGATCATTAATTGTACTGGATATTCCATGTGCTACAATATACTCCACTTTGGAATGCATTTCTTCATGCTCTAACTGCTTTTCACACGCCGCATCCACTACCGCTTTCGCCATGGAATGTGGAAAATGCTCTTCCAGACACGCTGCAATCCGCAATAATTCATCCGGTTCTTGTCCATTAAATGATACAACATCCACAACTGTCGGCTGAGCTTTCGTCAAAGTTCCTGTCTTATCAAACACAATCGTATCTGCAGATGCCATTGCCTCTAAGAATTTACCGCCTTTTACCGTTATGTTATGCAAACTAGCTTCCCGGATTGCCGATAATACAGAGATCGGCATTGCCAGCTTCAAAGCACATGAAAAATCAACCATTAATACAGATAATGCCTTTGTTACATTTCTTGTGAAAAGATATGTCAGAACCGTGCCTCCTAACATGTACGGAACCAGCCTGTCTGCGATATGTTCTGCTTTGCTTTCCATAGATGACTTTAACTTTTCGGATTCTTCAATCATAGATACAATCCGTTCAAAACGACTGGAACCACCGGTCTTCTTCACACGGATTGTAATCTCACCTTCCTCCACAACCGTACCTGCATAGACATATCCATCACGCTCTTTATGAACCGGAAGAGACTCACCTGTCAGAGATGCCTGGTTGATCATTGCTTCTCCCTCGGTAACTTCCCCGTCAAACGGAACCACATTACCCATGTGAATCACTACTTCATCTAACGCTTTCACTTCATTTGCCGGAACAAGAACTTCCTTGCCATCTATTTTCAGCCATACCTTGCTGACATTCAGTGACATACTTCTTGCCAGATCATCCACAGACTTCTTATGAGTCCAATCTTCTAAAATCTCACCAATTCCTAACAGAAACATAACAGAGCCGGCTGTCTCCATGTCACCCCGAAGCAACGACACCGTAATTGCCGTCGCATCTAACACCGGAACCTCCAGCTTGCCTTTCAGCAACGTCTCAACCCCCATCATAATATACTTTGCAGATCGGACGAATGTTATTCCGGTACGGATTGGCAATGGTACAAACAACTTGCTGCCATACCGAAGAACAACTTTATTCACAAGTTTTTCCTTATACTGTTCATTCAGTTCCCTTCCCGAATTTTCTAAGAAACTTTCCGGAACTTCTGCCTCTTCATAATGGAACTGCTGTAATTGTGTAATAAGTTCCTGCCGGTCACCCACATATGTGATCGTCATATCCTGTGTTCTGGGTTCTACCTTAACAGCCGTTACATACGTCTGTGTTGAAAAATGATATTGAAGGGTATCGGCTTGTCGATAGGACATCCTTTTCTGTATAATATGAATTCGGATTCTTCCACGAATCTCATGTTTGACCACAAATTTCATAGTAATTCCTTCTTTACTCTTCTGTAGTTTCCTCTGTGCTTTCTTCTTCCTCTTCTACGATATCCTCTAACTCAGCTTCCTTTGCAGCTCTGTCCTCATTGATCTGCTGTGCTTCTGCATAGATATCTTCTGCATTCTCCTGAACCGTTGTTGCTGTCTTCATAACAAATTCCTTTGCACGCAGAACAGCTGCTGTACAATTGGTATATAATTTCTTTGCATCCTTACTGGAAAGGATCTTAATCCCTGCCGTACCAAACAAAACACCTGCTGCAAATATTCCTGTCTTTTTTCCATCAATCTTTTTTAACTTATCTAACATAATAAAAACCTCCTGTTGAAAAATTTTGTTTACGGGTTATAATACACCCTGTCTTTTCTATTTTCCAGTGCTTTCTTACTTAATGATAATTCTTATCATTAAGCAGCTGTTTAACCGAGAGTACACATATACAAAAAGCGCCCAAATGTCACCTCTCGTTTTCGGACGGGTGACATTGGGCACCGTTTCCACTGACAAACAGTGTAATACTATATTATATTATTCTGCACATTCACATGGCACAGCAACTACACTTCTTACCTTCTGCCCATCCACATACCCACAGGCAGTCAATCCGGACTGTATGATCTGATGCCATTTTGTAGCAGACAATTCTAACACAGTGTCATCATCTAATTCCACTTTACAGGCATTCTCCATGGTACAATCCCTTCCACAGGCAATCTTATACATGTTCTTTCTATTAATAGCGCCAATCTCTTCTAGCGTATTAATCATGCGGTATACTGTTGCAGAACCGATTCTTTTATCCAATTTGGATGCCTTGTAATAGATTTCCTTACAACAGGAACACTCTTCATCTAAAATGATATCTAACAGTACAAGTCGTTGTTTGGTAATCCGACAACCTCGTTCCCTCAATCGTTCGATGATGATTTCCTTTTGCATCTTTGTTCTCTGATACCCCTCAGAATCACATACGGTATTGTTTCTGTTTTGTGGCATTTGTTTACTCCTTTATTGTTCCATTTCATTCATGCCTACTATTCTAATGGCATCCTTTACATTTTGAACAGTCACCGCCGCACTGAATCGATTTCCCATTTTTCTTATCTTTCACCATGCTGTGGATGATTGCTGCAATAATCAAAAGTAAAATAATTCCTACAATAACTGTTCCCATATTAGATACCTCCTATCGTATCCAGACATTTCATGTCCATCTACTGTCTATTCTTTATCCTTATTCTGTCACAACTTTGTTTGTAATCTTGCTCTCAACAGTCTTTGCCGGACGGAATAACATATAGAAGAAGAATACAATGATTACCATTGCAACAACAGTCCAGATACCAAATCCACACTCACCTGTGAACAATCCTGCTATACGATATACAACCAAAGATACAAGATAAGCAAGACCACACTGATATCCGATTGCTGCCCAGAACCATTTTGTATTATTCATCTCTCTCTTAATCGCACCCATTGCTGCGAAACATGGCGCACAAAGTAAGTTGAAGATCATGAATGACATACCAACTGCTCCAACAGCTCCATTTGCTGCTTCAAATGCTGCACGCATATTATCATATACAGATCCAGCACCACCAATGCTGTAAAGAATACCCATAGTACCAACGATATTCTCTTTTGCAACCAAACCTGTGATAGATGCAACAGTTGCCTGCCAGTTACCCCAGCCCTGTGGGATGAAGATCCATGCAATCGCATTACCAATCTTAGCCAGGATTGAACAATCCATCTGAGATTCCTCTAACATTCCAAATGCTCCATCTACCCATCCGAAGTAAGATAAGAACCAGATTACGATAGTTGAAAGTGTGATGATCGTACCTGCTTTCTTAATGAATGACCATCCACGCTCCCACATACTACGAAGCAATGCACCAATTGTTGGCATATGATATGCTGGCAACTCCATAACGAATGGAGCCGGATCTCCTGAGAATCCCTTTGTCTTCTTCAAGATAATACCAGAACAGATAACGGCTGCAATACCAATAAAGTAAGAACCCGTCGCTACCCATGGAGAACCGCCAAATAATGCACCAGCGATCATTGCTACGAATGGTGTCTTAGCACCACAAGGAATAAATGTTGTTGTCATAATTGTCATCTTACGGTCTCTGTCATTCTCAATAGTACGAGAAGCCATAACACCAGGAACACCGCATCCGGTACTTACCAACATTGGAATGAAGGATTTACCTGAAAGACCAAATCTTCTGAAGATACGGTCCATGATGAATGCGATACGTGCCATATAACCACATGACTCCAAGAATGCAAGTAATAAGAACAATACTAACATCTGAGGCACAAAACCAAGTACAGCACCAACACCGGCAACAATACCATCAATGATCAATCCCTCTAACCAGTCTGCACAACCGATCTTCTGAAGACCCGCATCAATCGCATCCGGAATAGAAGGAACCCATACACCATACTCTGCCGGATCCGGGGCTTCACAATTATAATCTTTCTCTGTTGCGATTGCACCCTTTAAATCCTTATAGGTTGCTGTTACATCCTCTGTCGCAAGTGTCTCTTCATCCTCTACGGCATATGTAGCTTCCGGATAATCAGCTGCAACTGTCTCTAATGTATCCAATGCCTTACTTGCTGCATCTGCATCATAATCATCTGATTCACTGTCAAGTGCATCGGAAATCGCAGCTACATCAACACCCTGCTCATCTAAGTAAGCAACATATCCATTCACAATACCGCTTGCTTCGTCATACTCATCTGCTTTCTCGCTATAATCATCAGATCCAATTCCAAATAAATGGAAACCGTCACCAAATAAATTATCATTCGTCCAGTCTGTCGCTGCCGCACCAACCGTTACCATGGCAATATAGTATACAAGGAACATAACAACCGCAAAGATTGGCAATGCAAGAATACGGTTTGTTACAATCTTATCAATCTTATCAGAAGTTGTTAATTTCTTTCCATTTGCTTTCTTTACACAATCACCGATAATCGATGAGATATATACATATCTTTCATTGGTGATAATACTTTCTGTATCATCATCCATTGCATCCTCTAACTGCTTAATCTCAGCAGATACATCCGGTGCATTCGTCATCTGTTCAATGATCTTCTCATCCTTCTCTAATAACTTAATCGCAAAGAAACGCCTCTGGCTTTCTTCAACACCTGTCAACTTGACCTCAACAGATTTGATTACATCTTCTACATCCTTTGTAAATTCATGTACCGGTACAACCTGTTCATTCTTCTTTGCAAGATCTACCGCCTTGGCAGCAGCTTTCTCAATTCCTGTTCCTTTTAAAGCAGAAATCTCAACAACTTCACAACCTAATTTCTTACTTAATTTAGCTGTATCAATCTTGTCACCGGTCTTTTCCAATACATCGATCATATTGATCGCCATAATTACCGGAATACCAAGCTCCATAATCTGTGTAGAGAGATATAAGTTTCTCTCAATATTCGTACCATCTACAATATTAATAATAGCATCCGGACGATCTGTAATCAAATAATTACGTGCAACAACTTCCTCTAATGTGTATGGAGACAAAGAATAGATACCCGGTAAATCCATGATCGTTACATCTTTGTGTCCCTTTAACTTACCTTCTTTCTTCTCTACTGTAACACCCGGCCAGTTACCTACAAACTGATTAGAACCGGTCAGTGCATTAAATAATGTTGTTTTACCGCAGTTTGGATTACCTGCTAACGCAATTTTTACTGACATTTTCTTTCTCCTTTTTTATTGCAGTCGATAGTTGTAACTATCTATAATTTGTTGCTTCTATTTACCGTTAGCGTTCACTAACTATTATACAAAAAAATATGATTACTCTACCTCGATCATCTCAGCATCTGCTTTACGAAGAGATAACTCATATCCTCTTACAGTAACTTCTACCGGATCACCAAGTGGTGCTACTTTTCTCACAAAAATCTCAACACCTTTGGTAATACCCATATCCATGATTCTTCTCTTAACAGGACCAGCACCGGTTAATCTGGTAACCTTGACTGTCTCGCCGCATGCTACTTCTTTTAATGTTTTCATGCCAATTCTCCTTTTTCATTCATTTGAAACGATACATTATACCATGATGTGATTCGCCATATCCTTACCGATCGCTACTCGTGAATCCTTCACATTCACAATCATATTCCCGTTGATCTCTGAGATTACCGTAACTGTACCACCGGATACAAATCCAAGATTCTCCAAAAACTGTCTGGTCTCTTCTTTGCCTCCAATTTTCTTAATTACGTTCTCTTCTCCTTCTCTCGCCATTGTTAACGGCATACAACCAACTCCTTCCATATGACACGTACTCCTTTGTATGAATATATGTTCCTTAATCATCTGTTAGTGTATGCTAACTTTCATTAGTTGTCAATAACTTTTTTCAATAAAATAATATTTCTTTCAAATTTTAGTAATATGTGTTACAATTACATTGTGTAATTAGGGATTTTTTCTATGTTAGGGATTTCATTTTCTGCTAAATTAATGAATATATCCCTAACATTCTTTATATTATTGGGAGGTATGAATATGGCAACAAACGAATCATCCGAAAATTATTTAGAGACAATACTTCTTCTCAGTCGATCTTTACCTGTTGTACGCTCAGTTGACGTCGCAACCGAATTAGGTTTCAAGAAATCAAGTGTCAGCATTGCAATGAAGAATCTTCGAGAGAAAGAATACATCACTGTATCCGATGCCGGATACATCAGTTTGACACCTGCGGGCAAAGAAGTCGCAGAGATGATCTATGAACGGCATGAATTATTCACTAATTGGCTTATCAGCCTTGGTGTAGATGCTAAGATTGCAGCGGAGGATGCCTGCAAGATGGAACATGTCATCAGTAAGGAAAGTTTCGAAGCAATCAAGAAGAGCATCTTACCACTTTCCCACTAAAACCTATCACCCTTGCACAGCGTAAGTGACGGTGGCCGCGCATGTCAGGAGTGTATGAACCCGCCTTTTGGGTGGTGTCATGTTGCAGCAGGCACACTTGCGTTACGACTCGCACGCAGCAGACACTAATGCTCCTTATAATAAGCGAACTCACGTAAAAGAAGATATGGATTCTCGAATGTATATATGCGTTATACAAATACATTCTTAATCCATATCTTCTTTTGGTTCGTTTTGCTTATTACTACGTCGCAAAGTGCTGGCGTGCTCCACGTACCTGCTTGCAATCATGACAGACCACCCAAAGCCGGGATCTACTTTTTATGTACATGCGCTGTGTATCGTATAACCTACATTA
>Ga0129310_1003180_pt1 | contig 10930 bp, 8 predicted proteins | sample Go1ome_2_FD_94433 | JGI IMG/M metagenome (GOLD analysis project Ga0129310, IMG submission 94433) | Western lowland gorrila individual fecal microbial communities from Wisconsin, USA - Go1022A metagenome | ecosystem: Host-associated > Mammals > Digestive system > Large intestine > Fecal | place...
AGAGTTAAAGCAAGTTAAATAAATACGACCACTAAGTAATACTACATCCCGGGCGGTGATAATCGCCTGGGATGCAGTGTGTTATAAAAGAAAGTGTCAAAGTCGGAAATGTATGTATTTTATGCGAAATAACAAGTATTTATGATGTTTTTTTGCCGCACCGCATATTTTTTTTCAATCCACCTCGGCGACAGATTTCCCGCTCCGCCTACATGTGAGCGTGATTACCCCCCCCCGACTGCTACGTCGGTTATGCCATTCCCTTGTTTGGATGCCTCGTATTCACAGACAATCCTTTGCAGAAATTTCCAACCGCATTTCGTCCGAATTTTCAGCGATGCATATCACGACCGAAAAGTCCGTGTCTAAGGACCAAGCTTCGTTGTACATCCTGACGTAATACACTCCAAAGATGTATTCCAAGAAGATGTATTCCAAACATTGACGCGACACTGTCGGCGGATATTTTTTTGCGGGTTGGGAATTTAGTTGTAACTTCGTGGAGGCAAACGGCGACCGCGAGCAAGCGACTCGGCCGTGCCGCATAATTTCTCCGGCGCTGATGTCGGCCTCTGTGCTGCACATCAACGTCTTAAAATGACAACCGAAACGGACGCATCAATGAAGATACGACACATCCTGATGGCGTCGGCGGCGGTTCTGGCTATGGCCGGTGCCGCCTTTGCCGGCGTACGCGGCGGCAAAGATGCCGCACATTTCTCCAAATCAGACATCACGCAAAACCTCAAGCTATTCAACAGCATCTACAAGGAGCTGACAATGAACTATGTGGATACGCTGGACGCCAAGGCGACCATGCGCACCGCCATAGACGCACTGCTCGGGCAAATAGACCCGTATACCGAGTACTTCAGCATCGATGAGCGCGACAACATCACTTCCGTAACCACGGGCGAATATGCCGGCATCGGGTCGGTGATACAGCGTCGTGACAGCGTGGTGGTGCTGACTGCTCCATCTTGGAATTCGCCGGCGCGGCGCGCCGGCGTGCGCCACGGCGATGTCCTCATAAGCATCGATGGCGACAGCGTGACCCCGGCAATGGACATCTCGGAGGTTAGCCGCCGACTCAAGGGTCGCCCCGGTACGGAGGTGCGGCTGCGACTGCGCCGTCCGTGGGTGGACGCAGACAGCGTCTTGGACATTACAGTGACGCGCGGCACCATTACCATCGACCCGCTGCCATATTACGGATATATCGGCGATGGTATCGGATATATAGACATCACCACCTTCAACGAAAAGACCGGTACGGAGGTGCGCAATGCCGTGGCAACGCTCAAGCGCGACCCACGTGTCAAGAGCCTCGTACTCGACCTGCGTGACAACGGCGGCGGCATCGTCGACGGCGCCGTACAAATCGTGTCGAATTTTGTACCCAAAGGCACGGAGGTGTTGACTATACGCGGCCGCGAAGCTCGCAACCGCCGCACCTACAAGACCACCTCTGCACCACAGGATACAAAGATTCCGCTGGTGATATTGGTCAATGACGGCACTGCCAGTGCAGCCGAAATAGTCACCGGAGCACTCCAAGACCTTGACCGCGCTGTCATCGTGGGACGCCGCACATTTGGCAAGGGTCTGGTGCAGAATGTGCGCCCGCTACCTTACGACGGACTGCTCAAGGTTACCACCGGACGATATTACATACCCAGCGGCCGCCTTATCCAAGCCATAGATTACGGCCACCGCAACAACGATGGCTCGGTGGCACGCATACCCGACTCGCTGACGACGGTATACCATACGGCGGCAGGCCGCGAGGTACGCGATGGCGGCGGCATCACGCCCGATACGACAGTGTCGCTACCCGAAAGCAATCGCCTGCTGTACACGCTCTACAACAGCTTCGTAATCGACAACTTTGCCAACCGCTACGCCAATACACATCCCGATGTTCCGACAGACACTCTGGACTGGCACCCGGACAGCACGCTCTTTGAAGACTTCAAAGCCTTTGTAGACCCGGCCAAACTCAAGTATGACTCACCTTATGCCGCCGGAATAAAGTATCTGCGCGATGCCGCACGTGTCGAGGACTATCTCACGCCGGAGGTAAAGTCCGCGCTCGACAGCCTCGAGAATATGCTCAAACCCGACTTGACACGCGATATAGAACGGCGCCGCAACCAAATTATGGAAGTGCTCGAGGACGAGATTGCCGCCCGCTATTTCAGCACACGCGATCTCTCGGCTCGCGCCGTCAAGAATGACCCGGATGTAGATGCAGCACGCGCCATACTCACGGACATGCGGCGATATGATGCCATATTGCGCAAGAAATGATGAATACGAAGGCTGTCAAATCCTCTGTCGGCGGCGATACGCCGTTGGCAGTCATCAGTGCCGCCTTTGCCGCCGGTCGCTCGGAGGCGCTCAAGGCCTTGGCACATCGCCGCCGCAGCATAATCTACGGCGCCAGCGGAAGTGCCGCCGCCATGGCCCTGGCGGCATTGCCGGTCGGTCGTAAGGCGCTCACGGCTTTGGTGATAGGCGCCGACAGCGATGACGCGGCATGCCTGTACGGCGATCTATGCCGCGTGGCCGGTGACGAGGCCGTGGCCATACTTCCATCGGGCTACCGTCGCAGCATCAAGTACGGACAAGAGGACGAGGCTTCGCGTATACTGCGTACACAGACGCTCACGCGCCTGCTCGGCGAGACCGATACGAATCATTCGCCGCTGCGTTTCATTGTATCCTATCCCGAGGCACTGGCCGAACGCGTGGCCTCGCGCGACGAAGTAGACAGCCATACCGTCACTCTACACGTAGGCCAAAGCATCGACCCCAAAGATTTGCTACAAACGCTGCTGGACAATGGCTTCAGCAAAGTCGACTACGTCTACATACCCGGACAGGTGGCCATGCGTGGCGGCATCCTTGATGTCTTCGGCTTCAATGACGAGCGGCCTGTGCGCATCGACTTTTTCGGCGATGATGTCGAGAGCATCCGTTTTTTCGATGTCGAAACGCAGTTGTCCGATGACAAGACGGATAGTGTGTCCATAGCCGCCGATGTCACGCGGCTGGCCAAGGACAATCCCTCGCTGCTCCAATTTGTGGACGAAAAGACGCTGGTGGCCGTGCGTGCCGGCATAGACGTCTGCGCACGCGTGCATGCCGTAGCCGCTTCGGACATTGCCGTCAATGCCCTTACGGCGTCAAGTGAAGACGGCATGACCCTCGCGGACATACGCGCCGACATCGTGGACGCCGACGCTTTTGCCGAGCGCTATGACGCCATGCGCCGCATGACACTATGTGCCGCAGCCGACCCGGTCTCGGAGCACTCCGAGCAATCGAAGGACTCCGACACCACCACGAAAACTGCCTCTCTGGACCTGCATTGCTCGCCGCAGGGCATTTATCACAAGAATTTCGAGCTGATAACCAAGTCATTGGGTGACTTTGCCGGGCGCGGCTACAAAATATATATACTCAGTGACAGCGTCCGCCAAATACAGCGCTTGCGCGACATCTTTGCCGACCGTGGCGATGACATAACCTTCGGCGGCGTCGAGGGCACGCTGCACGAGGGTTTTGTAGACCACGAACATAAGGCGTGCGTATTCACCGACCATCAGATTTTTGACCGCTTTCACAAGTACACACTGCGCAGCGAAAGAGCACGCAGCGGACGCGTCGCACTGTCACTCAAGGAACTGGGCGCAATACAGCCCGGCGACTACATAGTGCACGTGGACCACGGCGTAGGCCGTTTTGCCGGTCTGTTGCGTGCCAATGTCAACGGACATACGCAGGAGATGATCAAGCTGGTCTATCAAAACGAGGACATCGTCTTTGTATCCATACACGCGCTGCACAAACTCTCCAAATACCGTGGCCAAGACGGCGAGGCGCCCAAGCTGAACAAGCTGGGCTCGGGCGCATGGAACCGCATAAAAGAGCGCACCAAAAGTCGTCTGAAAGATATTGCCCGCGACCTTATATGCCTGTATGCAGCGCGTAAAGATCAGCAGGGCCATGCCTTTGCTCCGGACAGCTATATGCAAAACGAGCTTGAAGCATCGTTTGTATACGAGGACACCCCGGACCAGATTACAGCGACGCAGGCTGTCAAGTCAGACATGGAAAGCCCACGACCCATGGACCGCCTGATATGCGGCGACGTGGGCTTTGGCAAGACCGAGATAGCCGTGCGCGCGGCCTTCAAAGCTGCCGTGGATGGCAAGCAGACCGCCATATTGGTGCCCACCACGGTCCTTGCATATCAGCATTACAACACCTTCAGCGAACGCCTCAAAGATTTTCCGGTGCGTGTCGAATATCTGTCGCGAGCCCGCTCGGCCAAGGACACCAAGGCCATACTTGCCGACCTTGCCGAAGGCAAGATAGACATCATCATAGGCACGCACAAACTTATCGGCAAATCCGTGCATTTCCACGACTTGGGGCTGCTGGTGATAGATGAGGAACAAAAGTTCGGCGTAGCCGTCAAGGAACGCCTCAAGCAGATGAAGGTGTCGGTGGACACACTCACCATGAGCGCCACACCAATACCGCGCACGCTACAATTCTCGCTCATGGGCGCGCGCGACCTTTCGTCGCTGACCACTCCGCCGGCCAATCGCTACCCCATAGTCACCAATGTAGACACTCTCAGCGATGACTTGCTGACCGAGGCCATAGGTTTCGAGCTTGCGCGCGGCGGTCAGGTTTTCATCATCAATAATCGTATCGAGGGACTGTACCGCCTGCAAAACATGGTAAGCCGACTTGTCCCGGATGCGCGCTCCATAGTTGCGCACGGGCAAATGCCTCCCGAAGCGCTCGAAAAGGCCATCATCGACTTCACCAACCACGACTATGACATCCTTATAGCCACCACTATCATCGAATCGGGCATTGACATGCCCAATGTCAACACCATCATAGTCAACAATGCCCAAAACTTCGGACTGAGCGAGCTGCACCAGTTGCGCGGACGTGTGGGCCGCAGCAGCCGCAAGGCCTTCTGCTACCTGCTTGTCCCACCGGACGCCGAACTTACCAGCGTGGCACGCCGACGTTTGCAGGCCATAGAGAGTTTCAGCGACTTAGGCAGCGGAATACACATCGCCATGCAAGACCTGGATATACGTGGCGCCGGCAACCTCCTGGGCGCCGAGCAAAGCGGATTTATCGCAGACCTGGGCTACGAAACATACCAAAAAATATTGAAGGAAGCGGTCACCGAATTGCGCACGCAGGAATTTGCGGACACCATGAAAGCGTCCACGGACACTGTCGGAGACGGCGCCACGGGCGCAGATGATTTTGTGGCCGACACCACGGTGGAAAGCGACCTCGAATTGCTGTTGCCGGCCGACTATGTGCCGCAGGAGTCCGAACGCATAAGCCTATACCGCGAGTTGGATAGCATCGAGCGCCAGGACGACCTCGACGCCTTTGCGGCACGCCTTGTCGACCGCTTCGGCCCCATCCCGGCGGTAGCGCGCGAATTGTTGCTGGTGCCGCGTTTGCGCCGCGATGCACGACGCTTGGGCATCGAGAAAGTGGTGTTGAAAAACGGCAAAATGTATACCTATTTTGTGGACGCGTCCAATGTCGCCTATTATCAGTCGGCGATGTTTGGCCGTATGCTCAGCTATCTCAATCTCAACAGCCGCCGCGTGCATATACGCGAAAATGCCGGACGTCGCTCCTTCGTCATCGACTCCGTGCCCACGGTGCATGACGCCGTCTCGGCGCTCGAGACAGCCCTCACCCTCCCCGTGGCCTGACGGAAAGGCTTTTGCCCGAGTCAAGGCGGCCACGCCGTGCTACTCGAAATTGATTAGCGTAACTAAGATGTCTCGGCGTCAATGGGCGCGGATAACGAGCCAGTTGGTTTGGTAGATGGAACGGACAGCAAAGAGCAGACGTGCCGGGGCACCCTCATTGGCTCGAAACCATCCGTAATTCCAGCCCATGCCCATGTCGAGATACAGCGCGTGGCGCACGCCCATGTGTACAAGAGCCGTAACAAAACAGTCCAGAGAGACCGGATAACAGGACTGGATGATGGTAAATCCGCCGTCCGGCTTGACTTCAACGTCAGCCTTCTCGCTTCGTCGATTGAAGAGACAGACTGCGCGGTATATGTTTTTCTTAGTCCGGTATATCGGTCGTCCGCCATAGACGTCTTTGCCGTTATACACCAGAAGCATCTGCTGGAACAGACTGCCGCCATCGGCTTCGGCCCGGCGAATCATAACCTCGAGGCTGTCCATGGGCGCTATGACGACGCGCCCCCGGGTGCTACACAGCAGTCCGGTGTTTGCCTCACAATTGTATCCGTGGCGAAGCCTCCCGACGCTGACGTAATCGCCGGCAACATTGGCGGCACTGAAGCTGTCCGTTCTCTCACCGGTGAAGGCCGCCTCGACGCACAAGCAGACCTTGGGGTCATCGATGTCCGGTATCATCGAATCTACCAGCTCGACGGAAGCCCTTGATGTCTTGATGTCCAGTCGAATGAAATCCTTGCCGTCCATACTTATTAAGGACTGCGAAACAATGGAATCAGCGACACCGGGGTCTTCGGCATCGTCAGTGTGTCCTCCTGTATGTGCACAAGCGGCAACGAATACCGCCATGAATGCGGCCTGTGTAGCAACCGCAAATTGGTGTGGAAGTTTCATTTTGGTTAGTAGTCTTGTCCGATGTAGTGGTCGGTCTCCTTGGGAGATTGTAAAAAAACAGGTTATTATTAAGGCTCTTGTTTAAGGGATAAGCTGCGCCACGCGCCGGATGTCAACGTTGGACGTCAGCTTCTAACGACAAAATTACTCTTTTATTTTCGAACTTACAATACCCGTACCCAATTCAAGACGATTGCGACCACGGCTCTTTCATTCGAAAAATCGGCAAAAAGCTTAAAATAGTGCTATTTTATGGTGAGTATGACCTTGTGCCTTTTGTGATTATAGGGAACACCGACAAAATGCAAGAGTAACCGGAGTGGGACTATTTCAAGCCGTTATAGGTTGTGCCTTTTTTCTTGGCTCGAACCTTCATATACATCGAGGGGTTAGCGTTGATGTAGCAGTAGGGGTCGTCATCGGGTTGCTTGACGGTAATACGGATGTCCTTGGAGGTTTGAGAGCCGGAGTATTTGAGGCGCACGGTGTACAGCGTAGCGTCTTCGGTTTCACGGACTTCGGTGATGTTCATCTCCATGGTGTAGGGCTTGGTGGGATTGTAGCCGTTTTCGGGAGTAGCGCCTTTCATGTATGCTGCTGCTTGATATGGGCGTGGTTCGTTGATGCCCTTGACATACCATTCGCGCAAACGTCCTCGAGCGTGGTCGGTCAAGCCGGTGACGGTATTGATCATATTCAAACATTCTTCGCCCACTGACTGTCCGTACTCGCTGTACATTCCAAGGGCTATCACCTGAAGAGCCACAACTCCTTCAGGGGTCTTTCCGATTTTCTCTCGCAGGGTTGTGAATTCGGCTACCGACTTGGGGAGAGCCTCTACGCTGACCGTTTTCAAGCCTTTGCTTTGAGTTGCGGGGACAGAAGTTGCAGCCGAAGCACTTGCTTGTCCTGTGCCGGCAAAAGCGACTGCCGATGACAGCAATAGTGCTGCTACCGGAATAAGTTTTAAGGATTTAGATATCATGCTTGCCATATCATCTTGATTTAATATTATGTATTCTTCGGTGTATGGTTGCCGTCCGACATACCATGGCGTCCGAGCCATGCCTTGCGTACATCGCAAAGATACGACAATTTCGCCATTACACAAACAGCCGCGCGGTTTCTGCACCACAAAACACGCCCTGAAAGATTTCTATAAGAAGCGCAACGGCAGAGAGAAAGAACAGCCTTATTACGGAAAATCAAGGATATCCCGCCGGGATATTATCTACCATTCGTAGGGTGGCATCTCGAAGGGAAATATAATCTTAACTTTCAACCCTTGAACTTTCACGTAGATTTTCCCCATTGAGTTTTTGGGATGGGCGTAAATTCCGTCAGAGTACACATAGCCTGATTTTTTCATAGATTCGACAAATTTCTCCACTCCCTCACGATTAGCAAAGTCGATGGTGAGCAGCTGATCCTCACCGCTCTTAAATGCGATATTCGTGGATCCGCTTGGCTCCTGGCGATGGGCTGTCATATAAACAAAAGGCTCCATTTCGTCAACATCCGCAGGTCGCTTAAACTCCTTGATGGTAAATCCGAGCGTTTTCAACACTTCGGCGGCATTGGCCCTGAAGCCTACGCCCATATCCTCGTCAAGCACTTCGATCAAGGCATATTGGGTCAATGGAGCAACGGACGCCGGCTTATCCTCACCGTCTGAAGAGGCCGCTTGCTTAGCGTTGACACCCTTTTGACTTGCTGTGACATCGTTATTTCGGTCTGCCGTAGCTTCTGTCGTGTCGGCGTTTGTGTCGGAGTCTTTATCGACCTTGTTCGCGGAGCTGCATCCGCAGGCCAAAGTCGCGATAGCGATAGAGGCAAGGATAAGCATCTTCTTGCAACTCAGGCCGCGAGACTCTCGCTTTGCGTTGCGCGTTTCGTTTGATTGTTCTCCCATTTTATTGAGTTTTTGAGTGGGGGTAAGGTGTTGCGATTACTTGATTAGGGGGGGAGGTGTTGTGATGCTCTTTGCTAATGATAATTGGTCGGTTATTATTATCATCAGAGAGTTCTCCGTAATTCAAATACAAAGCTACTGCTTTTTGTCGGATAAGACAACATTTCTTTCTCGTATTCAAATAAATATTCGTCAGACATACTCAGCCCGTTGCATCATTTGTGTGCGGATTGTTAGAAGCGGGCGGTGAGGGCGAAGCCGGCGCAGCGCGTGCCCAGCATTGGGGAGAGTGTCAATGTGGGGGCGGCAGCGCGAGCGGCGGCCTTTTCGCGTGCAACGCGGCGCGCCGGGTTGCGGTCAAGGAAGCCGACGAACTCGTTGACCGGGTCAACAAGAAAAGCCACAATATTGCCTAATACAGCCGACCCCCATAGCGTGTAGTTGTGGTCCACAATATGCCGCTTGATGCGGTAAAAGCCTTCGCCTACGCAGCTTCCGATGATGGGTGTTACAAAAAGGTCTTGTATCGACGGCCGTTCCATAAATGCCTCAACACCGTATTCCCACCCGACATTTGAAACGATGGTGCAGTAAAGCAGTGACTGCCAGAAATTGAAGCCGCACGAACGAGCCGCCATGAAGTACACACCGCCGGCGTATGGATGCAGTATGTAATTGAAATAGAACTTGTCGTGATCCCATTCGACACCCTTGTCGATGACGTGATTGTACCAGCGTTTGAACAGTGGGACGTCCTGCAGCTCGGCGCGATTCCACGAGGTGGCATCCTCGGGCAGACATTCCAATACCAAGAGCGTGCCTACGAAAGCCGAGCCAAGCGTAATAGTGTTGTACCACAGGCGCTTCCAGTCGTGCGAACTTGCCGTCCACGATACGGGCATCTCGTATGGACTTACAGGCCCGGGATGTGCTCCGAAGCGAGCATCCCAGTCACAGTCAATGCTGTCCGGGCGCAGTGGCGGCAGCGGCGCGGCACATGATGTGTTCCACTGTATGTCAGCTAATTCGGACGCCGCAAAGGTTATCGTTGCCTCGGATTTCGCCATGGTGTCGGCAACGGCGTTTGTCTCGTCGGGGACAATGGTGGCTCTCTGTGCGCACGTCGAAGTTGCGACAACGGAGAAGATGAAAAAAAGAACGATGCGTAATAACGAACCCATTCGGTGCGGAGTGTCAAAACTGTAGTATCTGTGTCGTGTGTCTTTGAAGCAGCTGCATCGGCGAAATCCCGATATAATAGTACCTGATGGCGCTTGGCACGCCGTGGGTCGAGACGATGCATTGCCATATCTTAATGACGTTACAAAGGTACTCCTTTTCGAGTATAACAAAAAAGTGCAAAATGCGTTTTTCGACTTTTAGACCAACAACTGCCCGTTTTTGGCAAATATCGGCGTACACGACCAATAGATGTCTCTATTGCGAAAAAAATTTTAGAGCTTGCACTTTTTTTTGCTCCACTACAAAGATATGCGAGCCTGTATTTCGATAATCCCTTTGTCTATTTCGGAAAAAACATAAAAAAACATAACGCCAAACACATAAGGCACTTCCAAACAGCCGATATAAGCAATTTTATTGCTAAATTTGCGTTATGATAGAAGGAAAGTAGGCTCCGAAGCAAATTTCGGCGTCAATTTCGTTAGGCCTGTAACCAACCACACCAACAACTATCACGCACATGAACTTGACAGTCAGCAATATATCCAACAACATACGAATACTTGCCGTTGCGGCAATGCTCTTGTGCGCCGTGGGAGCGGCACGCGCCTTGCCTGCGGAGACTTACGCAACCAAATCGGCATTAGCCTCCGGGAAGTGGGTCAAGGTCAGCGTGGATGCCACCGGCATCTATCGCCTGACGCCCGCGACGCTACGCCGCTGGGGCTTTGCCGATCCGTCCAAGGTCAGCGTTTACGGATACGGAGCCTACCGTACCGGCAACCGCTTGAGTGCGGCCAACTTCTATGATGACCTTCCGGCCATACCCGTGCAACGCCTTGCCGACGGCACCATCGTGTTTTATGCATACGGCCCGATGTCATGGGAGCAGAGCGCTTCGCGACGATATGTGGGCAGTCAAAATGTCTATACCACAAAGGGTTATTACTATATTGGCGAAAATCCCGAGGCCCCTGCAAGCGATTCACCCATGACGGTATCCTCCGAGGTTACGGGCGACATAGCCGAGACATACAACGCACGACTGCATCACGAAGTGGATGAAGTCAGTCCCGGCGAGGCCGGAGCCGCACTCGTAGGCGAAGACTTCCGCTACACCCCCACGCGTTACTTCGACTTCAAGCTCACCGACCGCGAAGAATCA
>Ga0129310_1003181_pt1 | contig 10928 bp, 9 predicted proteins | sample Go1ome_2_FD_94433 | JGI IMG/M metagenome (GOLD analysis project Ga0129310, IMG submission 94433) | Western lowland gorrila individual fecal microbial communities from Wisconsin, USA - Go1022A metagenome | ecosystem: Host-associated > Mammals > Digestive system > Large intestine > Fecal | place...
GAAGGATTCCAAAGGATAGAAGGTCTGTGTATTGCCGTTGGGGCTTTCGATGACAACCTTAAGGTCAGGCAGTACTTCTTCCATGGTCTCGTAGAACATACGCTGTTTGGTGACGGTCGGGTTCTTGATATATTCCTCGTACATAGCGTTAAAACGCGCAACCTGTGCAGTAGCCTCATTGATGCGCTCAGCCTTTTGCGCCTCAGCGTCTTTGATGATACCGTCGGCCTGTGCCTGCGCCAGAGGAAGCTGTTCATTGCGGTACTTATTGGCATTGTTCAGGGCAGTTTCTTTTCCCTGCTTGGCGGTTTCCACGGCCTTGAAAGCTTCCATGACTTCGGAGGTAGGCGGCTCGGAATCCTGGATTGTGATATTTACCAGCTGGATACCGATATCCTGTTCGCTCAGACGCTCCAGAATCATTTCTTTAATAGCGGCCTGAATCTCATTTTTTCCGGTAGTCAGGACATCGTCCACCGGATAACTGCCGATCACGGTACGGATACAGCTCTGGCTGATGTTACGCAGGATCAGTACGGGATCCTTGGATGCATAGACAGCTTTTACCGGGTCACTGAAACGATACTCTACGAAGAAATCGACGTTGACAAAATTATAGTCGGAGGTGATCATGAGAGAATCGTCGGTTTCCGAAGAATTGGAATCTACATCATATCCCAGGGAAAATCCCTGAATGGTGGTATTCACCTTGCGGACCTGCTGGATGAACGGTATCTTAAAATGAAGTCCGGGATCCGTTACCGCTTTGGCCTGGCCTAAGGTGATCAGAACCGCCTGCTCCTGTTCACGGATCTGGTAAGTAGAATTAAAAGCAAAAATAGCGATTACCAGAATCACAAGAATGATGCCGGGGACTTTCCACCAGCTTTTTTTCGTTTTTGCTGCTTCCGCGGTGCCGGAACCTAAATCTTCAAAGCCGTTCTGGCGATTACGGAAGGAGTTGAATTTTTTCATAAATATGCTCCCTTCTCATTGTAATTCGTTTATTGGTTGTATATTTTACTATATTAAAGGATGAATGAAAGGAAGGCAATGGAAAGTTCTGCACGATAAAGAGGGTTAATGCCGGATTCTTATCAGTTGCAAAATTGTTCCAGTCGTAATATGATGAAAACATGTGGGATGAAAATTATCGTATTTTAAAACCACAACAGAAATTACAGTAGAAAAGGATGGAAAAGATGAAAGTATATACTTGTTTTCCCGGCGGAAAAGCAAAAGCTCTGACCATGAGTTATGATGACGGTAAGTTACAGGACAAGCGGCTGATCGGTATTTTTAATAAATACGGGATCAAGGCAACCTTCAACCTGAATTACGGACAGGTCGGAGAGCGGCCCCGTATGACCTTCGAGGAAATGGAAGGATTATACGACGGTCATGAGATCGCAACTCATACCATGACCCATCCCACCATTGAGAGATGCCCACTGGTGGAAGTCGCAGAGGAACTGTTGGAAGACCGGAAAGGTCTGGAGAAATGGACCGGCCGGATCATCAGAGGACATGCATATCCCAACGGTTCTTACAGTGAAGAGATCAAACAGCTGTATCGCCAGCTGGGCGTGGCTTATGCCAGAGTTGTAGAGACGGTTCCGGATTTTGCACTGCCAAAGGATCCGTTGGAGTGGCATGCTACCTGCCATCATAATGATCCGAAGCTGATGGAGTACGCGGAATTTTTTGCTGATTTCAAGAAGAGCCAGTACCTGAAGCTGATGTATGTCTGGGGACACAGCTACGAGTTCGATAATAATGACAACTGGGATGTGATCGAGAACTTCTGCAAATACATGGGCGGCAGAGATGACATCTGGTACGCCACCAACATCGAGATCATTGATTATATGGATGCAGCAAAACGTTTACAGTTCTCTGCAAATTACGAAAAGGTATATAACCCCAATGCCTGCAGCGTATGGCTGCAGTTAAACAGCGATAAGTGCGTGGAGATCAAGGGCGGAACCCTGGTGGATCTGAATACATTGCTGTAAAAAGTTAAGCCGGATAGCGATGACTGTCCGGCTTTTTATGAGGGAGAATAATTGCTATGAATCAGATGATCATAATCGGACTTGTTATGGTGGGGATCGGGAGGTTATTTTGCGGCAGTTGTATTTGCCGCACTTGGCACAGCACTGCCGTTTTATTGTCTGAAAGGCATGAAAGGGACGGAAAATATGTCCGATGACGAGTTGAAGGAATATATTGAGGATGGACAGGCGACCCATATGGTGGAATGCATAGGAGGTAATCCGGAAGGAAACGGCATGCGCTATCAGCTTCGGGCGGTGACCCAGGTGGGAGATGACTATGAGTGGCTGGATTTGAGTATCTATTCCGAGACGGAGCATTTTCAATTGGGTAAGGTTTACATCGTCATGTTCAGCGATCTGAAAGAGGTACAGACCGGGTTGGAGAACTGCTTTGGCACCGGAGAGACTTTCGATGTCACCGGAGTGCCGGAAGAGTGCTTCCGTCCGGCAGGTGTGCTGGAGAATACACTGATGAAAACCATAAAACTTGCGGACAGACAGTAAGAAAGATAGGATAGTAAAGACCGGATGGTGAGCGATCACTGTCCGGTTTTTTCGACTACATTTTACACAGAGTGTTGCTAGTTTTCGGTCGTGTTTTCCCGCGGGATATGGTAAAATAAAAAGAGACACAGGCGGAGGGAAACCTATGGATAGAGATCCTTTTAAAGAATATATCAGACAGGTGGAACCGGATAAAAGAGATAAGGGATATGCCTGGAGTACGGCAATAGGACTGCAGGCGGTAGATGGATTAAAACCGTCAGACTATCTTCTGGAGACAGCAGTAAAAAATATCGATGGACTTATTACGCTGGAAGAGGCCGGAGCTCTTTTAAATAGTTATTATCGGGAAAACCCGAAGCAGAACCGGAATGACCGAACGGAGGAAGCAGACAAGGTTTCTGTGAGAATTGCGCAGATTTTGTCGGAGAGAGCCTTTAGCTTTACACCGAATGAATATCTGTCGATTCATCGAAAGCTTTTTACCGGAATCTATAAATATGCAGGTAAAATCAGGGATTACAATATTACAAAAAAAGAATGGGTGCTGGATGGAGCATCGGTAGTATATGGGAGTGCTTCTGAACTTCGGGCAACGTTGGAATATGATTTTTCGGAAGAAAAAACATTTAGCTATAAGGGACTGAACATGGAGGAAATGATCCGGCATCTGGCGGTATTTGTCTCCAGACTGTGGCAGATCCATGCTTTTGCAGAAGGAAATACCAGAACTACGGCAGTGTTTTTCATTAAGTATATCCGAACGTTGGGCTTTGAAGCCAGTAATGATATATTTGCAGAAAACGCATGGTATTTTCGCAATGCGTTGGTCAGGGCGAATTATAATGATCTGAAAATGGGGGTTCATGAAACAACGGAGTATTTGGAACTCTTTTTGCGTAATCTGCTTCTAGGGGAGAAAAATGAACTCCGTAACCGGGATATGCATATCAGCGGGATTTTTTCCAAGACGGAAAAAGCGGACATTCAAGAAGAAAAAGCGGACATTCAAGAAGAAAAAGCGGACATTCAAGAAGAAAAAGCGGACATTCATATAAAATTACAACAACGTTTACCGCAAATTACGGAAAAAACGCTAAATAATACTATTTTATTATGGGAAAAATGTGGCACCACAGAAATTTTCGGAAGAAGCATTGTGGAAACAGTAACGGGATTAAAGTCATCCAGAGCCTCAGAACTATTGAAATTACTAGTGGAATCGGAAATTATTGAACCTGTAAAAGGATACGGAAAAGGCAAATACAAATTTTTATGATGCCAGGGTCAAAAGGTCTAAACCCGCATGAGCTTGCTCATAAGCGGGTGAAAGACCTTGGGATCCGCCCCGATATGAGCATAAAAGTGGGATGATAATCCCACGATATGCGAATATTGGGTAGAATTGTGGGAGTGCGTAGCACGAAACAACTCGTAGGAATCAAAGGCGGGGATTTTTGTCCTCGACATCATATAAATGTAAACATAGGAAAGGCAGGGCGAGGTTATGAAGGATTATGATGTGATCATTATCGGCGCCGGAGTCAGTGGCTGCGCCATTGCCAGGGAACTGGCGAAGGGAAAGCTAAGGATCGCTGTACTGGAGGCGAAAAGTGATGTCTGCGAAGGTACTTCCAAAGCCAACAGCGGTATCGTGCATGCGGGGTATGATGCAGTACCGGGAACTCTCAAGGCACAGTTAAACGTCCGGGGCAATGAAATGATGGAGGAACTGTCGAAGAAGCTGGACTTCCCGTTCCGCAGGAACGGATCCCTGGTGTTATGCTTTGAAGAAGATGCCATGTCCGGTCTGGAAGAACTGTATCAGCGAGGCATGGAGAACGGGGTAAAAGAATTGAAGCTTTTGTCCCCGGAGGAAGTCTGGGGAATGGAGCCGGCGGTGTCCCGTGACATCGTAGGAGCCCTGTATGCCCCCACCGGTGGTATCGTCTGTCCCTTCGGACTGAATATTGCGCTGGCAGAGAATGCGGCGGAGAATGGTGTGGAGTTCTATCGGAACCATAAGGTGACATCCATTGTGGAACAGAGACCGGTATGGAGTGAGAATCCACCCGAGAAAGAAGGCCGGATGTATCAGGTACAGGCGGATGGAGAGATGTTCCTTGCTCCCATCGTTATCAATGCGGCAGGCGTCTATGCGGATGAGATCCATAACATGATCTGTGAAGACAGGATCCGTATTGTCCCCAGAAGAGGTGAGTACCGTCTTATGGACAAAAATTGCGGTAATCTGGTGAATTCCACCGTTTTCCAACTCCCGTCCAAAATGGGAAAAGGGATCCTCGTTACTCCCACGGTACACGGCAATTTACTGGTAGGTCCCACAGCGGAAGATATTCCTGACAAAGAAGATGTAGATACGACAGCAGAAGGACTGACGAAGGTTCTGAATCTGGGAAGTAACAGTGTGGACGCGCTGGACGGCAGACAGACCATCACCTCTTTTGCCGGACTGCGAGCTCATCTGGTACATGAAGAACCTGCGGAAAAATCGGATTTTCTCATCGAAGAGGCAGAAGGACATCCCGGGTTCATCGATGTGGCGGGTATTGAATCCCCGGGACTGACCAGTGCACCGGCAATCGGTGAGTATGTGGCACGGATTGTTAAAAATATTTATCCCGCAGAATGTAAGTCGGATTTTATAGATACCAGAAAAGGCATTCCCAGCATGGCACTTGCCACGGAAGAGGAGAGAGAAGCCCTGATCCGTGAAAATCCCGCGTTTGCCAATGTGATCTGCCGTTGTGAACTGGTGACGGAGGGTGAAATTCTGGAAGCGATTCACCGCCCAGTAGGAGCAACGACACTGGATGGTGTCAAACGCCGTACCAGAGCCGGTATGGGCAGATGTCAGGCGGGCTTCTGTTCCCCGAAGACGTTGGAAATCCTGTCGAGAGAACTGCATCTCGATCCGGCACAGATCACTAAGGAAGGAACCGGCTCAGAGATTCTGACCGGTAAAAATAAAGACACCGCACCCGGAGAGGGCGGAACATGGAAGAGGACACAGGCGCCTGTCGGAAAGGAGGCACTCCATGAGTAAACGCACAGAAGACATCGTCATCATCGGAGGAGGTCCTGCGGGACTGGCGGCAGCGCTGTCTGCGAGAAAGGCCGGCTGTGAAAAAGTGCTGATCTTAGAGCGTGACAGAGAACTGGGAGGCATTCTGAACCAGTGTATCCACAACGGTTTCGGACTGCATACTTTTAAAGAGGAGCTGACCGGACCGGAGTATGCGGAACGTTATATCGATATGGCAGAAGAAGCGCAGATCCCCTATCTGCTGAACACCATGGTAACCAATATTTCTCTGCTTCCTGACGGACGTAAAAAAGTCACTGCCATGAACAAAGAGGACGGGCTGCTGGAAATCGAGACGGAGACCGTGATCCTGGCTATGGGATGCAGAGAACGTTCCCGGGGAGCACTGAATATCCCCGGCAGCAGACCGGCAGGCATCTACAGCGCCGGAACGGCACAGTAGTATGTAAATATCAGAGGGCGGATGCCCGGTAAATGTGTGGTGATCCTTGGTTCCGGAGACATCGGACTTATCATGGCGAGACGTATGGTGCTGGAAGGTGCCAAAGTACAGTGCGTGGCAGAGCTTCGCCCCCAAAGCGGCGGACTGAAGCGTAACATTGTCCAGTGCCTGGACGATTTCAACATCCCTCTGTATCTGAATACTACTGTGGCACAGATTCACGGCAGAGACCGTGTAGAGGGAGTGACCCTGACAAAAGTGGACGATAATGGAAAACCCATCCCCGGATCCGAGTGGGAGGTTCCCTGCGATACGCTGTTGTTATCCTGCGGGCTGATCCCGGAGAACGAACTGACCAGGGGCTTAGGAGCGGATATGGACGGCAAGACCGGAGGACCGGTAGTGGGAGAGAATCTGGAGTGCAGTATCCCCGGCGTCTTCGCCTGCGGCAATGTGCTCCACGTCCATGAACTGGTAGACCATGTATCCGAAGAAGCGGAAAAGGCTGGAAACTATGCAGTGGAATATATCCGACAGAAAAGAGGGTGAGACGATGGCAGAGAAGAATACAACACAAAAAGAATTGACCTGCATCTGCTGTCCGGTAGGGTGTGCTCTGACCGTGATTATCGCAGATGACAGTAGTGTCACAGTGACCGGTAACCGGTGCCCCAGAGGGGCGGCTTACGGAGAAAAAGAAGTCACGAATCCTACCCGGATCGTCACCTCCACCGTGCGTGTGGAAGGGTATCCGGACACAGTAGTATCCGTGAAGACGGCTTCCGATATTCCCAAAGGCAGGATCGATGACTGCATGAAAGCCCTGGCAGATGTCACTGCGGCTGCACCCATTCATGTAGGAGATGTCATTGTGGAAAACGTAGCTGACACGGGTGTCAATATAGTGGCAACCAGGTCGTTTCGCGGGTGACAGAGGACAGAACTATTGAGAATAGAGCATATTTGGGGCAATGGACACAATATATTCCAATGACACGATTGGGATATGCTATGGGCAGAGCCTGGAACGAACAACGGGAGGTTACATAACACAATGGGAGATACACATAACACACAGAAAAAGACATACATCATGGCACTGGATCAGGGAACCACGAGCTCCCGCTGTATCCTGTTTGATAAACAGGGAAATATCTGTTCCATGGCACAAAAAGAATTCACACAGATCTATCCCCAGCCAGGCTGGGTAGAGCATAACCCTATGGAAATCTGGTCCTCCCAGCTGGGAGTGGCCATTGAAAGTATGGCAGTGCTGGGTATCACCGATGACCAGATCGAGGCCATTGGCATCACCAACCAGCGGGAAACCACGATTATCTGGGATAAAAATACCGGCGAACCTGTATACAATGCTATTGTATGGCAGTGCCGCCGTACTTCCGATATGATTGAGGAACTGAAAAAAGACGGCTTTGATCAGATCATCCGGAAGAAGACCGGCTTGATCCCGGATGCTTATTTCAGTGCTTCCAAGATTGCCTGGATCCTGAATAATGTACCCGGTGTCAGAGAACGGGCAGAGCGGGGAGAATTGCTTTTCGGTACGGTAGATACCTGGCTGATCTGGAATCTGACCAAGGGTGCCGTACATGTAACGGATTATACCAATGCTTCCCGGACCATGCTTTTCGATATTCATAATCTCTGCTGGGATCAGGAGATCCTGAAGCGCTTCAATATCCCGGAGAGTCTGCTGCCGAAGGTGTGCTGTTCCAGTGAGATCTACGGCAGGACCGATGCTTCTGTACTGGGCGGTGAGATTCCCATTGCCGGCGCAGCGGGAGACCAGCAGGCAGCGTTGTTCGGACAATGCTGTTTTGAACAGGGAGAAGTGAAAAATACTTACGGGACCGGCTGCTTCTTATTAATGAATACCGGACACGAAGCCATTACTTCCCAATCCGGTCTGCTGACTACCATTGCAGCCAGCACTACAAAAAATGTGGAGTATGCCCTGGAGGGCAGCGTGTTCGTAGCCGGTGCCGGGATTCAGTGGCTTCGTGACAGTATGCGTATGCTCAAGACCTCTGCACAGTCCCAGGAGTATGCAGAGCATGTGCCGGATACCGCAGGGGTCTATATTGTTCCGGCATTTGCGGGCATGGGAGCTCCTTACTGGGACCAGTATGCCAGAGGAACCATCGTCGGCATTACCAGAGGCTGTACCAAGGAACATTTCATCCGAGCCACGCTGGAATCTATTGCATACCAGACGGCAGATGTGCTGGAAGCCATGGAGAAGGACAGCGGCATTGACTTAAAGAGTCTGAAAGTAGACGGCGGCGCCAGTGCCAATGATTTCCTTATGCAGTTCCAGGCGGATATCGTCAACACCCAGGTACGCCGTCCGGCATGTATCGAGACGACTGCTCTGGGAGCGGCTTATCTGGCAGGACTTGCGGTAGGCTATTGGAAGAATCGTGATGAGATCCGTGAGAACTGGCAGATCGGAGCATCCTTTGCACCGGAAATGGATGAAGAAGACTGCAAGAAACTGTTAAAGGGCTGGCATCGTGCGGTGAAATGTGCTCTTGCATGGGCAGAGGATGAAATCTAAATAAAACCTTAATTTTTTACGGGTGACGTGTATTTTTGGCGGAGCAATCTTGTAAAGTGACAAAGTACTGTGGTATGATAACTATTTAGAATACCATGGCTGTTTATGATGGCCTCTGACAGGGGATGATCAATGACAGCTTGGGGATTCCGGAAAGGAACCGGCATGGATTTAAAGGGTTTACCACAGACCGTTCAAAATTTCATAGAGGAAACCATCCAAAACCGGGAAAACGGTAAATTTCCGGACAACGAGACCTGTCAGAAAGTGATGGAATATGCAGCAGACACCGGCTCACAGAAGCTGGCCGGCCTGGGGCTTTATTATCTTGCAGAATATTATTGGCAGAACGACCAGTATGAAAACACCTTGCAATGTCTGACAGAGAGTATCGGTTATCTGAAAAATGAGCAGATGTATGAACTGCTGGCCAGAACCTATAATATGATGGGAGCGGTGTCCGATCGGAAGAACAACCGGATGGTGGCCTTAAGTTCCTATTATAACTGCCTTCAATATGCGGAAAAATACCATTTTTATTATATCCAGGGCATGGCGGAGAGTAATATTGCCTATACCCTGGTCAGGATGCGCCTGCGGCAGGAGGCGATACAGCATTACCGTACAGCAATCGACTCCTATAGTAAGTCAGAGAAAACATATCAGCTGAATTATAACAGGATCAACTGTATGATCGAATGTGGCTGCTGTCACATGTATATGGGAGAAATGGAAGAGGCTTTACGGCTTTGGAATCAAATAGAACAGATCATCAGAGAGGCACCGGAAAGCTATTATTCGAAAATAACATTAGAAATGTATCGTATTTCCTGCGAATTATTACAGGGGCATGAGGAAGAGGCTTTAAAGCTTGCAGCAGATCTTCTGGAGCAATTGTCAGACCGGGATGTTTTTGAAGAGATCATGGATGAACTGGTGATCCTGGCGGGAATTCTGGAAATCCTGCCTGATGGAAAATATCTGGAAGAATTGATCCGGATCATTGATGAAAAGCATATCGAAGAGCATTATAATATTTTCCTGGATCTGTATCCTTTCAAGAGTGAACTTCTGCAGAAGAAGGGTCTTACCCGGGAATACATAGATTATACCCGCCAGTATTTTGATATTTATGAGAAATACCAACAGGAAAACAGAGAAGCGCTGATCAATGTCATAGAATTGCAGAACCGGCTGAAAAACGTTACGTTGGACTGGACGAACATGAAAGCTTCCAACCGGGAGCTGGAAAGTCTGGCTATGCATGATGAACTGACGGGACTGGCAAACCGGACCTTTTTACATGAATACTTTACGAGCAGTTTTGAACATGCCTATGAGGAACATGAGCTCATGGGAGTAGAACTCATGGATATTGATTTCTTCAAGGAATACAACGATCATTACGGACATCTGGCCGGAGATCAGTGCCTGAAAGCGATTGCCGGAGTTCTGCGGAAACAGCAGGTTCCGGGTAAGATTTTCTGTGCCAGATACGGTGGGGATGAATTTATGATCCTCTATACCGGAATGACGGTGGAGAAGATACGAAGAGTAGCGGAAGATATTTTGAGGGAGGTCCGTAAATTGAAACTTCCCCGTGAATGCAGTAATTGCAGCAACTATGTATCGGTAAGCCAGGGAGTATTTGTGCGGATTCCGGTGGGCAATAACAAGGAATGGAATTTCACATCAAGAGCGGATGATCTTCTCTATAAGGCCAAAAGCTGTGGAAGAAACAGTATCTGTCTGTCCACGGAAAGGTTCAGAGATAAGTTTATAGAGATCAAATAAACAGCGCAGAATCAAATTTGAAATTTGATTTGCGATTCCTCCGACGAAAGGAAGCGTCTGCGGAAAGGAGATTAGTATGTTAGTTCAGAAATATAAAGACATGCTGTCGGGAAAATCGGTGATCCGGCAGCTTTCGGAATTTGCTACGGCAAGGGGACAGGAGATCGGATACGAGAACGTATTTGATTACAGCCTGGGGAATCCTTCCGTTCCGGTTCCCAGAGAATTTACAGATCGTATGATCCATATGCTGGCAACGAAGGAACCGTTGGAACTGCATGGCTACAGTCCCAGCCTCGGTATTACAAGTGTCAGGGAGGCAATTGCGGAGAACCTGGAGAAAAGGTTTGGGCTGCCTTATCGTAAGGAGCACATTTTCATGGCATCCGGGGCGGCAGGAGCGCTGGCACATGCGTTTCGTCTGGTGACGGAGCCGGGAGATGAGATCCTGACTTTTGCACCGTTTTTCCCGGAATATCATCCTTA
>Ga0129310_1003183_pt1 | contig 10926 bp, 8 predicted proteins | sample Go1ome_2_FD_94433 | JGI IMG/M metagenome (GOLD analysis project Ga0129310, IMG submission 94433) | Western lowland gorrila individual fecal microbial communities from Wisconsin, USA - Go1022A metagenome | ecosystem: Host-associated > Mammals > Digestive system > Large intestine > Fecal | place...
GGCCGGAATGAACCAGGCCGCCCTGGAGCGAAATGTGGATCTGCGGTTCATCCCCCGTTACGATGAAGGGGCCGCCCAGTCCGAGATCCTCCGGCAGGAGTGGGAGGGCGGTGCCGACGGGGTGATCGTACTGCCGACGGAAGACCTGACTCCGGTCCTGAAGGAGGCCCCCGACCGTCTGGCGGTGGGGATCCTGGGACCCCGGACCGCCCGGGGCGTGGGGGACTGCTGCATCGCGCCGGACTATGCCGGGATGGGCCGCAGTCTGGCTGAGGCGGCGGCGGAACTGGGGAGCTGCACCCTCTATGTGGAGGAGGGAGCGGGTCAGACCGCTCTGGAGCTGGCCCAGGCGGTGGAGGCCGGACTGGCCGGGCTGGGCGTTCCCTGCGAGCGCCGCACCGCCGATCCGGCGGATCTGCCTCCCCTGCCGGAGCACGGGGCCCTCGCGGCGGTGGAGCCGGAACTGCTGGAGGCCATCTGCGCCGTGCGCGGGACCAGAGGCCGGGTCTTTGGCGTGGGGACCTCCGACACTCTCCTCCGTGCGCTGGAGGAGGGCAGAGTTGCCGCCATGGTGGTCCAGAGCGACTACGACATGGGATACCTGGCGGTCTCTCAGGTGACGGAACAGCTCACCCGGGGGAAGACGGGGGATGTGACGCTGGAGACCTATACGGCCACGGGAGAGAACATGTTCCGGCGGCCCATGGCGGACATTCTGTTCGCCAACTATTGAAACGGGGGTGAAGCCGATGTCCATCAGAAGGGTTCCGGCCCTCGTGCTGGCGGCGGCCCTGCTCTGCTGCGCGGGCTGCGGCGGAGGAGAACCCGACAGCAGCGTGATCCGCATCGGGATCACCGTCTACAAGGGAGACGACACCTACCTCTCCAACATGACGGCGGCCTTTCAGGAGAGCGCCGACGCCTACTGCCGGGAGACAGGGGCCAAGGTCTCGGTCACGGTCACCGACGCCCAGGAGAGCCAGGCCACCCAGAACAGCCAGATCGACCGGTTCATTTCCCTGAACTACGACGTGCTGTGCGTCAACATGGTCGACCGCACCGACGCCGGGCGGGTGGTGGACAAGGCCCGGGCGGCCGACGTGCCCGTACTCTTCTTCAACCGGGAACCGGTGCGGGAGGATCTGACTTCCTGGGACAAGGTCTACTATGTGGGTTCCGACACCCGGGAGTCCGCTGAGTTCCAGGCGGGGATCATACTGGATCTGTGGCGGACCGATCCGGCCAGGCTGGACAGGAACGGGGACGGGATGCTCCAGTACGTTATGTTTGAGGGAGAGACCCGTCACCAGGACACCATCATCCGCACCGAGGTACCCATCCAGATCTTAAAGGACGCCGGGATCCCCCTGGAGCGGCTGGACGGCGGTCAGGCCAACTGGAGCCGCAGCCAGGCCGCAGCCCTGGCGGAGAACTACTTCAAGACCTATGGCGACGCCATTGAGGTCATCTTCTGCAACAACGACGACATGGCCCTGGGCGTGGCGGACACCGTGGAGCGGCTGGGGCTGGATTTCCGCAATATCGTCGGCATCGACGGAACCCCCCAGGGACTGGAGGCGGTGGACGGAGGAAAGCTGCTGGGCACGGTGGTCATGGACTACGCCGCCCACGGGGACACCCTGTTCCGCATGTCCCTCGCCCTGGCCGGCGGAGGGGATGTCAACAACACCGCGGAGATCCGGGAGGACCGGTCGGTGCGCATCCCCATGTCGGTGCATATCCGAAAATAAGAACGGGAGTTTTGTCAAACTGAACAAAGTATTTTCTCCAATCGAAGATATTTTATGAATGTCAGTAAAAATTTCTATGGTTTTTTTTGCGGACATCCGATAAGATAGGGTCAGACAGGGTTTCTGCCCGGTCAAAAAAATTCAAGGAGGAATTACAGACATGAATCTGAAGAAACTGACCTCTCTCGCCCTTGCGCTCACCATGACGGCCTCCCTGGCCGCCTGCTCCGGCGGCCCCAGCAAGCCCAGCGAAGCTCCCGCTGAGTCCCAGGCTGCCGAGTCCGTAGCTCCCGTCACCTCTGATCTGAAGGTCGGCGTGTTCTACTATCAGTACTCCGACGTGTACATCACCAGTGTCCGTACCAACATGGACGCCAAGCTGACCGATCTGGGCGTGACCTTCCAGGACTTCGACGGCGCCAACTCCCAGCCCACCCAGACCGACCAGATCAACACCGCCATCACCGACGGCTATAACTTCCTGATCGTCAACATCGTGGAGACCGCCTCTCCCGAGGCTGCCCAGGGCGCTGTGGACGCCGCCAAGGCCAAGGACATCCCCATCGTGTTCTTCAACCGCGAGGTCTCCGACGAAGTGGTCAACAGCTATGAGAAGTGCGCCTTCGTGGGCACCAACGCCCCCGAGGCCGGCCATCTCCAGGGCAAGATGATCGGCGAGTACCTGGTGGCCAACTGGGATACCGTGGATCTCAACGGCGACGGCAAGATCTCCTACGCTCTGATGAAGGGCCAGGAGGGCAACGCCGAGGCCGAGGCCCGCAGCCAGTACGGTGTGGAGGATGCCAACGCTGTCCTGACTGCCGCCGGCAAGCCCGAGCTGTCCTACTTCCTGGGCGACACCGCCGCCACCAAGTATCAGGTCGACCCCAACGGCGCCTGGTCCTCTCAGGCCGGCTTCGACTTCATGTCCACCAACCTGTCCTCCTACTCTGACGCCAACAAGAACATGATCGAGCTGGTCATCTGCAACAACGACGGCATGGCCGAGGGCGTGGTCTCCGCGCTCCAGAGCGTGGGCTACAACACCGGCGACGGCAAGTCCATCCCCGTGTTCGGCGTGGACGCCACCGAGTCCGCCAAGGCCCTCATCAAGGCCGGCCAGATGACCGCCACCGTCAAGCAGGACGCCGTGGGCATGGCCGAGACCATCTGCGCCCTGACCGCCAACGTCAAGGACGGCAAGGCCGTCATGGAAGGCATCGCCGACACCTACAACGTGGACTCCGGCGTGGCCAAGGTCCGTGTGCCTTACGGCGTGTACGACGCCACCAGCGCGGACTGATGGCCCCTCGCCCGCTCTGCGTGATCTGATCCATTATGGCCGAGCGGGGCTGCCAGCGTCGGCAGCCCCGCTCTTTCCCATCATTTTTGTTTCGCTGCGGAGCCTCGGCTTCCGCCGTGCAGGCCCGGGCACGGCGGAAGCGGCGGCTTCGCAGATCCGGCGGCCCCGGGCCGTCAAGAGAGGAGGATGTAAATGGAAGGAACTGCTCTTCTGGAGATGCGGGGCATCTCCAAGGAATTCCCGGGCGTCAAGGCCCTGGACAACGTGTCTCTCACCGTCCGCCCGGGGACCGTCCACGCCCTGATGGGGGAAAACGGCGCGGGTAAATCCACGCTGATGAAGTGTCTCTTCGGCATTTACAGCAAGGACAGCGGCACCATCGTCCTAGACGGCAAAGAGGTGGACTTCAAAAGCTCCAAGGAAGCCCTGGAAAACGGTGTGGCCATGGTCCATCAGGAGCTCAACCAGGCCCTCACCCGCAGCGTGCAGGATAACCTCTGGCTGGGCCGCTACCCCACCGTGGGGGGCATCATGGTCAGCGAAGGGGCCATGCGGAAAAAGACCCGGGAGATCTTCAACGATCTGGCGGTGGAGGTGGACCCCAGCGCCATCATGCGCACCCTGCCCGTGTCCAAGCGGCAGATGGTGGAGATCGCCAAGGCCGTGAGCTACCACTCCAAGGTCATTGTCTTTGACGAGCCCACCTCCTCCCTCACCGAGACCGAGGTGGAGCATCTGTTCCGCATCATCAACATGCTGCGGGACCAGGGCTGCGGCATCATATACATCTCCCACAAGATGGAGGAGATCCTGCGCATCTCCGATGAGGTCACCATCATGCGGGACGGCACCTGGGTGGCCACCCGTCCGGCCAAGGACCTGACCATGGAGGAGATCATCAAGCTCATGGTGGGCCGGGAGCTGACCAACCGCTTCCCGCCCAAGAACAATGAGCCGGGAGAGGTCATCCTGGACGTGGAACATCTCTCGGGCAAGTACACCCGGCTCAAGGACGCCTCCTTCCAGCTGCGGAAGGGCGAGGTGCTGGGCATCGCAGGCCTGGACGGCTCGGGCCGCACCGAGGTCCTGGAGAATCTCTTCGGGGCCATGACCAAGGAGAGCGGCACCATCCGCCTCCACGGCAGGGAGATCCACAACCGCTCCCCCAGGGAGTCCATCAAAAACGGCTTCGCCCTGCTTACGGAGGAGCGCCGGGCCACGGGCATCTTCGGCATTCGGGACATCCAGGAAAACACCGTGATCTCCAACCTGAAAAACTACCTGGTGGGCGGCATCTGCCTGAGCAACAAGAAGATGGCCGAGGACACCGCGTGGTCCATCCAGGCCATGCACATCAAGACCCCCAGCCAGTCCACCCAGATCCGCTCCCTCTCCGGCGGCAACCAGCAGAAGGTCATCATCGGCCGGTGGCTGCTCACCAAGCCAGAGGTGCTGCTGCTGGATGAGCCCACCCGGGGCATCGACGTGGGCGCCAAGTACGAGATCTATCAGCTCATCCTCAACCTGGCCGAAGAGGGCAAGGGGGTCATCATGGTCTCTTCTGAAATGCCCGAGCTGCTGGGGGTCTGCGACCGCATTCTGGTCATGTCCGGCGGCCGGGTGGCCGGAGAGGTCGACGCGAAAAACACCAGCCAGGAAGAGATCCTCACCCTGGCGGCCAAATATGTGTAAGGGGAGGGACACCATATGAGTCAGGAGTCCAAACAGCTTCAGGAGACTGCCCGGAAGGCGGTCGACATCAAAAACGTGGGCAACTTCGTTCTCAACAACGCGCTGATCATTCTGATGGTCATTGCCGCCATCTACATCGCCATCATCAACCCCAACTTCCTCACCACTGGTTCCATCATCAACATCATCTCCCAGACCGCGGCCTATCTGCCCGCCGCTCTGGGCATCGGCGGATGTATCGTCCTCACCGGCACCGACCTCTCCGCCGGACGGATTGTCGGCCTGACCGCCTGCATCTCCGCTTCCCTTCTTCAGAGCACCCTCAACATGGCCAACAAGATGTGGCCCGAGATCGGCGCGCTGCCCGTCTTCGTGGTCATTCCTCTGGTGATGCTGGTGGGCGCGGCCATCGGAGCGTTCAACGGCTTCTTTGTGGCCAAGTTCAAGCTCCATCCCTTCATCGTGACCCTGGGCACTCAGCTCATTGTCTACACCATGCTGCTGATCTATGTGACCCTGGGCAACAACAACGGCATGGCCATCGCCAACCTGGACAAGAGCTACACCGATTTTGTCAAGGGCCCCCTGTTCAGCGTGGGAGACATCGCAGTGCCCCGCTACGTCCTCTATGCGGTGATCCTCACCGCCATCATGTGGTTCATCTGGAACAAGACCACCTTCGGCAAAAACATGTTCGCCCTGGGCTCCAATGAGGAGGCCGCCAAGGTCTCCGGCGTCAACGTCTTTGCCACCACCGTGCTGGTCTTTGCCCTGGCCGGAGCCATGTACGGCTTCACCGGCTTCATCGAGGGCGCCCGTGTGGCCTCCAACACCGCCAACACCGGCTTCAACTACGAGCTCGACGCCATCGCGGCCTGCGTCATCGGCGGCGTCAGCTTCGTCGGCGGCATCGGCAAGATCTCCGGCATCGTCATCGGCGTTCTGATGCTCCGGCTGATCTTCATCGGCCTGAACATGATCCCCGGCATGAACCAGAACTTCTTCTACCTCATCAAGGGCGCCATCATCCTCTTCGCCTGCGCGCTGGATATGCGCAAGTATCTGACCAAGAAATAAGCTGCTTTCACAGCCTGACAGGGAGGCCCCGGCGGGCCTCCCTGTTTTTATCCGGGGGGAGAGACCCCACCCCGATCCACGGAAAGGATGAAAGAAAGATGACCACCTGCAAGACCATTCTGAAGAGTCTGGCTGCCGGAACCTATGACCAGCGGCTGGAGCGCCTCTGCTGCGGCGCGCCCATGGCGGCGGCCCAGCGGGAGCGCATTGCCGGAGCGGTGCGCCGCTACCAGGAGCTCTTTTCCGCCGGGCCGGACACCCCCGCCGCCGTGTTCAGCGGCCCGGGCCGCACCGAGATCGGCGGCAACCACACCGACCACCAGCACGGCCGGGTGCTGTGCGCCAGCGTGAACATGGACATGCTGGCGGTAGCCGCGCCCAACGGCACCGAAACCATCCGGGTGCGGAGCGAGGGCTACCCCGACCTCGCCGTCGACCTGTCCGTCCTCACTCCCGTGGCGGCGGAGGCCGAGACCTCGGCCGCGCTGGTGCGGGGCGTGGCCGCCGGGGTGGCCGAGAAGGGCTATACGCCCAGGGGCTTCGACGCCTACGTCACCTCCAATGTGCCCGCCGGGTCCGGCCTCTCCTCCTCGGCGGCATACGAGGTGCTCATGGGAGTCATTCTCAACCACCTCTTCTGCGGCGGCACCCTGAGCGCCGTCACGCTGGCCCAGTTGGGCCAGGCGGCCGAAAACCGCTTCTTCGGCAAGCCCTGCGGCCTGATGGACCAGACGGCCTCCGCCGTGGGCGGGGCGGTCTCCATCGACTTTCAGGATCCCGCCGCGCCGGTGGTGCGCCGGGTGGACTTTGACTTCTCGGCCGCCGGGCACGCCCTGTGCATCATCGACTCCGGGGCCGACCACGCCGACCTCACCGCCGAGTATGCCGCCATTCCCGGAGAGATGAAGGCGGTGGCGGCCGCCCTGGGCAAGACCGTCCTCCGGGAAGTGGACGAAGCGGAGTTCCGCGCCCACATTCCCGCCCTGCGAAAGGCGCTGGGAGACCGGGCGATCCTCCGGGCCATGCACTTCTTTTCCGAGGACCGGCGGGCGGCCGAGGAGGCCGAGGCCCTGGAGCAGGGGGATTTTGACCGCTTCCTGGCCCTGGTGCGGGCCTCCGGGCTCTCCTCCGCCCTGCGGCTGGAGAACACCTGGGCCGCCGCCGACCCCCGCCAGCAGGCCATCCCCGTCGTCCTGGCCCAGGCTGAGGAGCTGCTGGGCGGGCGGGGCGCCGTCCGGGTCCACGGCGGCGGCTTCGCCGGCACGGTCCAGGCCTTTGTCCCCAACGATCTGCTCCCCTCCTTCCGGCTGGGGATGGAGGCCCTGCTGGGCCCCGGTATGTGCCATGTGCTCTCCATCCGCCCCGAGGGCGGATGCACGGTGATCGGGTGAGGTGACGGATATGAAAGATCTGGCCATTGAGAAGCTGGTCGCCTATGCCCGGCAGACCGGGCTCATCGAAGCGGGGGACGAGACCTGGGCGGTGAACACGCTGCTGGACGCCCTGGGCCTCTCCTCCTACACCCCCTCCGGCGCTCCCGTGACCGGGGAGATCGACCTGGCCCGGGTGCTGGACGAGCTCACCGACGACGCCGCCGCCCGCGGCCTGCTGGACGGCTCCTCCATCACCGAGCGGGACCTGTTCGACACCATGCTCATGGGGCGGATCACCCCCCGCCCCGCCCAGGTGACCCGGCAGTTCCGAACCCTCTATGCCCAGTCCCCCCGGGCGGCCACCGACTGGTACTATCGATTCAGCCAGGACACCAACTATATCCGGCGGGATCGCATCGTCAGGGACATGAAGTGGGTCGTTCCCACAGAATACGGCGAGCTGGATATCACGGTGAACCTCTCCAAACCGGAGAAGGACCCCAAGGCCATCGCCGCCGCCCGGGACCTCCCGGCGGGGGGCTATCCCATGTGCCAGCTCTGCGCTGAGAACGAGGGCTACGCCGGCCGGCTGGACCACCCCGCCCGGTCCAGCCACCGCATCATCCCCATCACCATCCACGGCGCGCCCTGGTTTTTGCAGTACTCCCCCTACGTCTACTACAACGAGCACTGCATCTGCCTCAACGCCCGGCACACCCCCATGAAGATCGACCGGGCCTGCTTTGCCAAGCTGCTGGACTTCGTAAGGCAGTTCCCCCACTACTTTGTGGGCTCCAATGCCGACCTGCCCATTGTGGGCGGCTCCATTCTGGCCCACGACCACTTCCAGGGCGGGCGCTACACCTTCGCCATGGAGAAGGCCCCGGTGGAGACCCCTGTCTCCTTCCCGGACTACCCCGGCATCCGGGCGGGGATCGTCCGCTGGCCCATGTCGGTGCTGCGGCTCACCGGGCCTGACCCGGAGGCGCTCACCGATCTGGCCGACCGCATACTCCGGAGCTGGCGGGGCTATACCGACGCCGAGGCCGTGATCTTTGCCGAGACCGACGGCGTGCCCCACAACACCATCACCCCCATCGCCCGCCGCCGGGGGGAAGACTACGAGTTGGATCTGGTGCTCCGGAACAACCTCACCACCCCGGAGCATCCTCTGGGGCTCTACCACCCCCACGCCGAGCTGCACCACATCAAGAAGGAGAACATCGGCCTCATCGAGGTGATGGGTCTGGCCGTGCTCCCCGCCCGTCTCAAGGAGGAGCTGGGGGCGGTGGCCGACGCGCTGGTCCGGGGCGCCGATCTCCGCGCCGACGAGCGCACGGTCAAGCACGCCGACTGGGCTGAGGGCTTCCGGAACAAATACGGGACCATCGATTCCTCCAACGCCCTGGACATCGTGAAGAAGGAGACCGGTCTGGTCTTTGCCCAGGTGCTGGAGCACGCCGGGGTCTACCGGCGGGATGCGGCCGGACGGGAGGCCTTCCTCCGGTTCATAAGGCAGGTGTGAGGGGATGGACCTGATCGAACGGCCCTTCGGTACCACCGCGGACGGGCAGGCGGTCTCCTGCTGGACGCTGACCAACACCTGGGGCATGACCGCCGAGGTGCTCACTTACGGGGCGACGCTCCGCGCGCTCTGCGTCCCTGCCCCAGAGGGGGTCCGGGACGTGGCCCTGGGCTTTGACAGCGTATCGGCCTATGAGGCCCATCAGGATACCGCCATGGGCGGGGTGGTGGGCCGGGTGGCCGGACGCATCGGCGGGGCGTCCTTTTTCCTGGACGGAAAGGCGTTTCCCCTCTCCCCCAGTCAGGCGCCCAACTGCCTGCACGGCGGCTTTTTCGGCTTCCACCGCCGGGTGTGGCAGGCGCGGCCCGCCCGGCGGGGCGGGCTGGAGCTCTCCTATGTCAGTCCGGCGGGAGAGGAAGGCTTTCCGGGCCGGGTGGAGGTCCGGGTGACCTACGCCCTCACGGAGGACAACGCCCTGTCTCTTTTCTACCACGCCGAGACCGACGCCCCCACCGTCCTGAATCTCACCAACCACAGCTATTTCAATCTGGCCGGACACGCCGCGGGAGACGTGGCGGAACACCGGGTGGAGCTCCGGGCCGACCGGTATCTGGAGCTGGGGGACGGCAGCGTGCCCACGGGGCGGCTCCCGGATGTGGCCGGGACCCCCTTCGACCTGCGCCGTCCCACCCTGCTGGGGCCGGGACTGGACAGCGATCACCCTCAGATCCGGGCAGGGCGGGGCTACGACCACTGCTTTGCGCTGGGCGCAGAGCCCCGGGTCCCCTGCCGGCCGGCGGCACGGGTGGAGGCCGCCGGGGTGCGGATGGAATGTGAGACCACCCAGCCCGGACTGGTGCTTTACACCGCCAACTATCTGGAGGCTCCCGACGGAAAAGGGGGCGCCCATTACCGCCCCCGCTCCGGGCTGTGCCTGGAGGCCCAGAACTGGCCGGACGCCATCCACCACGGGGACTTTCCTGACAGCGTCCTGCGTCCGGGGGAGCGGTACGACCAGGAGACCCGTTATCGGTTTTCTACCTGCTGAACCAAAAAACGGCTGCCCCCAGCAGGGGACAGCCGTTTTTACGGATCGCTCCGAGGCCGCTCAGGCCCCCAGGACAGGCAGGATCACACCGTAGAAAAGCGCACCCAGGCCCCCGCAGGTGGCCAGCGTGATGATGGGATTGATCTTGCACCTCCAGACCATAAACAGAGCCACGCCGAAAAAGAGGAGGCTGTAAACGCTGGTGATGGAGATCTTCGCCACCGAGAGACAAGAGGCGGCGATCAGCCCGATCACTGCCGGGCGGATGCCGGACAGGGCGTTTTTCAGCGCAGGGCTGTCCTTGAACTTGGAGAAGTAGATGGACACGAGGAGGGACAGACAAAAGGGGATCAGCAGCGTACACAAAGAGCAGATAATCCCGCCGCCGATGCCGAAGAGGTTGTAACCCACAAAGGTGGAGGAATTCACCGCGATGGGGCCGGGGGTCATCTCGGCAATGGCCACGATGTTGACAAAGTCGGCGGGATTGATCCAGCCGTGACCGTCCACCACCTCACGCTGAATAAAGGAAAGGACGGCGTAGCCTCCGCCAAAGGAGAACGCGCCGATCTTCAAGAAGGAGAAGCAAACTTGCAGCAGCAGATTCATTTGGACTCCTCCTTTTTTTCCCGGTGGGCATCCACCGCTTTGACCACCTGACCGCGCAGCAGAAGGCCGTAGGCAGCCGAACAGACCACCACCACAATGGGGTGCAGGCCAAACACAGCCACGGCCACAAAGCCGAACAGCGCCACGATCCAGTTAAAATACGCTCCCACCTTGGCCGACTTGGCCAACTTGACCACCGCATACAGGATGAGGGCTGCCACTGCGGGCCGCACGCCGTTAAAAATATACTGCGTCACGGGATAGTCCATAATATTGTGAAACACCATGGCGATGAGCAGGATAATGATGACCGAGGGAGTCGCCGCCCCCAGAACAGCCGCCACGGAGCCGGGCGCCCGGGCCACCCGATAGCCCACAAAGGTGGCCGAGTTGGTGGCCAGGGGCCCGGGCAGGCTGTTGGTCAGGGAGATGGCGTCCAGGAATTCTTCGTCCGTCATCCAGTGCTTGGTCTCCACCACCTCCCGCTGAATGATGGGCAGCATGGCATATCCGCCGCCGATGGTGAACAGTCCGATCTTAAAAAATAC
>Ga0129310_1003184_pt1 | contig 10924 bp, 5 predicted proteins | sample Go1ome_2_FD_94433 | JGI IMG/M metagenome (GOLD analysis project Ga0129310, IMG submission 94433) | Western lowland gorrila individual fecal microbial communities from Wisconsin, USA - Go1022A metagenome | ecosystem: Host-associated > Mammals > Digestive system > Large intestine > Fecal | place...
TATGTGGCGAAGATGCAAAGTGAAACGGGAACGGATTTTGTAGGGAAATTCAAGGAATATTAGAGTTGAACAATTATAGGTTGTAGCACTTTGGCACGGCTGGAGCTGTGCCGAAGAGAGCTAAATCGCATAAAAACTCTTTTTTACATAATTAAAGCGCCCTCAGGGGGAAACCTGAAGGCACTTTAATTGTGTAAAAGGGGAATTTTTTTCCGGAAATCCACTTATAAGCGACACGGTATCTCAACCGTGTAAACACAGTATACATTATAATTTGACATTTGTCTACCCCTTATTTCAAAAAAAATCGATTTTTTTTACTGTTTTTTAGGTTGAAACAAAAAAGTACTGGGTGTATAATATAAATGTTTGTTTTCAACTCGGACGGATTGCCGGAAATTAGGAGGCGCCTGAGTTGATAAGAAGGATAATAGGAGAATAGGTATGGAAGAAAATGTAAAGAAAGCGTCGGGCTGGCGCAGTAACAAGTGGGTTCGGGCAGCAATTCCTGCGCTGCTGCTGCATTGTAGTATCGGTACAGTTTATTGCTGGTCAATTTTCAGTCAGGAGATTGCCGATTATATCGGCTTTTCAAAGGGAGCAACCGAGTGGGCGTTCAGCTTTGCAATCTTTTTCCTCGGTATGTCTGCGGCATTCCTTGGAAATGTTGTTGAGAAGGATATACATAAGTCCTCATTGATTGCAACAATCTGCTTCGCAGCAGGTATGGCAGGTACAGGCTTTTTTATTTACTATGGTGGAATGCATAAGGGAAGCGCCTTGGCACTTGTAGGCATTTATGTATGCTATGGATTTATTATGGGTATTGGCTTGGGAACAGGATACCTGTCACCAGTCAAGACACTGATGCTTTGGTTTGAGGACAGAAAGGGTCTTGCTACAGGTCTTGCCGTTGCAGGCTTTGGTGCCGCAAAGGCGATTGCCAGCCCTATTATGCAGGGTATGCTTGATAATCTGGGTGAGGGCGGTATTTATAAGATGTTCTTCATCTTGGCAGCATTTTATTTTGTAATGATGTTTGTGGGCCATCTTCTGTTAAAGAAGCCGGAGGGCTGGCATGAGCCTCAGAAAAAGGACAAGAGTCAGGGTATTATGGCAGTTATTAAGACAAAGCCCATTACCAATTATATCGGTATCTGGCTGATGTTCTATATTAATATTACCTGTGGTCTTGCACTGATTTCTCAGGAGAAGATGATTGTAAAATGTATAGGACTTGCGGGCGTGGTTGGAATTATTTCCACAGTATCGGCTATTTTCAACGCAGGCGGACGTCTCGGTTTCTCTGCATGGGCAGATACTATGAAGGATAGGAATACTATTTACAAGCTTATTTTTATTCTTTCCATTGCATTTACCGGTATTGTGCTTTTGACAGGCGGTATCAAGAACGGAGAGGGTAATATATTCCTTACTGTTTTAGTACTGGCTTTGATTTTTGTTGTAAATGCAGGATATGGTGGAGGCTTTTCCAATGTGCCGACCCTGCTTTCAGACCACTATGGAATGGGAAGCATCAGCGCCATTCATGGTATTACATTGTCTGCATGGGCATTTGCAGGTCTGACAGGTAATCAGATGGCTTCATGGATTGTTAAGACCTTTGGCGAGCCTGTTGAAATTGAGCATGCATTGGCAGATGGCAGTGTGGAGATGATTACGGTAAATCCTACCGGATATCAGTATGTACTGTATGCCACAATAGCACTGTATATAATTGCTCTGCTCATCTGTCTGATTATGGTAAAGCCTACAGAAAAGGCTTTGGCTGCAAAGCAGGCTAAGAAGCAGGAAAATTAACCACAATTAAGAAAATTACAGAGAGATAAAGGTGCAGGCGCACGGTGTATAAAGCCGATGCGCCTGCATTTTTGTCTAATAGGAAATATGCTTACAGTGGTGTGCTTTGGAGAACTTCGTATTTGGGCTATGTAAGCGGTTTGCCCTCCGCAAATGTAATTTCATGCCTGATTGTGTCAGGTATGGGTGATTTACTGTTTTTCAGCTTTTGTACAACAAGCTCCAAGTGGTGCAGACGTTGGGCAGTATGCAGCCTGTGCTGGTTTAACAGGTCTGTATAAAGGGGATTTTGTGAAAGTGATTCACATATATCCGCAGGGAAGGGGCAGTAGGTAAAAAGAATCTGTCTTGCCACCTTATTTAATCTGGGAGAGCCGTTGCCCTCAAAGAGTATCCAAATCGTATAGTCCCTGACAAACATTTCCTTGAAGCTGTTTTTAGAACGCTGAAGGCTGGTGCGTATGCGCTCTTTGGCTTCGGAGCTGAGGTCATGATTTTTCTTGTAAAATTGTATGTAGTCAAAATATTCGCTGGTGAGAGAGCGGTCACTTACATCGTTCCAACGATTGCCTTGAATACGTTTGCAAAGCTCCCAGCGAAACTCTCCGGTCATACGGATAAAGGAGGTGGTCAAATCCTCCAAATGGAAGATGGAGAACAGCATTCGTCCGGAACTGTTACGATATTTGCCTTCTATTTCCTGCCACATAACACCACGGATACCTACATTGGGCATTAAAATAATGTCAGGCATATATTCCACATGTATTGTTTCTTTACCGAGAATTTCAAAATGCTCGGTATCCAGTGTCTCACGGTAAAAGGCAGAATAATCCACCTTTTTAATCAGCTCAATTGCTTTTTTCAAACGGGAAACAGTAACCAGTGTGTCCTCCAAATCCTTGAGTACATTGTCGGCGCAAAAGAGCGGACAGAATGTGGTAATACGCCCGAAGGTCACCTTGTTGACAATGGGGAACATATTGCGCAGCTCATAATTTACCTTACTCATGGAATTTCGTTCTAAATTCTTAAGCTCCACGTCGGAGATATAGCCGCTCAGCTTCTGTTTGTGTATGTAATCGGAATAGTCTAACTCAAATTCATTGCGGCTGGGCAGCTTTCGCCCGTTAAAAATAGCCTTAAGCCAGTCATAGAAGGTGTATACACCAAATTCACTGTTGTCTTCCATGTTATCTGCCAATTTGTAAAGCAGAGCCGCATTGTCCGCTCCGGCCAGCTCCTCGTCTGCATAACCGAAATACAGAAACATGCGCACCGGCATGGGAATATAGGGCGCATCTAAGGTGCGCTCAAATAAAATGGAGTACAGAACATAGAATTCTTCTGTAATTGCCTTTCGCAGTGCGCAGCTTTCATCGTCCATAGCAGCTTTGTCGGAAAGTGACTTGAACATATGAACATGCTGACGGAAGGATGGGGCAATCTCTAAATCAGAGCCTGCAAAATCCAAAATTGTGTTGAGAGAGCCGGCAAGCTCGGCGGCTATATTTGAATCGGAGTCGGAGCCTTCTGTCTCATCGCTTTTGGTGTCTAAGCGGGCAACCTGCTTCTGAAAGCTGCTGATGCGTTGAGAGGAAAGCTCTCTGTTGGAGAGGGGAAGGCTTTCTGCTTTTGATATCATGCGGTTGATGTCGCTGAAAATTTCAGAAATATCCTCACAGCTCTGCCCAAGCTTGTAATAAAGCGAGGTATAAAAATCAAACAAATCATTGCCGGATTCGTCAAAATAGAAGCAGGACAGACGCTGCAGATAGTGATATTGCTCCTCAAGGCATACATAAGTCTTGCGAAAATCCAAACTACATTTTCTGATAAGACCTAAAGAAACAGCAGATTCCTTTAAAATAGCCTTAAAGTTTTCAGAGGCATAAATATGAGACAGTCCCAAATAGTAGCTGTTCAGCCATAGGTCGGGAAGCTCTTCTCCCAGATATGCACCGAATTCGTCCAAAGCGCTGAGACTGCGGGGCTGTATATGATAGCGATTGCATAAAATCACATATTTTTCGTAATCATTAATTAAGTCATGATAGAAGGTGCTGCAATTTAACTCTGACAAGGACCAGCTTTCCAAAAGAGTATTAATCTGACGAAAGGCAGACATGAGAAATAATCTGGCGACATCAGAATGTTTTTGCAGCAAATCGTTCAGAGATTCAATGCTGGTAAGAGGATAGGTTAAAATGGTGATTTCTTCCAAAGTGACATAATTCAAGAAATGAATTTCTGAACACACCTCGCAAATACCAATAACATCGCCCTTGCCAAGCTCATACTCGCCTCCCGGATATGTTACCCGTACACTGCCCTTGGTTATCAGATGAAGCGCAGTCATGGGTTGTCCATATTTGTATACAGTTTTCGCTTTTTCTAATGTAATCCCAGCCATACAATACCTCTACAATCTGCTCTCGAATGATATAACTATAGTATACAACAAAATTGCAATAAAGTATATGAAATTTTCTGCTGTACTTTTAATAAAAATGTGATAGAATAAAAATACATACGTGTCATTTTTATATGGCATGAGCGAAAGCTTGGGAGGTATTGGGATGGATAAGGGTATGGAGTACAGACAGAAAACGATTGCAGAGTATAAGGAGGCAGTGATGCCGTTATTAAAATACCTGCCTTGGCTGGAGCAGAATGCGGGCAAGGCAGTAAGCTCAACCTATAGAGGGCAGGAAATGGGTGAAGGTACATTGAATTTCCCTGTTTATGACGGAACACTTATGAGTTTTGTGAGGGAGGCCTCCAAAAGCTCGCTTATGGAGCGCAACTATCAGTATGTTTTTACGCGCAACCGCCTTCACAGTCATGAGGATGAGCGGAAGATTATTGCAAAGGCAGGCTGGAAGGAATGGGATATATTGAAAGGAATTTTTTCTAAGTATGTGCTGGGCGGCATGACGAAGGGAACTTTGTGGAATGAGGCTGTGCAGGAGAGTATTTTCTATTTGATATTAAAGCAGATGAAGGAAATTATAGAATTTTGGGACAAACCATTGGAACTGTAGGCAGAGGGGAATTTTGGAATGGGCGAAAAATCAGTACAGAAGAAAAGATATATTTTAGAAACTGCCAGAAGAGTCTTTATGGAGAAGGGCTTTAAGAAGGTAACCATGAAGGACATCGTAGAGGCATGTGAGATTAGCAGAGGAGGTCTCTACCTTTACTTTGAAAGCACAAGCCAGATTTTTTTGGAGGTGCTTAAGCTGGAGAGTGAGGAAGCAGATGATGTATTTTCTGACAGCATTAAGGAGGACGCTACTGCGTCTGATATTTTGTTGTTGTTTCTTCGTGAGCAGAAAAAGGAGCTTCTTCGAAAAAAGGATACTTTAACGCAGGCAATCTATGAGTTTTATTTTGAGAACAATCTGCCTAAGAAGGATAATATTCTGAAAAAGCAGTTTGATTCAGCTGTGAAGATTATTGAAAAGCTGATTGAGGCAGGTGTGGAGAACGGCGAGTTCTATTGCGACGATTGTGAGGGAACGGCACGCAATATTATGTTCGTGCTGGAGGGCTTAAAAATATCCGCACAGACGATTGGGATTACACCGGAGGCTGTGGACAGGGAGATTCTCTTTATATTGCGCGGACTTGGTGTGGAGGAATAAGGATTTTAAACTTAGTGCTTCAAGGGAGAGGTTCCTTGGAGCATTCTGTGTGCTTGGCGATAAATGTTATAAAAATATGTAAAATTAAGTCAAATTTGTTGTTTTGTGCTATTGTGATGAAATAGCTTTCGTTGTATCATATATAACATATCGATTGAAAAAAATATTTTTCGGAGGATTCAACATGGGAGACGTAAGACGTATCTACGTAGAAAAAAAGGAACCCTTTGCAGTAAAGGCAAAAGAGCTGCATGAGGAGCTTAAGAATTATTTGGGCATTGATGTGGAAAATGTCCGTGTGTTTATCCGCTATGATGTGGAGAACATTTCGGATGAGGTTTTTGCCAAGGCATGCAAGACGGTATTTTCAGAGCCGCCTGTTGATGATTTATATGAGGAAGAGATAGAAATTCCGGCAAACGGAAGAGTGTTTTCCGTGGAGTTTTTACCCGGACAGTTCGACCAACGTGCAGATTCTGCAGTGCAGTGTGTGAGATTCTTAAATGAGAATGAGGAGCCTGTTATCAGAACTGCTGTTACTTATCTGATTGAAGGCAATATTTCCGAAGAGGAATTTGCTAAAATTAAATCATATTGTATTAATCCGGTGGATTCCAGAGAGACAGATATGAAAAAGCCGGATACTCTTATTACAGTATTTGACGAGCCTGCGGATGTGTCCGTTTTTACAGGCTTCCAGAATATGCCGGAGAAGGAATTGCGTGATTTATACGATTCCCTTGGGTTGGCAATGACCTTTAAGGATTTCCTTCATATTCAGAATTATTTCCGTGATGATGAGAAGCGTGACCCGTCCATGACCGAAATCCGTGTGTTGGATACTTACTGGTCAGACCATTGCCGTCATACTACCTTTTCCACAGAGCTTACTGATGTGGAATTCGGAGAGGGCTATTATCGTTCTCCTATTGAGACTACCTATCAGAGCTATTTAGATACCAGAGCTGAGATTTTTGCGGGCAGAGAGGACAAGTTTGTCTGCCTTATGGATTTGGCATTAATGGCAATGAGAAAGTTAAAAAAGGACGGCAAGCTTGAGGATATGGAGCAGTCTGATGAAATCAATGCATGCTCTGTTGTAGTACCTGTTGAGATGGACTATGGCGATCATGTGGAGACGGAGGAATGGCTGGTATTCTTTAAAAATGAGACCCATAATCACCCTACCGAAATTGAACCCTTCGGTGGTGCGGCAACCTGTCTTGGCGGTGCAATCCGTGATCCTCTTTCCGGACGTGGTTATGTATATCAGGCAATGCGTGTGACAGGTGCGGCAGACCCTACTGTTCCCGTAGCAGACACCTTAAAGGGCAAGCTATCCCAGAAAAAATTAGTGCGCGGTGCCGCAAGTGGTTATTCCTCCTATGGTAACCAGATTGGTTTGGCAACCGGCTTTGTAAAAGAGATTTATCACCCTAACTATGTGGCAAAGAGAATGGAAATCGGTGCCGTAATGGGTGCTGCTCCCAGAAAGAATGTTATCCGTGAGACCTCCGATCCGGGTGATATCATTATCCTTTTAGGCGGACGTACAGGACGTGACGGCTGCGGCGGTGCAACAGGCTCCTCCAAGGTGCATACGGAGAGCTCCATTGAGACCTGCGGTGCTGAGGTACAAAAGGGTAATGCACCTACTGAGCGTAAGATTCAGAGACTGTTCCGTAGGGAAGAGGTCAGCCGCTTGATTAAAAAGTGTAACGATTTCGGTGCAGGCGGTGTATCCGTTGCTATTGGTGAGCTGGCTGACGGTCTGATTGTTGATTTGGATAAGGTTCCCAAGAAGTATGCCGGCTTGGACGGCACAGAGCTTGCCATTTCAGAGTCCCAGGAGCGTATGGCAGTTGTGGTTGACCCTAAGGATGTAGATGCTTTCCTTCAGTATGCTGCAGAGGAGAATCTGGAGGCTGTATCGGTAGCGGTAGTGACCGAGGAGCCCAGACTGGTGCTTAACTGGAGAGGTAAGAAAATCGTGGATTTGAAGCGAGCTTTCTTGGATACAAATGGCGCCCATCAGGAGACAACCGTTAAGGTAGATATTCCCTCCGAGGAGGATAATTATTTTGACAAATGGGCTGTGGAAGCAGTGGGCGAGAAGCTTGAGGAAGGCGATGTAAAGGCTGCATGGCTGACCCTCTTGAATGATTTGAATGTCTGCTCGCAGAAGGGTCTGGTGGAGATGTTTGACTCCTCCATCGGCGCGGCAAGCGTGCTGATGCCCTACGGTGGTAAATATCAGCTCACCGAGACTCAGTCAATGGTGGCAAAGCTGCCTGTATTAAAGGGTAAGACTGATACCGTAACCATGATGAGCTATGGCTTTGACCCTTATTTGTCCTCATGGAGCCCTTATCACGGCGCTGTTTATGCGGTGGTGGAATCCATGGCAAAGATTGTGGCTTCCGGCGGTGATTTCAGTAAGATTAGGTTCACCTTCCAAGAGTATTTCCGCAGAATGACAAGCGCCCCTGAGCGTTGGAGCCAGCCCTTTGCAGCGCTGCTTGGTGCATATGACGCGCAGATAGGCTTTGGGCTTCCTTCTATCGGTGGTAAGGATAGTATGTCCGGCACCTTCAATGACATTGATGTGCCGCCTACACTTGTGTCCTTTGCGGTGGATATTGCAAAATACGATGACATTGTCACTCCCGAGCTTAAGACTCCCGGCAACAAGCTGGTGCGCTTTGAGATTGAAAAGGACGATTTTGATATTCCTATGTATGAGGCGGTGGCAGAGCTGTACGGCAAGCTTCATCAGCTAACCCTGAATAAGACTATTGTATCTGCCTATGCACTTGATGCAAAGGGCGCGGCAGCAGCTCTTTCCAAGATGGCCTTTGGTAATAAGCTGGGTGTTACGATTGAAAATGATGTAACAACAGATGATTTGTTTGCAAACGGACTGGGTGATATTTTGGTGGAAATGCCCGCAGACAAGCTTGCATTGCTTGATGAGCTGGAGCTGGAGTACACGGTTATCGGTACTGTTACCGAGGCGGCTGAGTTTGTATATGGTGATGTGAGGATTTCCATGGAGGAGGCGCTGAAGGCGTGGACCTCTAAGCTGGAAAAGGTATTTCCTACCAAGGCAGTGAAGGGCTGTGAGCCGGTGGCAAGTGACTGCTACAAGGCAGACAGCATCTATGTGTGCAAGAACAAAATCGCAAAGCCCACAGTGTTTATTCCCGTATTTCCGGGTACTAACTGTGAGTATGACAGTACGAAGGCATTTGAGCGTGCAGGTGCTAATGTGGTGACAAAGGTATTTAAGAACCTGAGTGCAGAGGATATCCGTGACTCTGTTGATGCTTTTGAAAAAGCAATCAGTCAGGCACAGATTATTATGTTCCCCGGAGGATTTTCCGCAGGTGATGAGCCGGATGGAAGTGCGAAATTCTTTGCAACTGCTTTTCAGAATGCGAAAATGAAGGAAGCAGTTATGAAGCTTTTGAATGAGCGTGACGGTTTGGCACTGGGTATCTGTAACGGCTTCCAGGCATTGATTAAGCTGGGGTTAGTGCCTTATGGTGAGGTTGTGGGACAGAAGGAGGATTCTCCTACCCTGACCTTTAATACCATTAACCGCCATATCTCCAAGATGGTATATACAAAGGTAGTTTCCAACAAGTCTCCTTGGCTGCAGGGTGCTCGGCTTGGTGCAACCTATTGTAATCCCGCTTCGCACGGGGAAGGCCGTTTTGTTGCACCTAAGGAATGGCTGGATAAGCTGTTCGCAAACGGACAGGTTGCAACGCAGTATGCGGACGCAGAGGGCAATGTGTCCATGGACGAGGAGTACAATATCAACGGTTCCTATTGTGCAATCGAGGGTATTACCTCGCCTGACGGCAGATGCTTTGGTAAGATGGCTCATTCCGAGAGGCGTGATGCTGCTGTAGCTGTCAATATTTACGGTGAGCAGGATATGAAGATATTTGAGTCCGGAGTAGCATATTTTAAATAAAGGCGGCTGACATTTATATTCGGTAAGCGCACATTTATTCAGGAATATTGATGAGCAGCTACAGGTAATCTATGGCATAGGAGTGAAAAAATTTATTGTTTTTTCACTCCTTGTGTTTAATTAGGAAGCTGCTATAGGCAGATATACTTTCGTAAGGAGTGTTACATAGGGTCTTTGATAATATTGATTTTCATAATGTGGAAGAACTGAAAAATGCGACAAGGTAACGCTAAAATTGTCAAGGAGGACTGGCAGAGAAGAGACCAGTTGTTTTTGGAATGAATAAAAAAGAATTTTCAATCCGATTAAAATCAAAATTTAGTAAAATAATATATTGCATTTTACACAACTCTGTGATATGCTCCTATCAAAGCATATATTTCTAAGGTTCAGATGATAGTCTTTATTTCTTCATTCACGAAAGTCTATGCTTTTAATCACACAATAATTTAAAAGCAGGATTTTGGAATGTAGAATGCAGACATATATCGCTATATGTACAAGCCTGACAGACAACGGTGTATATGGTCAGCGTGCATATTTTCCATGAATCCTGCAAGGGAGGACATATGGAAAATAAAAATTCAGTAATAGTAACTGCCAACAGAGAGTACAAAAGTACCATGTTCAGCATGATTTTCCGTGATAAAAAGGAACTTCTGGAGCTGTACAATGCAGTGAATCGCTCCGACTACACAGACCCTGAGGCTCTGGAGATAGTCACCCTTGAGAATGCCATTTACATGAACATGAAAAATGATCTGGCATTTCTCATCGACATGCGTCTCAATATGTATGAGCATCAGTCAACCTTCAATCCCAATATACCCCTCAGGGATTTGTTTTACGTGGCAAAGGAATACCAGAAGCTTGTGAATGATGCCAGCATTTATGCATCAAGACTGGTAAAGCTTCCCGCCCCTAGATTTATAGTCTTCTATAACGGCAGGGGAGAAAGACCGGAAAAGGAGGTGCTCCGCCTTTCTGACGCATATTACACCAGAGAAGAGGACCCTGAGCTGGAACTGAAGGTGACAGTACTGAACATTAATGCGGGCAATAACAGGGAGCTTCTGACCAAATGTAAGACATTACAGGTATATATGCAGTATGTGGACTGTGTGAGGCAGTATACTGCCATGCCCGGCATGACCTTGGACGAAGCTGTGACAAAGGCAGTAAATGAGTGTATTGACAGGGAAATCCTTGCAGATTTCCTGAGGAAGAATAAAGCGGAGGCGATAAGCGTGAGTATCTTTGAGTATAACGAGGCAGAAGAAAAGGAGAAAATGCGGAAGGCAGAGCGTGCGGGAGGCTATGAAGAGGGCGTTGCCGCGGGGATTGCCGATGGAATACAGCAGGGAATACAGCAGGGAATACAGCGGTCCATTGGTCTGATGATTGAAGCCTTCATTGAGGTGGGAAATTCAAAGCAGGATACGCTTGCAAAGATAAAAGAAAAATTCGGCTTGGA
>Ga0129310_1003192_pt1 | contig 10910 bp, 9 predicted proteins | sample Go1ome_2_FD_94433 | JGI IMG/M metagenome (GOLD analysis project Ga0129310, IMG submission 94433) | Western lowland gorrila individual fecal microbial communities from Wisconsin, USA - Go1022A metagenome | ecosystem: Host-associated > Mammals > Digestive system > Large intestine > Fecal | place...
AAGGGGAGGTGGCTGCGAGCATAGCGAGCAGACGGAAGGGTGTTATATGTATTTATGAAAGAAGGTCTTTGAAAATGTCTTTGCAAGAACGTTTGACTGAACGCTTTTTACGTTACGCTGCCGTAACTTCCCAAAGTAAGGAGGGCTGTGCTGTTGTCCCCAGTACTCCCGGCCAATGGGATATGGCAAAGCTGCTGAAGGAGGATTTGGCTGAGCTTGGTCTGGTGGACCTGGAAATCAGCGAATTCTGCGTGCTGACCGGCCGTCTGCCGGCTAACCTGCCTGCAGGCCACGCTCCCGTGCCGAATGTAGGCTGGGTTGCGCATATGGATACCGTTGACGTAAACCTTTCTCCCGAGGTACATCCGCAGATTGTGAAAAACTATCAGGGCGGCGATGTACTGCTGAACGCTGAAAAGCAAATCTATATTAAGGTAAGCGAGCATCCCGAGCTTAACAAATATATCGGCAGCGACCTTATCACCACCGACGGTACCTCTGTACTGGGCGCAGATAACAAGGCTGCCGTTGCCAACCTGATGGTAGCACTGGAAACCATCATCAAAGAAAACCGTCCGCACGGCGAAATTTATGTAGCCTTTGTTCCGGATGAAGAGGTTGGCCTTTGCGGTTCCAAGAAGATGGATTTCAGCAAGTTCCCGGTTGAATTTGCATATACCATTGACTGCTGCGAGTTGGGCGAGGTTGTATACCAGACCTTTAACGCAGGCAGCGCACACATCAAAATCAAGGGCGTAACCGCACATCCGATGTCCGCCAAGAACACTTTGGTTAACCCGGCGCTTGTTGCCGTAGATATCATCAACTGCTTCGACAGAATGCAGACTCCGGAGCACACCGAGGGCACCGAAGGCTTTATCTGGGTGCAGGCTATTAAATCCAACGCTGCGGAAGCCACTCTGGATATCAAAATCCGCGACCATAACAAAAAAATGTATGAAGCACGCAAGGAGTTCATCCGTCATGCTGTGGAATATGTACAGGCCAAGAATCCGAAGGCCGGCATTGAGCTGAACATCACCGACGTATACGGCAACATTGCCGATGCGCTGAACGATGACAACAGAAAATGTGTTGAGTACATTTTCGAGGCTATGAAGGAGCTGGATATCGAGCCTAAGGATATCGCTATGCGCGGCGGCACCGACGGTTCCTTTATTTCCACCAAGGGCATCCCGACGCCGAACTATTTCACCGGCGCGCTCAACTTCCACTCTAACTGCGAGTTTATGCCGATGGCTGCCGTGGAAAAATCATGCCTGATGACTTTGAAGCTGGTTGAGCTGATTACCAAATAAAAAATGCTTGACAAATGTGTCGCTTTCCTGTAAAATTTTACTTGTTTCCGACGCAAATGCGTGCGAAGCCTTTTGGGGGCGTAGCTCAGCTGGGAGAGCACCTGCCTTGCAAGCAGGGGGTCAGGAGTTCGATTCTCCTCGTCTCCACCAATTGTTAATTAGCGGTCTTACTTTGGTAGGACCGCTTTTTGTATTCCCTTGAAACACCAAAAATGTTATAATGTAATAGAGTATGTAAGAAGGAAGGAGAAACACATGGGAATCTTTTTGAACCCTGGAAATACTGCCTTTAAAGAAGCAGTGAATGCCAGAATATATGTCGATAAGACCAAGCTTATTGATTTCACTAACCAGTTCATCAATACGCCCCAGAAATTCATTTGCAGCAGTCGTCCGCGCCGTTTCGGCAAATCAATGGCTGCTGATATGCTCCTGGCCTATTACAGTAAGGAGAGCAAATCTGAAGAGCTTTTTGCAGGACTTGCTATTACAGACTGCCAAAGCTTTAAAACGCACCTGAACAAATACGATGTAATCTACTTCGATGTTCAGGAATGCATTGACAACGCAGAAAGCATTGAAAATACTATAGAATACATAACCCAGAGCGTTTTGGAGGAGTTGAACCTGGCTTATCCTGAGACAATACCGTCAGATACCAAGACGGTTTCCGAAGCACTGAACTATATTAATCAGGCTACCGAAAACAGATTTGTCATTATAATCGATGAATGGGATGCTATGTTCCGTGCCGCACCAAAGCAAAAAGAAACCCATGAAAAATATATCGCGTTTCTTCGCAGTCTGTTCAAAGGAGCAGGGGCAAGGCGTTTTATTGCGCTTGCTTATATCACAGGCATCCTGCCTATAAAGAAGTATAAAACGCAGTCGACATTGAATAACTTCATGGAATACACTATGATAAACCCCGGACCTATTGCTCCCTATTTTGGCTTTACGGAAGAAGAAGTAGCAGTACTTTGCAAAACTTACAACAAAGATTTTGGCAATATACGGCGCTGGTACGACGGCTACAGGCTAAGTGGCCTGCACATCTATAATCCTTTTGCTGTAACTAATTTGATCCTGCAGGGGAACTTTCAGAGCTACTGGCTTCAGAGCGGGACTTACGAATCTGTTAAAGACCTTATCAGTATTGACTTTGACGGATTACGCAAGGATGTTATTGAGCTGCTCGCAGGTGGAAGCGTAAAGGTTAATCCCTATTTCTTCCAGAACGATATGGATTCTTTTGATGACAAGAATGATGTACTTGCGCTGCTCATCCATCTAGGTTATCTTGCTTATAGTCCTGAAAAAGAAACCGCCGAAATTCCTAATGAAGAAATCAGGACAGAATTTCAGAAGGCTGTACAGTCCGTAAAATGGACAGAGATTTTAGACTTTCTCAAAGAATCCGAAAGACTGCTTGCTGCGGTTAATAGAAAAGACAACAATGAAGTTGCTAAGATTATTGAAGCTGTTCATGATACATCCGTTTCGATACTTCAGTACAACGACGAAAATTCTTTGAGCTATGTCTTAGACAAAGCTTTTCTGGCAACGATGAATTTTTATTTCAAGCCTAAAAGAGAACTTCCGGCAGGCAAAGGATTCGCTGATATTGTCTATATTCCTAAGCCGGAATACAGGAAAAACAATCCGGCATTAGTAGTCGAACTGAAATGGAACAAAGGTGCCAAGACTGCAATTGACCAGATTAAAAAGAAGCAGTATCAGGAATCCATCAAAGAATATACCGATAACATTCTGTTTATCGGCATAAACTACGATAGGAAAAGCAAAAAGCACGAATGCCTTATAGAAGAGTTCAAAAATTAAGTTCGATTCTCCTCGTCTCCACCAATCGTTAATTAGCGGTCTTACTTTGGTAGGACCGCTTTTTTGTGCGCAAAAAAAGACGCCCATGCATATGAGCGTCTGCGTAAATTATTTCATGGCTCAGCAGCCTTCGTTTTCTTCCCATTCCTCGCTGTTTTCGTTGATGTACCATTTGCCGTTGATATAGATTTTTTCTTCGATAGTACGCGGGCCCCAGATAACGCTGCCTTCGGGGCCGTAGTCCTCGCCATCATCGGGGCAGGTGTCATCGTAGGTGATAAAGGGAACGTAAGCATCGGCGCTGTCTGCTTCTATATTATTCATATTATTATTGTATTGCTGTTCTTCTTCTTGCGGATGCAGCATCCTATTGTATTTGTACAAAAGCTTTGCGGCATAGACAACGGCAGCAAGCAATACCCATTCCTTCGGCAGTTCAAAAAGAACTAAAATAAAAGCCAGAACGGCTAAAACTACGCTGTGGAAGAAGCTTTCTTGTTCATCCAGCTCTTTCATTCTATGTAAAAGATAAATAATCAGCAGTGTTATGGGCAGGAGCACAAGAAAATAGCCTAATGATGTATGCGTAAAAATCAGAATAACGAGCGTTAAAAGGAGCATTAAAGCTATAAGGGCAATTACCTTTTTTATGTTACTGCAAAAGCTGTCGATAAAATTCATGGCACGCACCTCACTTTTATCTGTATTATAGCATGCCGCGGAATTTTCTACAAAAAATCTAAAAAAAACTGCAGAAATCGCTTGAATATGCTCTTTAAATGTGATATAGTATACACTATATTAAGGATTTCCCCAGAAAAAAGTATAGTATTTTAAAAGGAGCAAATTATTATGGAGAAAGAAAAAGCATTCCTGCTGTGGTTTGACCAGCTGGAGAGAAAAGACGTAGCAATCGCCGGTGGTAAGTCTTCTTCCTTGGGCGAGCTGACTTCTCATGTTGACGTACCTGTACCGTATGGCTTCGCAACTACTGCCTGCGCTTACAGATACTTCTTTGAAAAGACCGGTCTGTATGAAAAGATCAAAGTTTTAATTGCCGGTCTGGACGTAGACAACAGCGCTCAACTGCGCGAGGTTTGCGCTAAGGTCCGCCAGGCAATTATGGACGAAGAAATGCCGCAGGATCTGCAGGATCTGATTGCCCAAGCTTACAAAGAGCTGGGTGAAAAGGTTGGCCAGGCTGATCCGTTCGTTGCTGTTCGCAGCAGCGCTACCGCAGAGGATCTGCCGGATGCAAGCTTTGCAGGCCAGCAGGACACCTACCTGAACGTAAAGGGTGCAGAAACCATCGTTGCTAAGGTTAAGGAATGCTATGCTTCCTGCTTTACCGACCGTGCGGTTTACTACCGCGAAAAACAAGGCTTTGATCATCTGGATGTAGCACTGAGCGCTGCAGTACAGATGATGGTATTCTCCAAGGCTGCAGGCGTTATGTTCACTGTTAACGTTGCTACCGGCGACGACAAGAACATCCTCATCGAGGGCGCATGGGGCTTGGGCGAATATGTTGTTCAAGGCACCGTAACTCCGGATAACTATACTGTAAATAAAGCTACCTGCGAGATTGTTGAAAAGAACGTTAACGCGCAGGACATTAAGCTGATCCGTAAAGCTGACGGCGACTGCGAAGAGGTTGTTGTTCCGCTGGATGAGCAAAACGAGCAGAAGCTGACTGATGAGCAAATCAAACAATTGGCTGAATGCGCTAAGAAAATTGAAGCACACTATGGCTGCTACATGGACATGGAATGGGGCGTTGACGAGCGCGATAACAAGGTTTACATCCTGCAAGCCCGTCCTGAAACCGTATGGAGCCGTCGTAACAAAGAAAATGGTGCACCGAAAGAGGAGAAGAAAGTGACTACTGATCGCAAAGTTATCGTTAAAGGCTTGCCTGCCAGCCCTGGTAATGTAGCAGGCCGCGTACATGTAATTTTGGATCCGTCCCATATCGACGAGTTCAAGGAAGGCGAAATTCTCGTAACCGAAATGACCGCTCCTGACTGGGTACCGGCTATGAAGAAAGCGAAAGCAATCGTAACCGATAGCGGCGGAATGACCTGCCATGCTTCTATCGTATCCCGCGAGCTGGGCATTCCCTGTATCGTAGGTACCAAGAGCCGTGGCGAAGCTGCTACCACCACCATTCCCGATGGCATTGACGTAACCATTGATGCTACTCATGGTGTAGTTTACGAAGGCATCATCGAAGAGCCGAAGGCTGAACAGCCGGCACAACAAGTAGTTGCTGCTGCTGAATACTTCCCACCGACCGGCACTAAGATTTATATGAACCTGGGCGATCCTGAGCTGGCTGAAAAATATGCTACTCTGCCTTGCGACGGCATCGGCCTGATGCGCGAAGAGTTCATCTGGACCACCTATATCCATGAACATCCGCTGTATCTGATCAAAATCGGTCAACCGGAAAAGGTTGTAGACCAACTGGCTGAAGGCATCCGCCAAGTTTGCCAGGCTATGGCTCCGAGACCGGTAACCATGCGCTTCTCTGACTTCAAGTCCAGCGAATACCGCGACCTGAAGGGCGGCGATGAATTCGAGCCGAACGAGCCTTCCGCTCTGCTGGGCTGGCGCGGTGCTTCCCGTTACTATGATCCTAAATATATCGAAGCATTCAAACTCGAATGCATGGCTGTTCGCAAAGTTCGCGAAGAGTTCGGCCTGAAGAACCTGAACGTTATGATTCCGTTCTGCCGTAACGTAGAGGAATGCGAAAAGGTTACCAAGATCATGGCTGACTGCGGTTTGTCCCGTGGTAAGGACTTCAAGGTTTGGCTGATGGCTGAGATTCCGTCCAACATCATCCTGGCTGACCAGTTCAACAAATTTGTTGACGGCTATTCCATCGGTTCCAACGACCTGACCATGCTGGTTCTGGGCTGCGACCGTGATAACGATACTGTTTCCCATATCTATGACGAACGTAACCTGGCTGTACGCCGTGCAATCCGTCACCTGATCGAGGTTGCTCATAAGGATGGCAAGACCGTTTCTATCTGCGGTCAGGCTCCTAGCGTATATCCTGAGTTCTGCGAGTTCCTCATTAAGAGCGGTATCGACAGCATGTCCGTTAACCCGGATACTGTTAAGTTCACCAAGAAGCTGGCTGCTCAAATCGAGCAACGCATCATGATGGATGCTCTGACCGGCAAAGGCCGTCAAGAGGTTGAGGACCTGAACTGGTAAGAGGCAATTAAAGACTTTCAGCTCTTTGGCTAAGCGCATTGGCTTTATCTGGAAGCAGAAAAAGTAAATATGCAGTAAAGAGTTTTAGGACTCCTGTGTTGTAGTAATGCAATGCAGGGGTCCTGTTTGCTTTTTTCTGGAAAAATTTAAGGAGGTATTCATGTTTTCCGTTATTTTTGTTCTTGGATTGCTTTTTCACACCTATACCGATCTGAAATCTATGTTGCTTTATGACAAGACAACATTAATTTTAGCGGCGGTTGGCTTAGTACGCGCGTGGTATGAGAGGCAGCTTTTGGATGCTGCTTACGGCGCTGGAATTATGTTGGCAATAATGCTGGTGCTGTATTTTGCCAGCTGCGGCGGTATGGGTGAGGGCGATGTTAAGCTGGCGCCGGCGTTGGGAATCTGGCTCGGTTTAGAGCAGGGGCTGTTATGCCTGCTGATTGCCTTTATCAGCGGTGGCATTGTGGGAGGATTACTGTTGCTGTGCAGGTGTGGGAAGCTGAAACAGGCGATTCCCTTCGGACCGTTTTTGTGCGCGGCGGCAGTCACTGCATATTTTTGTGGTAAAGAAATCATTACATGGTATTGGAGGATGTTCTTATGATGAAGTATGGTAAAAGTATTAGTGTTGAGGAGCTGTTTGAGCCTGTACTGTGCGCTTTGCGCTGCCGTTGGCGCCGTAAGCATGCGCTTTTGCTGTTGTCACTGCAAACGGGGCAGGTGGCGTATTGGCAGAATGGTGAGCATAGCTGGCAGGAGCAGCTGGATGAAGAGTGCCTGACAAATAAGCAAAGACTTGCCGATACTTTACGTGAAATGCTTTTAAAGCGTGAAGTGGAAGAAGGTGCGATGGTTTTATTGCTGCCTGCAGCAGCAATGATGTATTCTGAACAGATGGTGTTGCCTTCAATGCGGCAGCGTGAACTGCAGGCTGCCTTAAAATGGGAAGTACAGCAGAGTGTTCCTTGGCCTGAAGAGGGCTATACTTATAGCTTTGAAGCAACAGAATTTAGTGAAGCTGGCGAACAGCAATGTCGGGTAACTTTTACGGCTTTACAGGATACATCACGTGCTGAGCTGGAGCATCTGTGCAGCAGCCTGCTTTTAAAGCTGCAGGGCATTTTGTTAAGCGGTATGACGCTTGATGAAGCTGCAGAGAAGTGGTTTACCGGTAAGCCGCTACCAACTGTATATAGACAGAAGCAAAAGTATTTGCATGGTGCAGCGGCCGCTTTTGGACGCTGGCTGCCTAAGGTCAGCGGCGCTGCCTTGGCTTTGGCACTGTTAGCTTATGGCGGGGCCTGGGGAGGTTGTTATCTGGCGCAACGTGATTTGCAGAAGGTGGAGCAGCGATTAGCGCAGTATGCGGAGTGGGAGCAGCGTATGCAGGAAAGCAAGGCTGTGGAACATAGATGTCAGCGTTTGGAAAAGCTGTTGGCTGCAGCGTTTAAACCTTCGAAGGAGGCTGGTGGTGAGTTGGAACGCATCTGCCGCCAGATGATGCCAGGCTGTTGGCTGACTCTGCTGGAATACAACGGCAGCAAAAAGCCTTTAGTGCTGCAGGGTCAGGCGGTGGATAATTTGGCTTTAGAAAGCTTTGTGGAGCAACTGCAAAAATGTGGAAATTACAGCAGAGTAGAGCTTCTGCAATCGCAGCAGCAGGGTAACGTTCTTGTTTATAAACTGCAGCTGCAGATGAAGGAGGGCAAGCAATGAAAGCAGGAGAAAAAACAATTAATCTGCTTGCCTGCATAGCCTTCGTGTTGGCTGCAGGCTTTGGAGTAAAGGCATTAGAGCTTTGGAATGAACGACAACTGGCGGTAGAACAGATACAGAAGCTGCAGATGCAACTGACACAGCAGATTCGCTTTGCTGATGAACACCATGATTATAAGACGTATAAAATCAAGCTGTTGGATAAGAAAAAGAAATTGGAGCAGCAGGTAGAGCATAATCTGATATTAAACAATCTCCTGCAGCGCCTGCAAAAGCAGGCACAGACACAAAGTATTCAACTGAGCAGTATGCAGCTGGATGGCAAGCCTGTGCCTTTGCAACAGGGTCTGCAGCTGCAGACAGTGAAAATAAGTGCTGTCGGTGATTTTTATTCCCTGCTGCGCTGGTTGCGGCAGGCAGAACGCGACGGTTGCAAGGTTAAAGATCTGCGTTTGCAAAGCGACATGCAGGCAAAAGAAGTGCTGAAAATGGATATCTCACTGAAATTTCATACAACAAACTGAATCGTTTAATTAGCCTACGCTAATTTTATCTTGACAAAACCCCCATCTTATAAGATAATGTCATAGTAAAGTTAGACTAGGCTAATTTAATTATAAAGATAGCACTGGCTAATATTGTAAAGGGAGTTGCGTATGAAAAAATATATCTTACTCGTATTTGTCGTAATCATAGCCCTGGCAGGCTACTTCCTGCTGGCAAGAGGCCAGCACAAGCTCGCAGCCAACGCCGCCGTCAGCGTAACCGACAGCACCGGCACCAAGGTACACATCCCCGCGGAGCCCAAAAGAATCGTCTTTCTCAATGCCTCCAATCTGGAAATCTTCACCTCCATCGGTGGCAGGGCCGTCGGCAGACCTACCAGCACTTCATATCCCGACGATATCAAGGAAAGCATTAAGGACATCCCCGAGGTAGGCATGATCCACGCGCCCAATCTGGAAAAAATCATGAGCCTGAAGCCTGACCTGGTTGTAGGCACGAACGTACCCTTCCACGTAATGCTGCGCAAGCCTCTGGAAATGGCCGGCGTGCCGCTTTACCTGAACATGATAAACTCCTATGAGGACGTGCTGAAAAGCATAGACAACTTCGGCCGCTTTGCCGGCAGAGAAAAGGAAGCTGCCGCCAAGCGTGCGCAGATAGAAAAGGAATATGCCGCGCTGACGCAGGACGTGCAGAAGGGCAGGGGACCGAAGGTGCTGATCATCTTCGGCTCGCCGGACAGCTTCAACATGTCCACCAAAAAGAGCTTCGGCGGTGACCTGGCAGAGCGTCTGGGCGCTGTGAACATTGCGGACAAGGCCGAGAACGTGAAGGACAGCAGCTACATTCCGCTGAGCATGGAATTCGTAGCCAAGGAAAACCCCGATGTCGTGATGCTGATTACCATGGGCGGCAGCAAGGAAATTCTGGAAAAGCTGCGCGCCAATATGCGTGACAACGCCATCTGGCATGACGTAAACGCCGTGAAGAATAACCGCGTGTACCAACTGCCGCCGAGCCTGTTTACCGTTAACCCCGGCACGCACACCATCGACGCTATGAAGATTATGAAAGAATATATCTATGGAGAGGCCAAGTAATGAGTAATGATGCCAAAACAAAAGAAAAAATGCGTATAGCGGTCTTTTGCGGCCTGTGCATCCTGCTCGTCGCAGGCATCTTCGTGAGCATCGGCAGCGGTACGGTGAGCCTTTCCGTGAGCGAAACCTGGGCGGCACTGCTGGGCGAGGCAGATGCGGACACCGACCGCATCGTGAACCTCATCCGCCTGCCCCGCACGATTGTGACCGTGCTGGTGGGTGCCAACCTGGCGCTGGCAGGCTGCAACCTGCAGGGCGTGCTGCACAACCCGCTGGCAGACCCCGGTATCATCGGCGTGAGCGCCGGCGCAGGTCTTTTTGCGATGGTGATAATGCTGCTTTTCCCGGAACAATCTGCTATGGTGCCGCTGGCAGCCTTCGTCGGCGCCGTGCTTTCCACAGGCATCGTCTTTTTCCTGGCGTGGGAAAAGGGCATCAACCCCTTGCGCATGATTCTGGCGGGCGTGGCGGTTGCCACCTTCTTCGGCGGCGGTATGGCGGCGCTGAACGTGTTTTACAGCGACAGAATCCAAGGCACGGTTATGTGGATGGCCGGCGGCTTTCAGGGACGCAGCTGGGGGCATGTGGAGATGCTTTTGCCTTATAGCGCGATCGGCATTATCGGCACGATTTTGTGTGCGCGTTCCCTAAATGCGTTGCAGTTAGGTGATGAATTGGCCAAAAGCTTGGGCGTACGCGTTATGCGCATGCGCACTATTTTAATCTTTCTTTCCGCACTGCTGGCGGCGGTTTCCGTAAGCGTGGCAGGCATGCTGGGCTTTGTGGGCCTCATCGTGCCGCACATCATGCGCCTGTTAATCGGCAGTGACCACGAATACCTGCTGCCCTGTGCGGCGATTGCCGGCGGTGCGGTGGTAACACTGGCTGATACGGCGGCAAGAACGCTTTTCAGTCCGCTGGAAATCCCCGTGGGCATCTTCATGTCCTTCATCGGCGGTCCGTTCTTCTTGTATCTGCTGAAACGGAGGATGCGTTAACTTATGAATATCCCGACATTACATACACAAAAAATTACCCTGCGCTACGGCGAGCACACGATAATCAGGGACCTGACGCTGGATATTTCCCGGCCGGAGATTGTGACGATTATCGGGCCGAACGGCAGCGGCAAATCAACGCTGCTGAAGGCGCTCTGCCGCCTGCTGGAGCCTGCGAGCGGTGCGGTTTATCT
>Ga0129310_1003193_pt1 | contig 10907 bp, 7 predicted proteins | sample Go1ome_2_FD_94433 | JGI IMG/M metagenome (GOLD analysis project Ga0129310, IMG submission 94433) | Western lowland gorrila individual fecal microbial communities from Wisconsin, USA - Go1022A metagenome | ecosystem: Host-associated > Mammals > Digestive system > Large intestine > Fecal | place...
TAGGACCCGCCCCGATATGAGCATAAAAGTGGGATGATAATCCCACGATATGCGAATATTGGGTAGGATTGTGAGAGTGCATAGCACGGAACAATCCGTAGGCATCAAAGTCGGGGGCTTTTGCCCCCGGTATCTAACCATGATACGGAGGTTTTTCCATGAGCAATTTATCACAGCGTTTTAATAATCTGTCTTTATATAAGAAAATACTACTGATCCTGTCAACGACATTGCTTTTTGTGTTCTTTGCTTTTGTTGTGGGAATTCAGCTTCTTTCCCAATATTATGCCCGTGAGCTGTATACTTCCAATGCACAGTCTCTGAATTATGTATCCTCCTTTGTCTCTGCAAGAATGGAGACCGTGGAATCCGGTTCTGCCCGAATCCTGTCCGATACCATCATCCAGACGAATCTCACCGATATCATGGATGCTCCCACCAGCATCCGTAATGCCCAGAGAAAGCAGACGATATATCAGGCTCTCTATCCTTATATTTTTGATGACGACTATATCAAATCCATCAGTCTGGTACTTCCTGACGACACACTGATCTGTATGGGAAATACTTCCGATCTGGATGCTTTTCCTCTGGAGGAACTGGCAGAAAATGCAGCAGCCTGCCAGGGGCGTGCCAGCTGGAGTGCACCGGCTTCCCCCGGGAATACCATCGTACTTTACCGGGATATCCGGCAGCTTCGTCATCTGACCCTGGATCATCTGGCTTACCTGTACATAGTGATCGACCTGGACCAGCTGATCAGTGATGCTCTGGAAAATGCCGGATATTCTCTCTCCACGCATTCCCGTTTTATCCTGTTTGCAGGAAATGCGCAATTTTATCCACAAGAGACTTACCATCCGGAACTATATTCCAGCCTGCTACAGTCACTCAATTTCAGCCGCAGCCATTATTCCATCGTTTCTATAGACCATCGGAAGACCTTTATCATCCAGGGAGATTTCCCACACGCCGGATGGAATTATCTGTATTTCCAGGATTACGATCCGCTCTTTTCTGCGATCCATTCTGTTCTGATCCGGGTGATCCTGTTCTCTGCTGCGGTCGTGATGATCGCTCTGTTCCTGGCACTGTTGCTTCTGCGCAGGATACTGCACCATCTGGATCTTCTGGTAGAGAAGATCCGCCGCTTCGGACAGGGACTCCCGGATCCGGAGGACACCGCTCACTACGATTACAGTCTCCGTACCGATGAGATCGGGCAGCTGCATGTCAGCTTTGACGAAATGAAATCCAATGTAAAGACTTTGCGGGATAAAAACTATGAAAAGCAGCTGTTGCTCCGGGATACCAATATCAAGATGCTGCAGCAGCAGATCAACCCGCATTTTCTCTACAATACCCTGGATACCATCAACTGGATGGCGCAAAAATACGGTGCCGATGACATCTCCACCATGGTCCGTTCCCTGGGGAATCTGTTCCGCGCTGCTGTCAACAGCAAAGAAGACCTGATCCCTTTAAAAAAGGAACTGGACGTTTTAAAGGATTATATCCGGATCCAGCAGATCCGTTTCGGAGACCGGCTGGACTTCCAGCTGCATGTGCCGGATGACATTTCCCATATTTATGTCCCGACACTTTGTATCCAGCCTCTGGTAGAGAACGCATTAAAATATGCTCTGGAATTCAGTGACGATGTCTGTCATATCACCGTCACCATTTCCGAAAAAGACACCGTCTACCAGATTACCGTGGCAAATACCGGTTCCCATTTCGAGGATGATCTCATCTGGAAACTGGAACACAGGCAGGTCACTCCTCAGGGTTCCGGTGTGGGACTGGTGAATATCAACTCCCGCCTGAAGCTGCTCTTCGGCGACCGGTACGGCTTATCTATATACAATGAAGACGGAATGGCCATTGTACTGCTGTCCATTCCCAAAGAAAGAGAGGATTCTTATGCTCAGATTGATGATTGTAGATGATGAACAGATCATACGTGAAGCACTTTCTTCCATGATCGATTATACCTCCCTCGGCTACGAGGTGATTGCTACCGCCAAAAACGGAATGGAAGCCTATGACCGGATCCGTGATGACTATCCCGATGTTGTGATCACGGATATCAAAATGCCTATTTTGAACGGTCTGGAGCTGATCGAACGTGCCTCCCACATCGACTCCCGGATTACTTTTATCCTGTTATCCGGTTACGGTGAATTCGAATATGCCAAGCAGGCCATGAAATACGGGGTCCGCTACTATCTCTTAAAACCCACGGACAAGCAGGAGCTGATCAACTGTCTGGATACGATCCGTGAAGAAAAAAAGCAAAAAGAGGTACAGCAGAAGGCGGAGCAGGCACTTCTGCTGAAGGATATGCAGTCGCCATTAGAACAGGGGCTGCTTATGGAAGCATTGGATCAGCCTGATAATTTTCCCCAGGTATTCAAAAAGTATCAGGGACTTCTGTCCTTTCCCGAAACGGGACTATATGCCTGTATCTGTTCCTTTGTAGAAGAAACCTATCTGAAAAATTTTCTAAAGGATATCGTGCGGATTCTGCTTTCCTGCGGAGCAAAAAGTGTCTTTCCTGTGATTTATGTAAAAAACAGTGCTCTTTTCGTCCTGTCCTCTCCCACCCTGGCCCATCAGGAAACGATCCGCCAGTCTTTGGAGGAGCTGCATTATCCGCAACAGTGTGTAACCTTTGAAACCTCTTTTCTCCACGGTGACACTTCGGAAGATTTGTTTGCGCAGATCATATCCAAGATATCCCGCTATGACCGGATCCTGCTGATCCGCCCAGAAACCGGAGAAACCAGGGAATTCCATAACAACATGGCCGCTCCCTGGCGGATTTCCAAGCTGCGTGAGGCATTTACCGCTTCCCCGGCCGAAACGGATATTCCATCTCTGCTGGATTCCGTCTTCACTCCTTCCATGACACCGGATGTTGCGAAGAATATCGCCCTGGGACTTTTCCTAAATCCCGATAACTCCGGACAAGAGCCGCCGCTGGATATTGCCTGTGACTTTTTCCGCCGCCTGTATTCCTGTACCCAGACCTCCGAAATCCGGAAGCTGGCGGAGATCGTACTGCTGCAGGAGAAGGACGAGACTGCCTCCTCTAAGGGTGGTGCCAACATCAGCCTCTTAAAATCTTACGTGGAAGCCCACCTGGACTGTGAGACCCTGTCTTTAAAATGGCTGGCAGAGAACTATCTCTTTGTCAGTGTCGGCTACCTGAGCAAACAATTTGTAAAGGAGGAAGGCATCCGTTTTTCCGATTACCTGAACAAAAAGCGGATGGAACAAGCCATCCGCCTTATGGTGTACTATCATAATGACAATATCAAAACTATTGCCCGGTCTGTGGGATTCGGTAATAATCCACAGTATTTCAGCCAGGTATTTAAAAAATATACCGGCTATACTCCCACAGAGTATATTGAGAAGGAGGGCGCCTCTGCGCCCTCCTGATGCAGTCTCCCTCATCGTAAGGGAATTACATGCAGCTGTCCAGAATCTTCATCAAAGCATCATGCGCTATGGTAAATGTCTCAAGACCGCTAAGTACCTTCTTTTCTTTGGCAACAATGCTCCTGCCGTCCTTTTCCAGTGCATGGAAACCCTCAAACTCAAACAGGTGCGGTTCCAGTGACAGGAATCCATCAAATCCGGAGTCTGACAGACGCTTCAGGATCACCGCCACATTTCCGTCACCATAGCCTGCCGGAACTACACTCTGGTCTGACTTCAGTGCATCCTTTACATGGATATAAGCAATATAGGACTTTAACATCTCATAGGCTTCCAGCGTATCCTGTCCGCACTGTACAAAGTTGGCAAAATCGAAAATAGCTTTAAAATGATCCCCGTAAAAGGTATCCATAAGTTTTTTGCATTCCGGAGCCATTGCTCCATAGATATCTTTTTCATTTTCATGCAGGAGCAGTGTATCATTCGCAGAGGCATAGTCCACGAATTTACCGATCCGGTCGAAGACTTCGCCCTCATAGGCTGCCGGATCACTCTCCTGCGGAAGATAGAAGCTGAACATCCGGATCGTCGGGCATTCCATCTTATGGCTGATCTCTACTGCCCTCTTGAACTCTTCAAAATGGGGAGTGAAATCATCCGTGATCAGAATCTTACCCAAGGGAGATCCCAGGGCAGAAAGCCGGATTCCATTATCATCCAGTGTCTTCTTGATCTGCTCCACTTTTTCATCCGTGTGATAGATCAGATTGTCTCCATCCACTCCACGCATCTCCACATAAGACATTCCCAGTCCTTTCAGTCCTGCGATCTGAGCTGTCAGTTCCGGTGCGATTTCATCTGCAAAACCTGTGATTTTTACTGTCATTCTTTTGTCCTCCTTAATAAGTGCCTGTCGTGTCAAATACAATATCAGTGTCTTCCTTTTTTCTGGAAGTGGCACGTTTTTTGTTCAATTCTCGTAAAAACAATTCTTCATCCAACGGCAGTTCCACGGTGCGGTCCAGCCAGCTGGACAGGTGCATGGCATTTGACAGGGTCAGCCCCCGGATTCCCTCCGTTCCCTCTGCCACCAATGGAGTTCCTCTTAAAATATGACCTGCGAACGCTTTCAATACACCAATATGCTGCTCGTTTTGTCCATCCGTCTCGATCTCAATTCTGGAATATTCCGGCTTTTTAAATCCTTCCTTCTCCGTTTTACAGAAATCACTCACATTGGTGGACAGTTTATCAAAAAATAGTCTGCCTTCCTCGCACACGATTTTTCCCATCTCGAAGGTCAGCTCCAGCCGGTTGGTTCCTGGAGCATCTGCCGTGGTAGTCACGAAGACACCGGTGGCTCCGTTTTCAAATTCCATATAAGCCGTCACATCATCCTCGACCTCGATATCATGCCATTTTCCTTCGTGGCAGAAGGCTCTCACCTTCACAGGCATGCCGCACAGCCATTGCAGCAGATCCAGCTGGTGCGGACACTGGTTCAACAGCACGCCGCCACCTTCTCCGTCCCAGGTTGCCTTCCAGCCCGCCGCATCATAATAGCTCTGATTACGATACCAGTCGGTGATGATCCAGTTGACACGTCGCAGCTGCCCAAGTTCGTCGCTCTGGATCATTTCGTGAAGTTTTCTGTATACACAGTTGGTTCTCTGGTTTAACATGATGGCAAAGGTTCTGTCAGACTTTTCCGCTGCCTCATTCATCTCCCGTACCTGTTTCGTGTAGACTCCTGCCGGTTTTTCGCTGATCGCATGCAGTCCATGCTCTAATGCATAGATGACGAATTCCGGATGCAGATAATGTGGTGTTGCCACCAAAACGGCATCACAGCTTCCCGAATCGATCATTTTCCTGCCATCATCAAATACCTTGACCGTCTCCGGAAGATTGTTCCTTGCCCAGTCCAGGCGACTCTGCCGGATATCCGCTACGGCGGTCAGTTCCATATCCGGCACCATCCCTTTCAACACATTGCCTGCATGACCGGTTCCCATACTCCCAATACCAATAATGCCCAGTCTTACCTTTTCCATTTAGACACCTTTCCTTTCATTCTCTGATGTATTTCTTTGATGTTCTTATTGTAACCTCTCTACGATTGTAATAATATGTATATAAAATACTAATTTTATGCAAAATAACGACCTTTGGAGTGCCTATGAAAACCCAAATGACTATTCCCTATTTTACAATTGATGCACCCTATGAACTGGCTTACCGCAACAACGGAACCTCTTCTCCTGCAAGACCACATACGCACAACGCTCTGGAAATATACCTTACAATGTCCGACCTCCCGGATGTCCTCTTAGACGACACTGTCTCCAGTGTTTCGAAAGGATCTCTGATCATCATTCCGCCTCACCATGTGCATCAGCTGTTCAATCAGAAGCTGACCATCTATGAGCGCTACGTCCTGAATATTAACAGCGACTGGCTGTATACTGTCCTTGGAGCCGGTTCCGGACTCATGCCTTATGCAGATCCGGCTTTCTCTCCTACGATCCTCCGGCTTTCTCCCACCGGGCTTACCGGGCTCTGCAGTCAGATGAACCATTATTTGCAGCTGCATCCTCAGCCCTCCCTTTCTGCCTATGCGGATTTTTTCTCTCTGCTAAGTATACTGGATAGCCGGATCCGGCACGGCCTACAGGCATCTTCTACCGGACAGCGTTCTATTTCCCAGTCCCAGAAAAACATCAATGAGGTCATGGCCTTTATCAACCGGCATCTGCCAGAGCCACTGACCCTGGAAAGCATTGCTGCAGAATTCTACCTGAACAAGGACTATCTCGGGCGCCTGTTCAAGGAACATACCCATGCTACCATCGGGCATTATATCTCCGTGCAGCGGGCTAACCTTGCCCAGACGATGCTGGCAGAAGGCCGGACCGTCACCGAGGTACAGGAACTTCTCGGCTTCTCCAGCTATGCCTATTTCTTTAAATTTTTTAAAAAAATGACTGGGATCTCTCCCAGTCAATATCGTAAAGATAACGCTATGCCTCTGTCGCATTCTCCGTCTCCACATTCCAAAAAAGGAACTGCAGCCTGTGTATAAACACACATTGCAGTTCCTTTTGCTTTTACCTGTCTACTTCACAATCTTATTATTTAGTCAGCAACATCATAATGTCATTGCTTCTTGCCACGAACTTGGTCATGGCATCGGCAGACAGAGGTGCGTGCTGGAGCTTTGCCAGATCGTACAGCTGCTCGCAGATCATTTCTGCATTCTCACCGTCCTGGTGCTCAGTAATGTACTGTACCAGAGGATGGCTGGCATTCAGGATCAGGGTCTCTCCCTCACCGCCGAAGGCACTCATATCCATACCGGGCATGGAATACATCTTCATCATATCCTGCATACGTCTGCTCTCTTCGGACAGAGTGATCATGGAAGAGATCTTCTTGTTCTTCAGCTTCTCTACCTTGACAGTGATCTTGTCGTTCTTCAGCGCTTTCTTCATCAGCTTGCTGATGCTCTCCGCCTGCTCTTCCATCTCTTTCTCGGCCTTCTTGGAAGTCTTGGACTTCAGGGCATCGGTCACATCCGCATCGATACGCTGGAACTTGATTCCCTCGTTCTTCTGCTCCAGCTGGGAGATGAAGGGCTGATCGATATTGTGGGTCAGGATTACAGCATCCATCTTGGCAGCCTTGAACATATTGATGTACTGGCTCTGCTGCTGTTCATCCGTTACATAGTAAATGATCTTTTCCTTCTTCTCTTCCCCGGCATTCTCCTCGGAAGCCTCATCTTCAGATTTATCCTCTACGACTTCGGCTTCTACCTTGTTGCCGTTCTCATCTACGGCAGTTTCCTTGTTCTCTTCCTCATCCTGAGGCTTGATCTCCAGGCACTCCGGCAGTGTCAGATATTTGCCGTCCAGATTCTTGAAGAGGATATAATCGTTCATCTTCTCACAGAACTTGTCATCCTTCAGGCAGCCGAACTTGATGAAAGGACTGATGTCATCCCAGTACTTGTCGTACTCTTCCTTGTCTGTCTTGCACATGCCTGCCAGCTTGTCCGCTACCTTCTTGGTAATGTACTCGGCGATCTTCTTGACAAATCCGTCGTTCTGCAATGCACTTCTGGATACATTCAGCGGCAGATCCGGGCAGTCGATAACACCCTTTAACAAAAGCAGGAACTCAGGAATGACTTCCTTGATGTTGTCTGCGATAAATACCTGATTGTTGTACAGCTTGATCGTACCCTCGATGGACTCATACTCCATGTTGATCTTCGGGAAGTACAGGATACCCTTCAGGTTGAACGGATAATCCATGTTCAGATGGATCCAGAACAGAGGCTCCTTGTAATCCTGAAATACCTTGCGGTAGAAGTCCAGATACTCTTCCTTGGTGCACTCGTTTGGATGCTTGGTCCACAGGGGCTGTGTCTCATTGATCAGTTCGGGACGCTTTCTGATCTTCAGCTTCTTAGGCTCTTCCGCAGTCTCAGCAGTCTCAGTAGCTTCTGCATTCTCGCCTTCTGCTGCTTCCTTCTTCTCCGGCTCAATCTCCTCCAGCACTTCATCATCGGGAAGCTTTTCCTCTTCCTTGATGATCTGGGTCTCCTTGGTATTGGCCTTGGACAGATAGATCTCTGTAGGCATAAAGGAACAATACTTCTTCACTACCTCACGGGCCTTGTACTCATTACAGAACTCCAGGCAATCCTCATTTAAAAACAGAGTGATCGTCGTACCCACATCGGTCTTGTCTCCGTCTTCCATGGAGAACTCGGTACCGCCGTCACACTCCCAGTGCACTGCCTTGGCGCCGTCCTTGTAAGACAACGTATCGATATGTACTTCATCCGCTACCATGAATGCGGAATAGAAGCCCAAACCGAAATGTCCGATGATCTGGTCGGAATTACTCTTGTCCTTATATTTTTCAATGAAATCCGTTGCACCGGAAAATGCGATCTGGTTGATATACTCTTCCACTTCGTCGGCGGTCATGCCCAGACCGTTATCCTTGAAGGTCAGAGTCTTCTTCTCGGGATCCACGATGACATCCACACGTCCCTTATAACCTTCGGGAAGAGAATATTCTCCCATCATGTCCAGTTTTTTCAGCTTGGTCACTGCATCACAGCCGTTGGAGATCAACTCTCTGTAGAAAATATCGTGATCGGAATACAACCACTTTTTAATGATCGGAAAAATGTTTTCACTGTTAATTGACAAACTACCGTTTTTTGCTGCCATTTTTACCACATCCTTTTCTAAAATTGCGCAGTCATGGCTGACTGCTGTCTTACTGATTCTAAGTGTAGAACTGCAAAAATGAAAAGTCAAGACAAATTTAGCACTCATTTCAAATGAGTGCTAACAATTTATCGAAAATCCAGTATTTATCAGTGTTTCCGTAATTCTAAAATTTTAATAAAGCGTATGGCGATCCTGGGGATTATTCCTCCGGGAAATACTTTGCATACACATCAAAAAAGTTGTCCGTAGTCACCTGTTCGTCCATGATCAGTGTGATCTCGTCCCACAGCTTGTCATTGAGCTGACGCACCAGTGTATTCACAAAGCTGTCATACTCCTGTCCGAACACTTCACGTTTCCGCTCTTCCACGATTTTCAACTTATTGGCATCCGTCTCTTCCCGGTCCAGTGTATTGATACATTTGATAATGTAATAGCCGCGCTCACATTTCACCACCTGACTCACCTCATCTGTTGCCAGATTGAAAGCTGCCTCTTCATAAGCACTCTCTGCTTCTCCCTTGCCGAAGGAATAGGTGATCTCGGAATCATCACTGTATTTGGAAGCCAGTTCGGTAAAATCATGTTCTCCGTCCACTGCCAGATTCCTTACCTCACACGCCTTCTCATAAGCACTCTGAATGGAACTTTCGGAATAAGGTTTCAAATTGCCGTCCATATCCGTGGATGCCGTAGCGAAAAAGATCTGCTGCACTGTGATTTTTCTGGCCTCATCGTCACTGATCTCCGGATTGATATCCTGAATGATCACCTGGTAAACCTTATCCGCCATGGCGTACTCCCGGTATAGATTCTCCACGATCTCCTTCGTAGCGCCCATGGCCTCGATCTCCGTATCATTTAAGGAAGAATAGTACTCCTGCGCCGCCTGGACAACCTTTGCCTCCTCAGTCTCATCCAGCGTGACCCCTTTTTCTTTTGCCAGCAGATACATAGTCTTGATCTGGGCGATTCTTGCCAGTACTGTCTCCTTCACATTGTCTTCCAAAGTCACACCATTCAGGGATGTATTCCAGATTTCCGTCCCATAGACATTTTCATACTGGTTCTGCGTGGTGGTCAGATAGATCATAATTTCCGCTTTGGAGCAGGATTCCTCCCCGATACGGAACACTTCATTTTTCCCAAATCCTGTGGTAAACACCACCTTCGTGCCATCACTGCTGCCACAGGCCGTCAGTCCCGTCACCATACTGATACCCAGTGCTCCTGCGATCAGCACCGCTGCCACGCATTTCTTTCCTTTGTATTCTCTATATTCTGTATTGCTTTTATTATCATTTTCTCTATCATAAAAAAACATCTGTTTTCCTGCCTTTACAGTTCTCTTTTTTCATCACTTCCAAAAACCCTTGAAATATGATTATACCCTATTTTGATACAATGTGCCAAATTTTCTTGTAAGTTCAGAAAAATATAAGAATTTCAGACAACCTAAAAGTGCGTGCAGCATCCTTTGCCCACACGCACTTTCCTTTTTTTGTTTTCTTATCAACACGATCCGGTGATATTTTCTTTTAACTTATTCCACTTATTCCACAAAATTTTCCGCCAGTCTGTCCTCTGCAGGAAGCTTTTCCACCTTTACCGCACAGACCTTGTATTCCGGGATTCTCGCATATTTATCCAACGCCGCATTGGTCAGAATGTTGGCATTGCCATCCGGGAAATGGAACGGCATCCAGGTCTCCTTCGGGGATACCTTATCTCCCACTCTCGCAGTCGTGATCAGGGTACCTCTTCTGGAAGTAACTCTTACCTTTTCTCCATTTTCAATGCCAAGCCGCACTGCATCCTCTGTATTCATCTCGATGAAGGAATGGCCTTCCTTTTCCATCAGTCCCGGAGTCTTGCCGGTCATGGCTCTGGTATTGTAGTGATACAGAATACGACCTGTCATCATGATAAACGGATACTCCTCATCCGGCAGTTCCGCACTGGGTACATATTCCGCCGGGTAGAACCATCCCAGTCCTCTGGAGAACTTACCCACATGCAAGATCGGTGTACCGGGGTGTTTCTTATCCGGGCAGGGCCACTGGATACTCTCACCCTTATCCAGTCTTCTGTGGCTGATGCCCGCAAAGCTGGGGGTCAGGGATGCAATCTCATCCATGATCTCTTCGGAAGTAAGCTGCGGCTGCGGATATCCCATGCGGTTCATCAGGTCGATAAAAATATCGGTATCCA
>Ga0129310_1003196_pt1 | contig 10900 bp, 11 predicted proteins | sample Go1ome_2_FD_94433 | JGI IMG/M metagenome (GOLD analysis project Ga0129310, IMG submission 94433) | Western lowland gorrila individual fecal microbial communities from Wisconsin, USA - Go1022A metagenome | ecosystem: Host-associated > Mammals > Digestive system > Large intestine > Fecal | place...
AGCCAGCGCATTGTATTTGCTGATACATGCGGAGACAGCGTACGTCTGGAGCAGTTCGATCAGGTCATATACCTCCAGAATATCTTCCGTAGTAAAAGAGGCAACAACGGTTCCCTTGCCGGGCACAAAGGAAAGCAGACCTTCGTGGGTCAGTTGCTGCAGGGCATTTCGAATCGGGGAACGGCTGACATGATAAATATCACACAATTTGCGCTCCACCATGACGGTTCCTTCCGGATAGGTATTATTCAGTATATCCTGTTTGATCTGCTGATAAGCAAGCTGCTGTTTGTTTTCGGAAGGCTGATTAAGCGAATCATATTTGTTAGTTTCCTGATTTGACATTTGCATTTCTCCTGTTACAAAGGATTTGACACAGATAAATGTGGTATCTGTGTGTACTTTATGAGGTAACCGCAGGTATTCCACGGAATACAAACGGTGTGTGTCTTTGTTATGTGAAAAGTATAGCAAAAATGCAGTTAGATGTAAAGAAACCTTTTATTTTAGAACAAAATGTGATAAGATATGGAAAGTATAACGATTTAAAGCGTTGATGTGAAAAAGAACAGGGGATTTGGAGGACATAGATCATGATTTCAAAACGTTTGAGAGAATCACTGGATTCATCTATTTGTATCCGTGACATTTTTGAGGAAGGAAAAAAGCTGGCTGCCATTTATGGTGCAGAGAATATTTTTAACTTTACCATCGGCAATCCGAGCGTGGAGCCGCCTGCAGCTGTCAATGAGGCCATGAAGGAGATTCTGGATACGGAGAAGCCGCTGGCATTGCACGGCTATCCTGCAAACGTGGGACATCCGGAAGTACGCAGACATATTGCAAATTATCTGAATGGTAAATACGACTGCAATTATACCGAGCAGGGTATCATTATGACAAGCGGTGCGGCAGCAGCTATCGTAGTAATCGCAAACACATTGCTGGATGATGGCGACGAAGTTGTAACATTTGCACCTTATTTCTGGGAGTACAAGAGTTATGTGGAGACCATGTATGGTAAATTAGTTCCGGCTCTTTGCAATATGGAGACATTACAGCCAGATCCGGAGACCTTTGAGGCAGCACTGTCACCAAAGACCAGATTTGTGCTGATCAATACACCGAACAATCCGACCGGTGCAGTTTATACCGAGGAGTCCATCCGTATGGTAACGGATATCTTAAAGAAGAAACAGGAAGAGTACGGTCATCCGATCTATCTGGTTTCCGATGAGCCATACCGTAAACTGGCTTATGATATTGAAGTTCCATATCTGACTCATTATTATGAAAATACAATCGTAGTATATTCTTACAGTAAAGCATTATCCATTCCAGGCGAGCGTATCGGATATATCGCTATGGAGCCTTGCGTACAGGATTATGAAGACCTGATCGCAGGTATGACAGCTTCCATGCGTTACCTTGGTTATGTAAATGCACCGTCCCTTCAGCAGAAAATGCTGCTGAAATGTGTGGATGCTTCTGTAGATATCAGCATTTATCAGGAGACAAGGGACATTCTGTACAATGCACTGACAGAAATCGGTTATACCTGCATCCATCCGGACGGAGCGTTTTACCTGTTTGTAAAGGCTCTGGAAGAAGATGATACAAAGTTCTGTGAGCGAGCGAAAGAGGAAAAAATCCTGATGGCACCGGGTACTGCATTTTATGGACCGGGCTGGGTTCGCGTGTCTTACTGTGTACCTGCAGAGGTTGCAAAAAGAAGTGTGCCTGCATTTAAAAAATTGTATGACAAATACCAGAAATAGTGTTATAATGTGTACACAAAACACAGTTACCAAATGGATACCTGGTGTGAATGTTTTGTTTGGTAAGTGTCAGATCTGGAAAAATTGTGTTATACATGAAATAAGCAGCATATGAATATAGAAATTTATTATCAAAAATGGGATGAGAAAAAGAAAAATTCCCATGAACTTTTGGAGAGAGCAGTACGTCAGTACGCCCGGGAGAAGGACTTAGTGCTTCCGGAGCAGTTAGAACTGGCAGCTGTGGCTCAAAAGGAGAAGCCATATTTTCAAAATGCGAAAGAAATACAGTTTTCTATCTCCCACAGCGGGGACTGGTGGGCATGTGCCATCAGCCGGGAAGCGGTAGGACTGGATATCCAGCAGGAGCAGGAGTGTCGGGCAGACCGCCTGGCCAGACGTTTTTTTCATCCGTTAGAGGTGGCATGGTTAGAGCAAAATGGGTACTCGCATTTTTGTGAGGTATGGGCGTACAAAGAAAGTTATGTGAAATATACAGGTGTCGGTCTGGTACAGGGAATGGATTATTTCTCTGTCATAAATCCGGCAGGTGTTCTGAGTGGAGTAGAAGATGTTTGCCAGCAGTTTGTGGCTTTTCATCGAGACTGCCATATGGTGGTCACAACAAAACATAGGTGGGATTTTTCTCTGCGGGAGCTTATTGATTGAGGACTATTGCGGGGGTAAGAAGTTCAGAAATAGAAAAGAAAATTTCTGACGGTCCTCAAAAAGGAAGATAAGCAGCAGAGAAACAGAAAGGAAGGTGTGAGGTATGCGAAAAAGAAAAAGCGTTGTAATGATCTGTCTGTTGGTGGTCATAGCAGTACTGATCGGGGTATCAGTGGTGACACCGGGAAAAATAGCAGACCCGGAGAATTATACCTGCGGGGCGTATGCAACGGTCTTTGCTTTGCTGCCACCGGTGGTAGCAATTGGGTTGGCACTGATCACAAAAGAAGTGTATTCATCCCTGTTTACCGGTATTGTCGTAGGTGCATTACTGTACAGTAACGGTAATCTGGAGTTGATGATGAATACCATGTTTTTTAACGAAGATGGAGGTATGGTATATAAGCTGGCCAATGGCTGGAATATTGGTATTCTCATTTTCCTTGTTATGCTTGGTATTCTGGTTGCATTAATGAATAAAGCGGGAGGTTCCGCAGCATTTGGTAAATGGGCGTCCAAGCGAATCAAAACGAGAATCGGCGCACAGCTTGCTACCATGGTTCTTGGTGTTTTGATTTTTGTGGATGACTATTTTAACTGTCTGACTGTAGGAAGTGTTATGCGTCCGGTAACGGATACCCATAAAGTTTCCAGAGCAAAATTGTCTTACATCATTGATGCCACAGCAGCTCCGGTATGTATCATTGCACCGATCAGCTCTTGGGCGGCAGCAGTTACATCTTCGGTACCGGAAGATGCTGGAATTAACGGATTTGCAGTATTTTTACAGACAATACCATACAATTTATATGCAATCCTTACCTTGGTTATGATCGTTGGTCTGACTGTATTCCGTGTGGATTATGGTCCGATGCGTACACATGAATTAAATGCCATCAAAGGTGATCTGTTTACTACACCGGAGCGCCCATATGATGAAAGTGATGAAGGGCAGGAGAGCAGTAAAGGAATTGTTTTGGATCTGATTCTTCCAGTTGTTGTGCTGATTGCAGCCTGCATCGTCGGAATGGTATATACGGGTGGATTTTTTGATGGGGAAAGCTTTATCAGTGCATTCTCAGGATCTGATGCATCTGTTGGACTGGTAATCGGTGGATTTATTGCACTTGTTTTTACTTTTATATATTACATGCTTCGAAATGTAATCTCTTTCCAGGAATTTGCAGAGTGTATTCCGGAAGGATTCAAAGCTATGATTGCTCCGATCCTGATTCTGTCCTTTGCATGGACACTGTCCGGAATGACCAATCTCCTTGGAGCAAATGTATTTGTGGCAGATCTGGTAGCAGGTTCCGCAAATTCACTGCAGGGCTTCCTGCCGGTAATCATTTTTGCAGTGGCTGCAGGTTTGGCTTTTGCAACAGGAACTTCCTGGGGAACATTTGGAATCCTGATTCCAATTGTAATCAGTGTATTCCCATCCGGAACCATGATGGTTATTTCCATTTCCGCATGTCTGGCAGGTGCTGTATGTGGCGATCATTGTTCACCGATTTCTGATACGACGATCATGGCATCCGCAGGCGGACACTGTCATCATGTAAACCATGTAACCACACAGATTCCGTATGCAATGACGGTTGCAGCAATCTGCTGCGTGGGATATGCGTTGATGGGTGTATTTAATGCAGTTGGGCTGTTAGGTGCAGCATGGATTGCACTGCCGATCAGTATCGTGTTGGAGGTTCTGCTGTTACTGGTACTGCGGAAGAAATATGGCAGAGAAGATATCTAAGTGTATCTGCTTGATAAAGAAATGGACATTGTTGACTGAATAATTTAATAGGATGAATGGGCGGGATTCGCTCAGAAAATAGAAAATCTCCCGGAGCAGATGTGGTATGAAAGCATCTTGTTTCCGGGAGATTTTTGCTTAACAGGAAATGGCAATGGAAATTCTTGTAAAAAGGTGGTTTTGAAAATCCCAGCTATTTTGGAAGTGTGTTTCGAAAACATCAGGGGATGACACCGGATGCTTATCGTAAGTGGATTCCGGCGGAACATTAAATTAATTTCTGCATCTCCTCATGGAGCAGCTTGATGTTGATGTTATTCTCGCTGGCGGTTTTGTCTACCCAGAGGTTTAATGCATCCACGGCCAGAGAAATATCATTTAATTTTTTACTGATCAGTGCAAAATCTTTGATTTCATCATCGGTAATTTTGCCATCCCGGGTAATCTGGATCAGGCGGTCAGTCAGCGGCTGGATGTCATTTAGTGAGGCAATCGTTTCCAGAATGATGCTGGATAATTCTGATGGTTCGACTTCCGGAACATAACGGTCTCCAATAGCGCATTTGTGTGAACAGTAGTAGTTGCACAGATCCGGGCGTTTGTAGCAGTCTGCCATCTGCAGAATATCATACGGTGTCGGTTCCTGAAGTTCGTATTCGAATTTTTCAATGCGGGCAGCGGAGACACCGTCCATCAATTCGCTGGCTCCATCCCTGGTGAGTCCGCATTCTTCGCGGCATAACTGATAAATCGTTTTATTTTCACGTTTTGATTGTTTTCCCATAATATTTTTTCTTATCCTTTTGAAAAATATGATTGCATACTATCTGGTAAATAACTTTCTGTAATTAGATTAGATATCGAATCTCTGGCAGAGATTCTTAAGAAAGTATTTTGACAAATAGCAGTTTTTATTAATAGTAATTCCCTAAAATAGAGAAATAGAAGTATTTATTTCCCTGAAATCGGTATGTACGAATACACCAGAGAATATTATACTTGAAATATCAAGAGGCAGCAAGCTTATAAAAAAACAAGGCTTGAAATACAATTTTATGCATCAGGCATGAACCTGATAGAAAGAGGAATTATGTTAACGTTATTATTTGGAATCTGTATGTTATTCTTATTTGGAAAACTGCTTGTTTTTGGAATCAGAGCAGCATGGGGAATTTCAAAAATCGTGCTCACCGTCGTATTTTTACCAATTATTTTAATCGCATTGGTAGCAGGCGGATTGCTTTACATTGCATTCCCGATTTTAATTGTATTGGGATTGGTTTCACTGGTAGCAAGAAGATAAGTGGTTTATAGTAAAGATTATTAATGAAGGAACAGAGATAAAGAAAGTGGGAAAAATTATGTTTGCGAGTATATTTGGATTTACAGGATTGGTCGTTTGGATTGTAGTCATTATTGCAGTGATCGCATTGTTGAAAGGAAAAAATAAGACATTGTATAAAAGTGATTCCAATCGAATGCTTTGTGGTATCTGCGGTGGAATTGGTGAGTGTCTGAATGTTGATCCGACAATCATTCGACTGATCTGGGTTGTAGTAACGCTTTGGGGCGGCAGCGGAATCCTTGCATATATTATTGCAATGCTGGTAATGCCGAGAAGAGCACGATAAAAAATATAGGAATAAAAATGTAAAAAGGATGTCGTAATTCGGCATCCTTTTTAGTATGTGTGGACAATTTTGTTCGTGGTTAAATGGACATGTGCAATCCGTTTATGCTACTTGCTTATAACTATTTTTATATAATAATATGGGATACAGGAAGAAAACCCACGGTTTTTTGGAAAGTAAAGTCTTATAATGAAAAGAAAAAGAGAGTAAAATGAAGTGACAAAGGAAAAGGTGGAGCACAACTATGAGAGAAGATAAAAACGAGACAAGATGGGACAAGCTTTTACATATTCGGACAATGGGACGGGATGATTCGCATTCCGATCAGCATAGATTTCCGTATGAGCCGACACCGTATTGCGTGTTGGAACGTCTGGCAAATTCCGGATACATCCGTAAGGGAAATACAGTAATTGATTATGGCTGTGGAAAAGGCCGGGTGGATTTCTTTCTGGCATATCAGACCAGATGTCATTCCATTGGGGTCGAGTACGATGAACGGATTTTTGAACGTGCCATGGAAAATAAAGCGGATTCAGCAGCTTCTGGCCAGGTGGATTTTGTGCAGGCAAACGCAGAAACTTTTGAAGTGCCGGAAACGGTTGATCGATGCTACTTTTTTAATCCGTTTTCACTGGAACTTCTGAAGAGAGTCATGGGACGAATTCTGGATTCTTATTATGCAAAACCACGTCAGATGCAGTTGTTTTTTTATTATCCGACAGATGAATATATTTCTTATATGATGACGGTGGATGAGCTGATGTTTGTGGATGAGATTGACTGCATGGATTTGTTCCCGGGGAATGATCCGAGGGAGCGGATTGCGATTTTTGAGTTGCAGGGATGAGAAAATAAATAGTCTAATTAGATCAAGTTATGATATTATTATATTACAGACTTGTTTCGCATAGATGGGGAAACTTGTTATGAATAATTTTGTATGTGAATAGCACGTTTTTGCCAGGCATATGAAGTGAAGCAGAAAGGAAAAAAGATGGCAGGATATGTATGCAAAATAGTAATGGAGGATACGCATCCACCTGTGTGGAGACGTGTTATAGTACCGGAAAAAATAACTTTTGGTGAATTACATGAGATTATACAGATATTGTTTGACTGGCAGGACATGCATCTTCATGCTTTTGAAATACCTGCGGATCATATCTGTATTGATAATGAAGATGATACATGGGGAGACCATTATGATGAGACAGTGACGCTAGTTGATTCGTTTTTCAAAAACTATAAATGGATTCGGTATACATACGATTTTGGTGATGACTGGAGACACAGAATTAATATAGAGAAAATGGATGAGACGTATCAGGAACGGTATGTTACGTTATTAAAAGCCCAAGGTGACAATTTTGTGGAAGACAGTGGTGGCATCTGGGACTATGATGAAGATGCTTACAGAAATCCATTTCAAAAGCAGAAAGTAGAACATGCATTAAGTAAGAAAAAGTTGGAACGTCATGATGAATTGGAAGAAGAGCCGTTATTGAAAGATGCGCTGGAAAAACTGAAGGACACAATGGAACGTATGTTGTCTTTAAAACCGGAAATCTGCGATGGATTAATGGCAGAAGCATTGCAAAAAATAGATGGCGATATGGCTCAGAAAAGAAGTGTTGAGGGAAAGGGTGAGAAAAATATGTTGAGCAAAAAATGGAAATATTTTTCAGTGCTGACAGATAAATGCTATGCGAATATGATAGGTGTTGAAAAAGATGGTTCCTGCTGGAAACAGGCGTTTGATCTGTTGATGGAAATTATCAGCGATGAAAGAACAATTGATCCGGATTTTTCTAAAAAACTTGGACTTCTTGATGATGAAACGGATTATGAGTATGATATATTAGGCTGGCTGGATGATTGTCTGGATGAAACAGATATGCGAAAACAGTATGACCTGTTATTGGAAATGTGTAATGAACTTTCTGAATTGTTTGTACTGACAGATGGTGCCGGATTAGATATAAAATTCAGAAAAAGCAGTGTGCTGTGCGAACTAAAAAAATGGGACGAGGCAGTGGCATTTTGCAGAGATTGGTATGAAGCGGAAAATGATAATGTAATAGCTGCAACGGCTTATGTGTATGCTCTTATTGATAAAGAAGAATATTCAGATGCAGAGAAAATGATTCAAAAATTCATAACGGATTTTTCAGAATGTACAGAAGACGAGGAATTGATGTTCCGGGCAGCATCCAAGTATTATGATGTGACTGGTAATAAGAAAATGAAAAGGGAAGTAGATAAGGCTTTAAAAGCATATGAAGAAATGGTCGATCAGGAATTGTCAGACTGGCTGGAAGGGGAGGATGACGAGGATTGGGATGAGTTACCCTTTAATTAGGAAACAGATATTTTGAATAGTCATATAAGATTTATCGAGCTAGACATACATCAAAATCTCCCCGCATAGATTGTAAAAAAGCAAACTATGCGGGGATTTGAGTGAAAGGTTATATCGAGGAACGGGCAATGGAAATTGCGCGATATATCATAGACAACAATGCAACGGTGCGTCAGGCTGCGAAAAAATATGGCATTAGTAAGTCAACGGTACATGCGGTTGTAACGATATAGAACGGATTGTAAATATGATATATTCAATTAAATAAGGTGTGGAAGAAAGCAGGCTTGAAGGGGATGTTTCTGGTGAGATGTTCTTTCAAGCCTGCTTTTTCTAGTTGCATGATAAAAATTGGAAAGCACTAAAAAATAAATTTGATGAATTTGGATGTCAGATTGAAAAGAAAATGGATTAATGTTATAATTTAAATGATTAAAGTAACCGCAATATTTGTATGTAGCGAGGGGAGAAAAGCTTGTTTATTAGGCTTATGAAAAATTATGAAAAATAAATTTGAAAAATTGTCTAATGTTGGGAAAAATGCTAAAGAATTTGTAGAGAAATCGAAGGATACCTTGATTAAAACGGTAGATCAGAATAATGATGGAAAATTTGATATAAAAGATGTTTCTGCTATTGCAGGAAATGTTAAGGACATTGTACAAAAGAATGCACAAACAATAAAAGAAACGGTGGATACAAAAGTTTCGGAGATAGAATTAAAGGTTTTACAGCCTGTTTTTTTAGAAACGTTGGATTCACAGGATTTTTTTGTACCTAAATTTATAAAAATATCTGGAAGAGATAAAAGATATGCTGAAAATGATTCATGCAAGAAATCAATAGGATATTTATCAAATCCAAAAGGAATTCGTTTATTAAATATATTTAGAGATTCAGTAGAAGCAAGCGGACTGTCATTTTATCCAGATTATGGTGGAGAGTTTTATTATATGGATCCAAGTGATTCAAAAAAATATATCGTGTTGGAAGAATATTTCAATTATTTAAAGCAGGTTCGTATAAATGAACTTCAAATGGTAGCGCAGGATTTAGGTGCAAAACATTTTAGAGTTACATATATGGAAGAAAATAGGTCTTTTTTAGGTAAAAAGGCGACGAAAGGAGTTAATGTACATAAAGTGATAAATACTGAGCTAGATCAATCTTTGATAGAAAAGAAGTATGTAACAGCGGAAATTGCGGCGGAAATGGATTTCTTAGGTCATGCTCCTAAAATGCCGAAGCTACAGTACATGAAATATGATCCGAGTATAAATGGACTTATTGAAATGCGAATGAAAGAGTACCCATTAGTACATCAAAAATTTATGCTTAAACTCAGCAATACTTCTGGTTTGAAAGAGAGTGAAGCGTTGAGAATAGATGCAACTTTAAAAACTATGAAAGTTGGAAGTAATATGACGATTTTAAAAGAAGCTCAAAATGAGTCGAGAAGATATTTGGAATATGAGATAGATTTTTAAATTTGGTAGTGATGAAAGAATAGTTTGTACGAAAGGAAAAATGTGATGAAAGATGTGTTTAAAGGAGTGGCAATAAAAATACTGTCAATTATTGTTATTATTGCAATTTTGGGTGGAGTGGCTTATGGCGGATATAGATATATGAAGACAAAAGCGGAAGCAAATAAAGGGCATGAAAGCGTTGATAATATTGAAGTAATAAAAGAAAAACTGGCATCTACTGCTGAGTTAAATACATATAGTTATTTATGTACAGATGTAATAACGAGAGCGGATTCTAAAACATTTAAAGATTGGAAAATTCCATTTACCGAAAAAAGTTTTATTGTTCAATATGATGGTATTGTAAAAGCAGGAATTTCAGATTTAACAAAAGCGCAGGTGACGGAAGAAGGAGAGAAAATAGTAGTTAAATTGCCAGAGGTGGAAATTACAAGTGCAGAAATTGACAATGATTCTTTTGAAAAACTAGATGAGTCAAATAACATTTTTAATCCTATTACAGTGGAAGATTTAAATGATGCACAGAAAGATTTAAAAGAAAAAATGATTGATCAAGCCATCAATAAAGGGATTCTAGATGCTGCAAAAGAAAATGCAGAAACAATTATTGAAGGTATGCTAAATGGTACAACAGATAATGATATCGTTATTGATTGGCAGTAATAATGGGTTGAGAAAAATATTATAGTGTTGCATAGAAAAACCTTTGCGTCAAAAAGTGATGCAAAGGTTTTTCTATGCAATAAATTCGCGAAATTTACAAGTCCTTTTATGAAACAAATTTTAAAAGGTATTGTCGAAAACGGCAGAAAGGACTTGTTTATGAAAGAGCAAACAAACCTATGGAACAAAATTGTAGGTGAGAACATTCGCAAATTACGCGAGGAGAATAATGAAACTCAGGCAATGTTGGGAGAATTTCTGGGATATGGAGCAACTACGGTAGCAAATTATGAAAGCGGATATCGCTTACCGGATCTTGTGACTGCATATGTGATAGCAAAACATTATCATGTGTTGTTGGATGAACTGATGGAGGAACATCACGAATCGTGAATACGAGGATTTATCAAAAACGATATAATGATACATATCAGTTGAGCGTGGATAAGTATTGAAGAAGATATTTCTGTATTTAAAAATAATGTCAATTGAATACGAAAAGATAATGTGGAGGTTTATACGATGAGAAGAAAATTAGTTATTACCTGTAT
>Ga0129310_1003197_pt1 | contig 10898 bp, 7 predicted proteins | sample Go1ome_2_FD_94433 | JGI IMG/M metagenome (GOLD analysis project Ga0129310, IMG submission 94433) | Western lowland gorrila individual fecal microbial communities from Wisconsin, USA - Go1022A metagenome | ecosystem: Host-associated > Mammals > Digestive system > Large intestine > Fecal | place...
AGCCGGTATCGGAGGATTTGTTTACTTTATGCATGTCGGTTCCGGCTCTGCATCTCATGCAAGCGGAATGGAAATGAATGCCATCGCTTCCTCCATTATCGGTGGAACGATGTTAACCGGTGGTGTTGGTAACATTATCGGAACCTTCTTCGGTGTGTTATCCTTAAGCACCATCCAGAACATTGTGTCCTCCGCAGGACTTGATCAGGCTTGGTGGACGGGAATTACGATCGCCGCAATGCTCTGCCTGTTCCTTGTGGTACAGAGTATTGTAATGTCCAGAAAGAAGAAGCTGTCTAAGGGATAGAAACATTCGTATGCCCAACAGATACAGAGAATGATGGGATGCTTATATCAGGATAGGTTACGAATTACAAAAACAGGGATGGAAAGGAGTCTGCCTGCAAGTATTTACAGGAGACTCCTTTTATAATAGTTATGCATGAGTCAAAATGATCAAAGGGGGAAGATTTATATGTCAGAAAAGAAGAAAGGGATAATAAAGGAACAGAATCATAAATTAAAAATGTTCAGTTTTTTAATATTGATTTCATTAATACCGTTGCTGATTGCAATTTTGATTACAAGTCTGATGTCTGTTTATATGACGAAAAACTATCTGGAAAAAAATGTCGAAAATACGTTATATATTGCTGCATCGAATTTGGCAAATCATTGCAGGGAAAATGAAATTACAGTTATGAATGCAAGTAATTTCAATGATTATATTGACAGTCTTAAGGAACAGGGAATTGAAATGGCGATCATCTTTGAAGATGTTCCCTGTGTTACTTCTGTTAAGAATGAAAATGATTATCGAATTCGTGAGATCCCTATTGGTAAGGATTTTGAGGCCGATCGCGAGATTTTGCTACAAGGATTTTATGATCAGAGTGTTTTAATAGATCATCAGGTATATTATGGATATTTTATGCCCATTATTACTGGCGATGAGCTTGTGGGAATGGCATTTGCGGGTGAATTACAAAACGATATTACGGAAGCCTCCAGAAATATGATTTATAAATACCTGCTTACGGCACTGATGCTTGGTATTTTGTTTGCCGCGTTAATTTTGATTTTCAGCCGCTATCTTACCAGTGCCTTGAAGCGTGCCGGGAAAAATGTTGATGCTCTCTCTAGAGGTATTTTGAGACAGGAGAATGAAGCAAAAAGTGGCATACGTGAAATGAATGAACTGTTAACTTCTACACAGAATATGCAGGAAAAACTGGTAACCATTATCAGCAGTGTCAAAGAGCTGTCAATTTCTTTAGTAAATGATATTGCAAATGTAACCGAATTAAGTGAAAATAGTAATCATAAGGCAGATAAAATCTCAGTTTCCATGAATGATTTATCGGATTCTACTCTTCTTCTGGATAAAAATATTCAAAGGATTGAGGAGCAGATCATAGAAATTGAGGAAGGTGTAGCTGAAATATCGGACCGCGTTATTCGATTACAAAGCAATTCACGGAGTATGATTCAGACTAACCGCAAGGCAACGGATAGTATGAATGAAATTTATGAAGGCAGCGAACAATCTGTGAAGGCGGTTGGAGATATTGCAGAGCAAATTCGACAGACGAATTTATCGATCGGGGAGATTGATAAAGCAGTTGAACTGATTCTTTCTATTACGGAACAGACAAAACTTCTGAGCATTAATGCTTCAATTGAAGCAGCCAGAGCCGGTGAAGCAGGAAGAGGATTCGGTGTTGTTGCAGAAGAAATCGGCAATCTTTCGGATCAAAGTGCCCAGGGTGCGGAAATGATTAAAAATCTGGCCAAAACGATTACAGAGAAATCTCTGGAATCTGTGCGGCTTGCAGATCAGGTTTCCGGATTGATTGTAAAGGAACAGCAGACCGTTATGGATACACAGCAGAAATATGCAGAACATAGTATGGATCTTGATCGTTCCGTATCGGAGATTGAGGGTATTGCAGAAAAGACGATTCTTTTATCTGATCGTAAAGAGAAGATTGTAACAGGTATTCGGACGCTTACAGAGATCAGCAAGAAGAATGCCGGTCAGAATGCAAATGTAAATCAAAATATATCAGATATTATTTTAGAAATACAAAATGCAAACAGAAGATGTGAAAAAATGAACGTAATAGCGTATGAGTTGCAGAAATCTATATCATTTTTTCATGAATAGGTTGTAGACAAAATGAAAAAATGTGTTTTTGGTATGGTATTTTTTATAGGTGTTCTGTTATTAGGGATTAGCTGCAGTAAAAGTTTGTCACATTCAGACAGAGAAAAACAGGAGGAAATATCTGCTCTTGAAGAATGGAATGATCAGATTGTGATCGGATTTTCCCAGCTCGGAGCAGAATCAGCCTTTCGAAGTTCAAATACAATTTCTATGAAAGAAACTTTTACAGAGGATAAAGGATACCATCTGTATGTTGAAGATGGGCAGCAGAAGCAGGAAAACCAGATTATGGCAATCCGTACGTTTATTCAGCAGGAGGTCGATTATATAGTTCTGGCTCCCGTTACGAAAACGGGGTGGGATACCGTGCTGCAGGAGGCAAAAGATGCCGGAATTCCTGTAATTATCATGGATCGCCGGGTGAATGTACCGGATGAATCCCTGTACACCTGCTGGGTAGGCTCAGATTTTGGCCTTGAGGGCAGGAAGATGGCAGAATGGATTCACCAGTTTACGTTGAAAAGGGAGATCCCGCCGGAGGAGGTCCGGATTGTGAATATTCAGGGAACCATCGGTGCAACCGCACAGATTGGCCGTACAAGAGGCTTATATCAGGCTGCGAAAGCATACGGATGGAATATTCTTGCTGAGGAAAGCGGTGATTTTACCCAGGCTAAAGGGAAAGAAGTTATGCAGTCCTTTCTCGAAGATTATCCGGAATTAAATATGGTTTACTGTGAAAACGATAATGAAGCATTTGGCGCCATTGAGGCCATTAAGGAAGCTGGAAGAACGATCGGAACGGATATCCGGAATGGTGAAATCATGGTGGTTTCCTTTGATGGTGTGGACGTGGATGCTTTAAGCTGTGTTGCAGATGGTGAGATTTCCTGTATTGCGGAATGCAATCCGCTGCATGGTCCTTGGATTGAGGAAATTATCCAGATGATGGAACAGGGCAGGATGCCTTCCAAATATACATATGTCGATGAGGGAATGTACTCAAATGAGGATATTGCTTCTTCCATTACCATTAACGGAAGCAGCTATCTGATCCGGAAGGTTAATCCGGAATTACTTGTGGAGCATGAAAATATGCAGTAAATTATTCATGTTTATAATAAAACACATACAGGTTAAAATATACAACTTGTAAGAAGAACAATACAAGTTGTATCCTTTAAGTAGAGGATAAAATTGTTTATTCACAGCGAAAATGTGGATAAAATCGGAAAATTCTACTTAAAGGAGGTTATTTTTTATGTTACAGAAAAAAGAGTACAAGTTTTGGTTTTGCACAGGTTCACAGGATTTATACGGAGACGAATGTCTGGCCAAAGTGGCAGAGCATTCCCACAAGATTGTTGAGGGATTGAACCAGTCCGGTATCTTACCTTATGAAGTGGTATGGAAGCCGACCCTTATTACCAACGCATTGATCCGTAAGACCTTTGAAGAAGCCAACATGGATGAAACCTGTGCCGGTGTGATTACGTGGATGCATACCTTTTCTCCTGCAAAGTCCTGGATTATTGGATTGCAGGAATATCGTAAACCGCTTCTTCATTTACATACCCAGTTTAATGAAGAGCTTCCTTACGACTCTATAGATATGGATTTTATGAATGAAAACCAGTCTGCACATGGTGATCGTGAGTATGGTCATATCGTAACCCGCATGCGGATCGAAAGAAAGGTTGTTGTCGGACACTGGGCAGATCCTGTTGTAGCAGGAAAGATTGCATCCTGGATGCGTACCGCAGTCGGTATTGTAGAAAGCAGCCATATTCGTGTGATGCGTGTTGCAGATAATATGCGTAATGTTGCGGTTACTGAAGGTGATAAGGTAGAAGCACAGATTAAGTTCGGTTGGGAAGTGGATGCTTATCCGGTTAATGAGATTGTGCAGGCTGTGGATGCAGTATCCGAAGCAGATGTAAATACTCTGGTAGAAGAGTATTATGATAAGTATGAGATTTTACTGGAAGGCAGGGATGAGAAGGAATTCCGTAAGCATGTAGCGGTTCAGGCACAGATTGAAATCGGCTTTGAACGTTTCTTAGAGGAAAAGAACTATCAGGCCATCGTCACTCATTTCGGAGATCTTGGTGCCTTGAAGCAGCTTCCGGGACTTGCGATCCAGCGTCTGATGGAAAAGGGCTATGGATTTGGTGCAGAAGGTGACTGGAAGGTTGCTGCCATGGTGCGTCTGATGAAGATTATGACCGGAGATTTAAAGAATCCGAAGGGAACCTCCATGCTGGAGGATTATACCTATAATCTGGTTAAGGGTAAGGAAGGAATTCTGGAGGCGCATATGCTGGAAATCTGTCCAAGTATTGCAGAGGGACCGATCAGCATTAAGTGCAATCCATTAAGCATGGGTGACCGTGAGGATCCGGCAAGACTGGTATTTACCTCCAAGGAAGGCCCGGGCATTGCCACTTCCTTAATTGATTTAGGAAATCGTTTCCGTTTGATTATAAATGATGTAGAATGTAAGAAAGTAGAGAAGCCGATGCCCAAGCTTCCGGTTGCAACGAACTTCTGGACTCCGAAGCCGGATATGTACACCGGTGCAGAAGCATGGATCCTTGCAGGAGGAGCGCATCATACGGCATTCACCTATGATCTTACGGCAGAGCAGATGGGTGACTGGGCCGCAGCGATGGGCATTGAAGCGGTCTACATTGATGAGGACACAAAGATCCGTGACTTTAAACGTGACCTGATGCTTGGAGAGGTATTCTATAAGTAAGCGCTAAGAAAAACAAGCGACTGCGAAGCAGGCATTTGTGTCAAAATTACAAGGAGGTATTACAATGGACGCAGCACAATTAATTATTGAGGGAAAGGGTTACTTAGGTATTGAGTTTGGTTCTACCAGAATTAAAGCCGTTCTGGTGGATAAGTCAGGAAATGTATTGGCATCCGGTGGACACAGCTGGGAAAACCGTTATGAAGATGGTGTCTGGACCTATTCTCTGAACGATATCTGGGATGGCTTACAGGATTGTTATAAGGACCTTAAGGAAAATGTGAAAAAGGAGTACGGTGTTACCTTAAAGCATTTTGATGCCATTGGATTTTCTGCGATGATGCATGGTTATCTGGCGTTTGATGAGAATGATACCATTCTGGTTCCGTTCCGTACCTGGAGAAATACGATTACAGAGGAAGCAGCTTCAAAGCTTACTGCAGAATTTAACTATAACATTCCGCAGAGATGGAGTATTGCACATCTTTATCAGGCAATCCTGAACGGGGAAGAGCATGTTCCCTATGTGGATTTCTTTACAACACTGGCAGGCTATGTTCATTGGAGACTGACCGGAAGAAAGGTACTTGGAGTCGGTGATGCATCGGGAATGTTCCCGATTGACATTCACACCGGGGATTATGATCAGGCGATGATTCAGAAGTTTGATAAGCTGGTTGCGGATCAGAATTATCGTTGGAATCTCCGTGATATTCTTCCTAAGGTGTTAGCAGCAGGAGAGGAAGCAGGTGTGCTGACCGAAGAAGGAGCCGCCCTTCTTGATCCGAGTGGGGATCTGCAGGCAGGCATTCCGCTCTGTCCCCCGGAGGGTGATGCAGGAACCGGCATGGTCGCAACGAACAGCGTTGCAAAACGAACCGGTAATATCTCTGCAGGAACCTCCATATTTGCCATGGTAGTTCTGGAAAAGGAGCTTTCCAAGGTATATCCGCAGATCGATCTGGTAACTACGCCGGATGGCGCACTGGTTGGTATGGTACACTGCAATAACTGTACTTCTGATATTAATGCGTGGGTGAATCTGTTCAGGGAATTCGGTGAAATGTATGGTTTAACCTTTGATATGAATGATCTGTTTACAAAGCTTTACAGTGTTGCATTAAAGGGTGATCCGGACTGTGGCGGAATGATTTCCTATAATTACTTTTCCGGAGAGCCGGTTACCGGTTTTGATGCCGGTGCACCGTTGTTTGTACGTGATGCCGAGAGTAAGTTTACACTGGCGAATACTATGAGAATGCATCTGTATTCTGCACTTGCAGCCTTAAAATCCGGTATGGATCTGATGCTCAAGGAAGAGGGTGTCCAGGTGGATGAATTATTCGGACATGGTGGTTATTTCAAAACAAAAGGTGTCGGACAGAGAATTGCGGCAGCAGCTATGAATGCACCTGTATCGGTTATGGAAACAGCCGGTGAGGGCGGTGCCTGGGGTATTGCTGTTCTGGCTGCATTCCTTGCTAAGAAGAAGGACGGCCAGAGCCTTGGCGAGTTCCTGAATGAGGAGATTTTTGCCGGAAACAAGGGTGTTAAGATGGATCCTGTGGCAGAGGATGTCGAGGGCTTTGAGAAGTTCATGGAGAAGTATATGAAGAATCTCCCGGCTGAGAAGGCTGCTGTTGAGGCACTGTAGACATATTTTAAAAACATGTAAATGTTGATAAAGATTTAAGAATAACTATAAGATAAACATCTTAAAGTAAGAGATAAATATTTGGAAGGAAGGTTCTGTCATGTTAGAAGAATTAAAACAGAAGGTATACGAAGCAAATATGCTTCTTCCGAAATATGGTCTGGTAACATTTACCTGGGGTAATGTGAGTGCTATTGACCGTGAAACCGGATATTTTGTGATTAAGCCAAGTGGTGTGGATTATGAAATTATGAAGCCGGAAGATATGGTGGTTATGGATCTTGAAGGAAACCGTGTGGAAGGAAGGTATAAGCCATCCTCCGATACACCGACCCATCTGGAACTGTATAAGGCGTTTCCGGAAATAGGTGGAATTGTACATACCCATTCTTCTTATGCAACAAGCTGGGCACAGACCGGAAGAAGTATTCCCTGTTATGGTACGACTCATGCGGATTATTTCTACGGAGAAATCCCCTGTGTGAGATGTCTGACGAAGGAAGAGATTAACTCTGCTTACGAAGAAAATACCGGACACCTGATTGTTTCGGAATTTAAACGCATGAAGAAGGATGTAATGGCAGTTCCTGCAGTGTTGTGCAAGAATCATGGTCCTTTTTCCTGGGGCAAGGATGCAAAGGAGGCCGTCCACAATGCGGTGGTTCTTGAAGAGGTTGCCAAGATGGCATATCGAACCGAGCTGATTCATCCGCAGGTAGCACCTGCTCCACAGGAATTACAGGATAAGCATTATTTCCGTAAGCATGGTGCAAATGCATATTATGGGCAGAATTAAGCTTATGGTATTTATATCCGGATAATATCAGAGGACTGCTTAACAGGCTTGATAAGCAGTCCTCCTTTTAACATTTTTTTAAGTCAGAGTTATTTTTGCGGTGTTGTTTTGGTATCTTTTTCCCGTAACTGTTTTTCAATTGCAGATTGTTTGGCAAGTATGACATTCACCTTATCATAAAGATCTTCAATCATGATTTCGGTTTTGAGATTGACCTTATAATCATTTTCAGCACGACGGCGATCCTTTTCCTCCTGCCGGTTCTGACTCATCATAATAAGCGGAGCCTGGATAGCAGCTACACAGGAGAGGACGAGATTTAACAGAATAAATGGAAACGGATCAAAGGCTTTGGCTGCAAGCAGGGTATTGATAACCATCCATAAGATCAGAACCCCGGTAAAAGCAAAGATAAATGCCCAGCTGCCAGCAAACCGGGCGATGGCATCCGCTGCCCGTTGGCCGATGGTATATTTCTCCGTCGCCCGTGAGGTATTTTCTGAAATCTTACTGTCAGCAAGCAGATTCAGAACCTCCTCATCGGTCATATCGTGGCGGATTTCTTTAAGGACTTCTTTTAGTAGTTTGCGATTTTCTTTCATGCTGATTTTAGTCTCCTTTTGTTAATTCCGGTAAGTCTGTGCAATCCGGCAACTTCTGATGAATGGTATGGCACCGGACAGATATCAGTTATTATATTTTACTGTGAGATTGTGATATTATCAATAGTGAAATGGGACAGAGAAGAGCAGGGAGGAGTTGAAAAAAGCAGCCTGAAAAGAAGTAAAAGTAAAATAGTAAAAAGAAACAGAACGAAGAAAAATAGCAGAGATAAAAACAGAAAGGAACAGATAATGAATGTAAATCCCATTACAAGATTAGACTATCCGGATCCGGATGTGATCCGGGTGGGAGACACCTATTATATGGTATCCACAACCATGCATTTTATGCCGGGCTGTGAGATCCTGCAATCCTTTGACCTGATGCACTGGGAGCATGTAACTTATGTTTATGAGACGCTCGATCATACAGATTCCCAGCAGTTACGAAACGGTCAGAATATTTATGGACAGGGTATGTGGGCAGCTTCCCTACGCTATCATGAAGACCGGTTTTATGTCTGTTTTGTGGCGAATGATACCCACAAGACTTATCTGTATACCTCAGAGAAAGTATCTGGCCCATGGAAAAAGCAGCTGATAGAGGGTTTTTATCATGACTGCTCTTTATTATTTGATGAGGATGGCAGAAACTATATTGTATATGGAAATGATGAAATCTGGATTACCGAATTGAATGAGAACCTGACTGCACCGAAGAAGGACGGATTACATCGTCTGCTGATCAGTGATCACAGGAATCCAAAGCTTGGCTATGAGGGTTCCCATATTTATAAAATAGATGGCTATTATTATATTTTCCTGATTCATTCCCTGAGAGACCGCTGGATGCGGACGGAAGCATGTTTTTACAGTGATTCTCTGGAAGGAGAGTTTACAGGTGCCGATGTGCTTTGTGATGACCGTGGATATTGCGGGCAGGGCGTGGCACAGGGAGGAATCGTGGATACGCCGGATGGAAAATGGTATGCGGTACTATTTCAGGATTCCGGCGCAGTGGGACGGATTCCGGTCCTGATTCCGGTTACCTGGAAGGATCATTTTCCGGTTTTCGGTCAGAACGGACATGTGCCGGAGGAAATAGAGATTTGCAGCACCAGACCGGATTATACCTATCAGCCGTTAGTGGGAAGTGATGATTTTCATAATGGACTGCTTCCACACTGGCAGTTTAATCATGATCCGGATCCATCGTACTATCATCTCAATCCGCTGCAGGGAACCTATACTATTACAACAAGGGAAGTCTGTACAGAGCTTACACAGGCTGTAAACACCATTACACAGCGGATGAGTTATCCCTCCTGCGCAGCAGAAGTAACCGTTGACGCTTCTGAACTGAAGGAGGGCGATATTGCAGGCCTGTGTGCCCTGCAGGGCTGTTATGCCGCAGTTGGCATTACCAAGCGTCAGGGAAAATATGAAGTCCTTATGCTGGATAAAAGAGAAGACGGCATATTGAATGTCACAGATGGAATTGTTGTGGGATCTCATCAGATTGATTTTCGTCTTGAAGCAGATTTCTGTAACATGAAGGATGAAGCACGCTGCTATTACCGGGTAAATAAGGGAGACTGGTTACCCATCGGAACCGTGCATAAGCTGTACTTTAAGCTGGATCATTTTACGGGATGCCGGTTTGGTCTGTTCTGTTATGCTGTGAAGGAAACAGGAGGAAGTGCCTGTTTTCGGGAATTTCTGTATCATGATGTGGATGAAACAACTATAATAAACTGTTGCTGTAAAGAGAAAGGAAATGCATATGAATAAAATAAGCACGCCGTTGGACTTAAAAAGCCTGAAGATCACCGATTCCTTTTGGAAAAAGGAGATGGAGCTTGTAAGGAAAGAGGTTATACCTTATCAGTGGGAGGCATTAAATGACAGGGTAAAGGATGCAGCACCCAGCTATTGTATGCGTAACTTTAAGATTGCAGGGAAAATGAATCAGGAAAAACACCGGTTAGGAAAGGCGTATGAAGAACCGAAATACACCTTCCGTGGTTTTGAAGCACTTCCGGAGGATCCGGAACATTTGGAAGACAAGTTTTATGGGTTTGTCTTTCAGGACAGTGATTTTTCAAAATGGATTGAAGCGGTTGCTTATTCCTTGACACAGTATCCGGATCCGGAGCTTGAGAAAATTGCAGACGGGGCGATTGATATTGTCTGTGCGGCGCAGCAGGATGACGGATATCTGGATACCTACTATATTATTAATGGCAAGGACAAGATTTTTACTAACCTGAAGGACAATCATGAGCTTTACTGCTTTGGTCATCTGACAGAAGGAGCAGTTGCTTACTATCAGGCAACCGGTAAGGATAAGCTGTTAAAGGCAGCAGAACGCTTTGCGGATTATATTGCCAATTATTTTGGTGAGGAGGAAGGAAAATGCAAGGGATATCCGGGACATGAAATTGCAGAGATGGCACTGGTGCGCCTGTATGAAGTAACCGGTGAGGAACGTTATCTTCAGTTAAGTGAGTTTTTCATTAATGAGAGAGGAACACGGCCGTATTACTTTGATATTGAACAGAACCTGAAGCTTACAGAGAAAGAAAAGAATGAATTGCGCTATCTGTATCATCAGGCACATTTACCGGTTCGTCAGCAGGATGAGGCAGTGGGACATGCAGTTCGTGCCGTGTACCTGTATTCCGGAATGGCTGATATTGCAAGAATTACAGGAGATGAGACACTCTATAAGGCTTGTGAAACACTGTGGGATAATATTACCAATCAGAAAATGTACGTAACAGGTGGCATTGGAGGAACACATATCGGAGAAGCCTTTTCCTTCCCGTTTGACTTGCCGAATGATACTGCCTATGCGGAAACCTGTGCATCCATCGGGCTTGTTTTCTTTGCAAGAAGAATGCTGGAGATTGCACCGAAGG
>Ga0129310_1003200_pt1 | contig 10896 bp, 8 predicted proteins | sample Go1ome_2_FD_94433 | JGI IMG/M metagenome (GOLD analysis project Ga0129310, IMG submission 94433) | Western lowland gorrila individual fecal microbial communities from Wisconsin, USA - Go1022A metagenome | ecosystem: Host-associated > Mammals > Digestive system > Large intestine > Fecal | place...
AGCGCGTCGCTTACCATCGACTCCAGAGAGGTCTCATCCGAAGGCTCCTCATAGTAACCGGTATTTCTCTTTGCTGCTTCCTCAGCTGCGAGTCTGTCGCGCTCTGCCTGCTCTGCAGCAACCTTCTCACGAAGAGCCTTGACCTTTTCGATATAGGTATTCAGGTACTCGAAGTCTGCATCCGTTACCGGATTCTCAAACATATCGTCATAGTTCAGAGTCTGCGCTCTCTCGTTCTTTTCGACTGCTGCTGCAAGAGCATCCTTGGCATCTGCAAGCTTCTTCTCAATATCGTCCTTGTTCTCGCCAAGGGAAGCGAGCTTGTCGGTCAGCTCCTGGATCTTCTCCGTGGCTGCCTTGAACGCATCCTTTGCGTCCTCGATTGCCTTGAGAATGCCGTGCTGCTTTGCTTCTTCCTTCTTTGCAGCCTCTGCGTTTTCCTTAGCGGCGATGGCTGCTGCGTCTGCTGTGCCAAGCTCTGTCTGCTTCTTCTCAAGATCCGTCTGCGCGGTGGTGAGAGAAGCCTGCTTTTCTGCAAGGACTGCTGCTGCGTCATCGTAAGTCTTCTGCGCACTTGCAAGAGCATCGGATGCGTCCTTCAGTTCCTCGGACTTCTCATCCATGACGCTCTTGGCGTCTGCAAGATCTGTGTAAAGCTTATCCAGATCTGCCTGCTTCGCAGTCGCATTTGCCTCGGCATTCGTGACCGCTTCCTTCTTGGCTTCCAGATCCTTTCTGGCATCTTCCAGAGAAGTCTTTGCATCAACGACTGCCTGCGCCTTCTTCTGCAGATCAGCAGCGGCATCTTCCAGAGCCTTCTGTGCCACAGCTACATCTGCGTTTGCAGCGGTAAGCTTTGTCTGCGCCTTGGTAAGAGCGTTCTTCTTTTCGGAAGCGATCTGGCTCTTCTCATCTGCAACTGCCTTTGCGCTGTTGTAGTCCGAAGTCTTCTGATTCAGTTCGTTTCTTGCATCTACAACTGCCTGGTTCAGACTCTCAAGAGAAGTAGTTGCATTCTGCATGGTCTCGTAGGAAGAAAGAACGGTCTTTGCCTTCTCTGCAGCTTCGTCCTTGGCATCCTGCAGATCCTTTTCTGCGGTCTCCACAGCGTCTGCCTTCTTCTCTGCTTCCTTGTTTGCCTCAGTCAGTGCGGAAGATGCATTGGAGACTGCTTCGTTTGCCTTGGCAAGAAGCTCCTTCTTCTCCGCAGCGGTCTTGTCTGCATCTGCCTGAGCGTCCTTTGCGGACTGAAGCTCTTCCTTTGCATCTGCAAGACTCTGCTTTGCCTCTTCTACCTTGGCATCGGCAGCATCCTTCTCCTGCTGTGCGGTATCTCTGACCGCTTCCTTCTCTGCCTTGTCGGTCTGCAGGCTCTTTAACTTCTCGACCGCCTTGTCATAAGCTTCCTTTGCAGAGTTGAAGACAGACATCACCTTGTCATAGTAGGTGTTAAAGCGGCTCTCATACTCTTCAATAGAGTAAGTGGTTCCATTGCCAAAGTACGTGCTTCCGTCAAAGTACATAGTGGAAAGATCATTGCCGTTTGCAGTCGATACACCATAACCTACGACGCTTCTATTGCCAATCAGATGCTCATAGTGTCCAGTCTCTCCACCGTTATACAGCTTGTCGGTGTTCTCCTTGCTGTCAAAGTACTCCGGGTTCGACTTGTACAGCTCGTAGTTGCTCTTTTCCTTGTAATAAGCATCTACTGCGTCAATTCCCCAGGCCTTTTCCGTGTTGTAAGCAAGGTTCTCTGCACCGAAGAACAGACCGTTGTGATACGTGCTTCCAGTCGCTGCAAGGTCATCCGCATAGTAGTTCGACTGCAGCTCGGAAATTGCCATGTTAACATCGTCAATCCGGAACTCTTCAACTCCCTTTTTAGAGGAAAGGGCAAAATCCTTGGCATTCTCATCGCTCATGCGATAGTTATTGGCTTTCTTAATCGCTGCGATGGCTGCCTTCACGTTCTCAAGACTGGTTGCGCTTCCTGCTTCGCCAAACTTGCCGGACTTCATAACCTTCTCGCCGGTTTCCTTGTCAGAGCCTTCGTACTCGTGTGCGCCGGTCACATAATCATATGCGGTCTGTGCGTTGGCTCTGTATTCATCGCTCAGTGTCTCATCATCCGCATTATACTTAAAGTATCCTGCAGAGCCGCTGTCAATCACTGCCTGTGCATCATCGAGAGCCTTCTTCGCTGCATCGACAGCAGTCTGAGCGTTCTCGATATCCGCTGCGCAGTCGGTTACCGCCTTGCTTGCAGCTTCGAGAGCAGCGTTCTTATCCTGTTGGTCCTTTTCCGCGTCAGCCTTTGCGGTTTCTGCCTCTGTGACAGATGCCTCCTTATCAGCAGTCTCTGCCTTTGCTGCATCTGCTGCTGCCTGTGCGTCATCGGAAACCTTCTTCGCATCGTCTCTTGCCGTCATGGCACTGTTCAGATCCGCTGTCTTTTCTCCAACAGTTACATCTGCAGCATCCTTCTCGTTCTGTGCATTGGTCAGAGCAGCGTCCTTCTCGATAACGATCTGATCTGCCTGCGTCTTCTGAGAAACAGCAGTGTTGTAGTTTGCGGTTGCAAGATCCAGAGCTGCCTTTGCTGCCTTGTACTCATCGGAAGAGGTGTCCGCATTTGCAACTGCATTGTCATACGCCTTCTGTGCGGCATCCATCGCATCCCTTGCGATCTGCATGTTCTGGTCTGCCGCCTGCTTGTTGGCTGCTGCCGCATTGTACTCAGTTTCTGCTGCGTTCTTTGCCGTCTCTGCAGAAGCTGCGGCGTCCTGGGCACCATTTAAAGCATCCTGCTTTGCGGTAAGATCCGCTTCAGACTCACTCTTTGCAGTCTCTGCGTTTGCAAGCTCGTTCTGAATGTTCTTGATCTGAGTCTCAACATCGGACTGTGCCTTCTTGGCATCAGTCAGTGCCGCGTTTGCCTTATCCAGATTATCCTTTGCGGTTTTATAGGTATCAGAGTCGGTCGATGCATTTGCGGCTGCAGCGTCATAGGCTGCCTTTGCTGCATCATACGCTGCCTGCGCGTTATCCGCGTTGGCCTTTGCTGTCGTCAGTGCCGTGTTTGCGTTGTCCGCCGTAATCTGCGCACCATTTACTGCCTCGGTTGCTGCATTGACATTGGAAACAGCGGTATCAACCGCATCTGCTGCGCTCTTCTGCGCATCATCCGCCTTGGCTGCTGCTTCCTCAGCTGCCTTGGCTGCTTCCTCGGCTGCCTTTGCGGTCTCATCCGTGACGCCCTCAGCCTTGGCTGTGTCCTCTGCATTCTTCTGGTCGGTTTCTGCCTGCGCCTTGTCGGATTCAGCAGACGCAATGCCATTCTCTGTATTCTGAATGTCTGCGCTGTTCTGCTCGGCTGCCTGCGTCTGGTTGTTTACCTCTGTCTGTGCAGCATCGACTGCTCCCTGCGCATTATCCTTTGCTTCCTGCACGGCACCCTGTGCGGACTGCTCTGCATTTGCAAGATCCTGACGGGAATCCGTGGTCAGCTCTTCTGCGAAAGACGCATTGGATGCTACGACGATTGCTGCGGTTGCTGCTAATGTACCTACTCTGAAAAGATTCTTCTTCGACATAATCAATTCTCCCTTGCCTTGTCGGCTGCTTTTGTTGTTTTCTCCGGCTCTTTCGGTTTCGGATGTCTGTTTTTTCTCTAAAAGTATATTGTACCATATACTTCTTACCCTGGCGCAAGTGCTTTTTATTTTTCCTCCTTTTTTCTTTTTGCACCCTTCTACTGCTATGAGGCTGCTGGCTTTCAAAAAGTTGCACTTGGAAAAAAAAATTTCAGCGCAGCCCTTTCGCCGCCGTCCTTACCTCTATGAGGATTGGCAAAGCAAAAAGGTTGCGCTGAATTTCGATTTTTTTAAAAAAATTTTTACGTGCGCTCGTTCCGAATATGAAAACCGTCTTTCTTCCAGGTGATCGTCACAAGGAGCTTTCCATTTGCTTCTATCATCAAGAGCATCTTCGGAATGGCTTTCTCTTCTGCACCTGGATTTTTTCCTGCAATTCCTGCTCCCTGGTCTTCACCAAACGAACGCTCCGTGTTGCGAAGAATCACCGTAATCGGAGCGCAGGAAGATCTTCTCTCCAGAAATTTGATTGCACCTGCTGCTACTTTTTTATCGATTTTTTCTGTAGCCAGATCCTGCAATGCGAAATACTTTCTGCATATTGAGTTGCATACCGTGTACGCCGCAAGCTCTCTGCAGCCGAAAGGATGGATTCCAAGTTCGACCGCGATTGCATCGTCATTGCTAAAAAACAGCCCATCAATCATCATGCAAAACTCTGCGCAGTCAGAAGGATTTAACTTCACAAAAACTGCCTTCCATACCAGAAAATCTCCGGCGGCAAGAATGCAGAGAGACTGATATCGTGTGTCCCCATCCGGATGCTTTGTAAGAAGTCTGTGAAGCACTTCGCATCCCGTCTTTCTCAGGTCGGAAATATTTGGTTTTGTCACAAAGCAGTCTGTGTTCAGAAAAGCGTCCTGCCCTTTCACAAAGGACAGACAAAGCTCCCGAAAAAGAACTGCTTTGATGTCCTGTCTCTTATACACAACGGTCAAAGCACGCTCCTCTTCGTCTGTAAGATCTACAAGCGAAATTTCTTCCGTTGGCACCTGCAAAGCTAAAACCGTGCCGTCCTCATCTGGAAAACCGGCAAGCTGTGCTGCGCAGATTCGATTGGGCGATACGGTGTACCCGCGCCACTCCTTTTGTGTGTCAGGGCGCATGGCTCCGCACTGCTGCAGCTTTTCAAATATGTGTGTTGGTACAATCAGAAAAATGTACATGATCTCCCCTCCTGGGAATGTGACCAAATGGTCACGAAAAAATATGTGTCAGGTATGACCTGCACCGCTTCGTTATGAGTATATTATATCGTATATTCCCCGCGCATGCGGGGTTGACCCGTTTGAAAGGAGGGACGCGGTAAATTCGCGCCGTTAAAGTTACATGGGGAATGAAAATAACACGAAACAGCGATTATCGAAATCTGCTGCTGCAACCATTGCATCTGTCCTCGGAATCGCCTGTGCTGCGGGCGGAACCATTGCGTACTTTGTAGACACACAGAATAAGATCAACTCTCAGACAGTCGGTAAAGTAGCAATTGAAACAACAGAGCCAAGCTTTCCTACCAAGGATACAGATGAAAACGGAGTTCCGGACGACTGCGAAAAGCTGACTCCCTATAAGGAGGTGCCGAAAGATCCGCAGATCACGAATACCGGGCTGGACGATGCCGTTGTCTTTTTCAAGGTTACTGCTCCTGTAGAAGAGGTAACACTTGTTGGGGAAGACGGAAAGAGTACCAAGACATCCACGGATCTGTACTGGTTCAAGCAAAAGAGCGATGATGTGGATTCGCATCAGAACAATTTCAATTCGAACTGGGTTTTTCTTGGAACAGTAAGCTCTGCAAAGAGTGCAGCAGATTCTACGGGATCAACCATTGAATCCAACGTTGCTGTAAAGCAGAACGGCACGGTCGTGACAACTAATGAGGAAAAGACCGGAATCACCTATGTGTTTGGATACAAGATGCGTCTTGCTCCCAGAGCGACCACTGCTTCTTTGTTCGATAAGATTCAGAACAAGAAATACGGCAGTGCAAACATCGGGCCGAATGAGAGTGAGAATGTTGTCATTGAGTCTTATGCAATCCAGGCAGATGATGTGCTGAAAGCAGACTCCGCTACGAATGGACACGTTGTATCTACAAATGGTGACATCACAGCAGATGACCTGACCTATATCTACAACACGTTTCTTAACCAGAACGGTGACAATTTGAAGTAAAGGAGAGAACAGAAGATGACAAAGATATCTAAGATTTTGAATATTGCAGGCGTTGCGTCTGTAGCAACGCTTTCTGTTCCTGCGCTTCTTATCGGAACACCTCTTGGCTCTTCCTATGCGTATCTGACAGATATTGGAGAGACGCAGGTGAATAAATGCACGATTGCACTTGATCCATCTGCAAAAGTTGTCGAGTATTTCCCGACATTTACCACGAATGATATTCAAGGCACCGTTTATCATTTTCGCAAAGGTATTCAGATTTTTAATGATGGTTATGTGGATGCATATGTAAGAGCAAGAATTGATTTTACAAGCTCTTATGTAAAGTCGATTACAACTTTCTCCTGGGACGGAAAGAACTTCTATTCTTTTGATGAGTTTTGTAATCACGTCGAGGAGAATGGCTGGCATTATTGCGCGGCGGATGGGTATTTTTATTATAAGACTTCCATACAATGCCGGCGATTATGAGAAATTTCAGCAGGGAATGACAAAAGATGAGGAGTCTAAGGCATTTAACTGGAACAAAGAGTCTTCTCTCGGAACCACAGAGATTGACGGCGTCACCATTGCAACGAAGCCTCAGATTCAATATGTAGAAACCAGCTATGATAAGCCTGGGAAAATGGGAAACTATACGATTGAAGTTTCTCAGGATGCTGTTGCGAGCTACCTTGGTGATGACTATGCATCCGCATAGAAGTCCGTGCTCGGGTACGATATCTAAAATTTATACATTCCGGTGCGGGAAAACTCACCTCTTTAGGGGCTGGAGTGTCAAATACGGTACACAAAAAGGAGCCGCGATTGCTGCAGCTCCTTTTCTTTCCGAATCACCCCCGCTTACGCGGGGAATACGGCATCCCCGGCACTCGTCTGCATTTGTTTCAGGAATCACCCCCGCTTACGCGGGGAATACACTAAAAAAATCCCTTAAATCCGCTCTTTTCTGATCCGGCTTCTCCATGTTTATTCGGTTTATGTATATTATACTTTATCTTGAACTCATTTTTTATCCGCATCTCTTCTTTTTTCCGGATGTGCGCTGCGTCCAGAAGCAGCAGACGGACAGAGCTCCACCGAAGGTATTACCATCCAGGCTCCGTCCACCGAGAATGGATCTGTTTCCATCGAGGATTCTGCTGCGACAGAAGGCTTTACTGTTACAGAAGACGCTGCGTCCACAGAAGAGAAAAGCACAGCACTTGCTGCAGGAGATAACGAATCTGCTCCTTTTTCCGCTACGATGCTTAACGTAGGGCAGGGGCTTTCCGTTCTGATTCAGTCAGATGGGCATAATATGCTCTGCGATGGCGGAAACAGGGCACATTCTTCTTATGTTGTTTCCTATCTTCAGCAGCATGGCGTCGACTCCCTCGATTACATGGTCGCATCGCACTATGACGAGGATCATATCGCAGGGCTTGTCGGTGTTCTGAATACCACTCCGGTTTTTACCATTCTCTGCCCGGATTATCAGGCAGATTCCAAGATCTACGAATCGTTTGTAAAAGGAGAGGAAACATCCGGAGCACAGATTGAGCACCCGGATGCCGGAGAGGAGTATCTGCTTGGAGATGCTAAGATTGAAGTCCTGCAGGATGATCCATCACTGGAAGAAGCAAATAACAAGTCCATCGCAGTAAAAGTCTCGTATGGAACGTTCAGCATGCTTCTTACGGGCGATGCCGAACAGGAAGCGGAAGAAGAGATGATCCGCTCCGGGCAGGATCTTCACGCAGATCTTTATGTTGCAGGACATCACGGAAGTTCCTCTTCCAGCAGTCAGGATTTTTCCAGAGAAGAATTGATGAAAGAAGGATATTCTCCATGCGAAATGTGCCAGCCATGATGTTTTCCATCTTGGCTTTAATTTGAGAGTCGCAAAGCCCAGCCCTTGCAATAAAAGAAAAGCAGGAACGTTTTGGCGTTTCTGCTTTTCTTTTGGGCCACTTGGTCCGCACATATGTTCGTCCTTTGTGTCATATTTCGAACTTTTGTTCGGTCCAATTGGTCCTTTTTTGTGTTTCTCCCTTGTATTCGTGTGCCTTTCCTTCTAAGATAAGTGTATGGTAGCAAATGCTTAGGAAGGGAGACACGCGATGCAGGATAGAACAACAGTTTCTGACAAGCACACAAAAGAGGAGGATCTTTATCTTTTTCATGAAGTCCCCCGCATTTTGGTGTGGAATTTCAAGGGTGGAGCAGGAAAAACCTCCACAACAGTAGGACTTGCGTCCGCGTTAAATATGCTCGGGTACCGGGTTATCGTGATTGACTGTGATGCACAGATCAATTCTTCCTTATATTTTCAGCAAGGAATTGGAAGAGCGCAGCCTTTCACCGGAACGCTCAAGGACTATATCGATGGGTGCGGGGATGTTCGTGCAAAAGATCTCCTTCGCACGTTCACGTTCTGCAGAACGCCCGGATATGACGGATCGAAGGACTTCTTTTTTGTAACCGAGGAGAGCACCGAAGAAACCATTCCGGCTCCTGACATCGACAAAGCTGTAACAAGACAGTGCACGATTTCCTTAATCCCAGGCGATTTGAATCTTGGTGCCTCTGATTTTTCGGATTTGGGAACCGTAAAGCGTATGATCGAAGAGCTGACAGAAGATTATGATGGGGAAACCATTGTTCTTTGCGATTGTGCTCCGCAGCTGGTTCCTGCCAGCAATCCGGTTCTTTTTGCCGGCAACAGACTTCTGGTTCCTACGCTTGCGTCCAACGATTCCATTTACGGAATTCCGACCGTATTAAATATTATGAACGAGGTTCGCGAAGCTGGTGTTGACTTAAAGCTTCTTGGCCTTTTCATCAACAATCTGGATATGAGAGAGGCAGTTCCGAAAGAGCTTGCGGTTCAGCTCCGTACTGCAGTACAGGGAACAGACACCTATTTGTTTGATGCAGTGGTACGTCATTCTGCATCCGTAGAAAAGGCAAGATCACTTGGCATTGTCCCGCTTGTTTATGAATTCGGGAAAGATTATCAGGCAGATCTTGTTCGTCTTGCGCTGGAAACCGTTAACAGACTGGTCATGTTTGATAAGGAGGTATGCTGATGTCCCCATCCATTTTCGATAACACCGGAAAGCCCACCAACAGAAGTGGCAAAGCAAATATCTCCATGCTCGCCACCATGAACGCGGCACCATCTGCCAGGGTAGATGCTATCGTCCAGATTCCCATTGATAAGCTCGACGATATGCCGGACAACGAGGAAGTCTTCGGATATAAAGACGAAGATATCCAGGCAATCGCGGATGAGATCAAGTCCAATGGATTTCATGGTTCTATTGAGGTTGTGCGCAGCCAGGATGGAAGCGGAAGATATACGATTGTATCTGGACACCAGAGAAAGCGCGCGCTTGAAATGACAGGAGCCAAAGAAGTTCCCTGTCATGTACTGAAAGACATGTCTGAGCTTCAGATCCGCGATTTGTGGCGTTCTGAGAATACGCTGCATAGAAAACAGACGCCGTATCGTTATGCACTTCTTGTAAAGTCGTATGACGAGGATTATGCAAAGTACGATCTCCGTGGAGGAAAGACCAATTATTGTGCAGAAAAGCTCCACGTTGGTGCCACGCAGGTGAAGAGATACCGCACGCTTCTTTCATTTCCGAAGGACGTTGCAGAACGCTGTGATAGTGAGGCTTTCCCCTACACAACACTCCTGCAGGCAAAAGACTTTGATGACAGACAAAAGTCTCTTCTTTCCGCGGCTCTTCGCCAACGCGATATTGATCATCCGAATTATTGTTTGACTTCAGAGGATCTGCGAAGAATCATTGACCAGGTTCGTGAGGATTCCAAATATGACGATAGTGAAGTAGATGAGAAATATGAAGTGCATTCCGGTGAAAGTTCAGATGGCGTAAAGGAATACACGAAAGCACAGACGGCTACATACAAGCAGTATTATCAGGAGATTTCTGATCAGGCAGATGACAGAAAGATTGAAATCATTGATCAGAAGCTGCAGAATCTTGTCGATCAGATGTATGCACTGATCAACGACGGTCGTTTCCTTACCGGGAACCGCATTTCCATTAATAAGAGTATTTACGGTCTGGAACGAATCGTAAAAGCACTGAAAACAAAAGATGGATATTGAGACAGGAGAGTAATTTCTTCTGTATGGAAAAACTAGCTGCTGGCACAGGCGTTAATGCTGCGTGCGAGCAGCTTTTTCTGTTTCTCAGATTTCATGTAGGCGGACAGTGTAAAATACCGCCATTCTGAAGTATTGGAATATTCACAGTCAAGATCCATACCATCAATTTGTGAGAGAATCAGAAGAAGCCAGCAGATATTTTCTCCCATGTCTCTGCCTTTTGTACTTCCGGTTCACGATATAACTCCGTCTGCTCCAGAATTGCGCTGACCACTTTGCCGCGCACTTGACCGCACGATACTATGGCCGTCGGATTGGTTAGGGTGATCAGATTTTGCAGTATTCTGTTCTTTCGTGTTCGCTTTTTCATATGTATATTATATTTTTCTTTTCTGTTTTTGTAAAAAAAAGAACCGGCCTCGCGTTGACCCGTTCCTTTTTTTGATCCCCGTTCCGCATCCGCGATTGTGTACTTAAGGATCAGGTAGCCACGCGACCATCACCGCTAGGATTACCCCCGCTTACGCGGGGAATACACTTGCAGCGAAAGCCGTAGGCATTTGGAATCGGACGATTCGAGCTATTTCAACATCCGGCTCCAGCGCCTTGCAGCGGGCCCCCGGGAAATGAATTGTCTTTCCTCGTCGTCATAAGTATATGATACTTTAAGTATAATGCAATGTCAACACCTTTGAGAAATTTTTTTCTCATTTTTTCCGGACACATTTGGTCACGCTCCCTCAAACACGAAATCAATACTATAAGTATATTTATTCTTGATATGGTATAATACCATATGCTATAATATACTCATAGCGCAGTTGTACAGGACAGCTGCTTTTTTTGAGGCTTACCGGGGAGGGCGTGCCATGGATACAGTGAATGAGGCTTGTGAAGTAATTCAGCAGATCGTTGATTTTGCAAAAGACAATGACA
>Ga0129310_1003202_pt1 | contig 10890 bp, 14 predicted proteins | sample Go1ome_2_FD_94433 | JGI IMG/M metagenome (GOLD analysis project Ga0129310, IMG submission 94433) | Western lowland gorrila individual fecal microbial communities from Wisconsin, USA - Go1022A metagenome | ecosystem: Host-associated > Mammals > Digestive system > Large intestine > Fecal | place...
CCACGGGGAGGATTTTTCCGGCGTGGAGCGGGAACTGACCCTGGAAGAGAGCGCAAAGGCACCGGTAAAGGCGGGAGACCAGATGGGGACGCTGCGCTACCGGTTTAACGGGGAGGAGATCGGAAATATTCCTGTTATTGCGGCAAAGGATGTGGATCCCGCGGGATTTTCCGATTACGTGAAGTGGATGACGGGGTGGTGGAGGATGAAAGGACAAAACCAGGTATCGAAAGGTACGGAAGAAAATCCCATCTGACTGGTTCCATTTTTTGACAAAATATTGTATGATGAAAAGTAAGTGCCCGAAAAAAGTGACAGACCTGCGGGAACAGAGGTAAAACGGCAGGGGCGGAAGAAATAAAGAATTGCAGTCTGCAGTCGGAATAGAACGAAATGGCTGCGGCGGACGAAAAGCAATTGTGTAATCTGAGGAAGAAACAATGACGACAGACAAAATACTGATAAAAAGACCGTGATCGTGGTGGATGACGAACCGATCATCCGGATGGATCTCGGACAGATGTTGGAAGAATTAAATTATGAAGTGGTGGCGGAAGGCGCGGATGGATTTGACGCGGTGGAACTCTGCAGAAAAAAGAATCCGGATATGGTTCTTTTGGATCTTGAGATGCCGGTGTTTGACGGAATGACGGCGGCGGAGACGATCATCAACGAGAACCTTGCGGGATGCGTTGTGATCTGCACCGCCTTCGCGGACGAGGATTTCCTGGATCAGGCGGGCAGAATCGGAGTATCAGGATATATTGTAAAGCCCATCGAGATGAGAAATCTCCGCCCGACCATCGAGATGGCCTACGCCCAGGGAAGACGGCTCGCGAGGACGCGGTCCCGATCCAGGGGGAGGACGGAAAGATCATCGGAATCCTCATAGGGGAAAAGGATATCAGCAACGATATCCGGAAGGAACAGAAATACGAGGCGATGGCGAGACAGCCGGTGGCCTTCGGTTCCATCGGTTCAAAGACGGAGAGTACGGCAGTGCGGAACGCGAGACGGGAAGTCCACCACCGGGTAAAAAACCATCTCCAGCTCGTCGCCAGCATCATGAACATTCAGGCGAGAAAGTCGGAGAGCGAGGAGGTAAAACAGGCATTCCGTGAGAATATCGCGAGAGTCTTAAGCATCGCCTCCATCAACGAGATCCTTACGGCAAACGATGAGGGACCGGCGCCGCTGATGCCGTTCTTAGAAAAGTTGAAAAATCAGTTCCTGCTCCTCTACGGGGGAGGAATGTCCCATCGAGTTAAAGCTTTCCGGCGATGATCTCACCGTGTCCCAGGACCAGGCGACGGATGTGGCTCTCGTTGTGAATGAACTAGTCTCAAACGCCTACAAGCACGCCTTTAAGGGAAGAGAGAGCGGAGAGATCCGCGTGATCTTAAAGAACGGGGAGCGATACGCCTCCGTGACGGTCCAGGACAACGGAACCGGAACAGAAGGGATCTGGAACGCGGGGAATTTTGGAATGATGTTAATACAGATGACTGTGAAGGACAAATTAAAGGGAAAAGTGTACGCGGAGAGCGGAGATTCCGGGACGTCGGTGACGTTCAAAAATTTCATACAAAAAAGAACTCGCTTTTTCTGGAATATTGTGTATAATAAATAAAATGTGATGAAATTTGCGAATGATGAGGTGATCCTATGAAAATTGGACAGCTGGCGAAACTGTGCGGAGTCAGTGTGGCAACGGTCCGTTATTATGTGAGCATGGGAATGCTGATTCCGAATGATTCGAGTGCCCAGTATGACTTCTCCGAGAGGGAAGTGGAAGACTTAAACCTGATCTTAAAGATGCGGAAGCATCAGTTTAAATTGAAGGAAATCCAGCAGTACCTGATCCTCACGAGGCATTCCAGGATGATCGAGCCGAGAACCATCGATGCGGCGCTTACGATCCTGGAGACGAAACAGAAAGAAATTTTTTCAGAGATCGAGGAATTAAAGAATTCTTACCGGGAAATCGGTGAGGAGATACATAATCTGCGGGAAAAGGGAACGAATGAGCGGCGGGTGACGGGAGTACCGGTGAGCGCACTGGCGCTTTTTGCATGCCCGTACTGTGGGGAACCGTTAAATATCGAGGACGCGGAGATCAAAAATGGGTATATTATCTCCGGAAAGCTGGTGTGTGCCGGTCACGCGAAGGGTGAGTGTGAGAAAGAGTACGAGGCAAAGATCGTCGACGGAATTATCGAGACGGGAAATCTCTACACCGGAATGTACGACCACCCGGATTTGAAGCGCGGACTTTACCGGGATATGGGACCGGAATTCAGCTACTGTTTCCAGAGATGCTACGACCGTGTGACGGAATCCCTGATGAAGGACGATCTTCAGGGAAAAGTGTTCCTGGAGGCAAATATAAACGGACATTTCTACATGTACAACCACCTGGGACTTCTCCCGGCGAACAGTACGCTGATCCTGATCGATAAGTACCCGGAGACTTTGCGGATGTATAAGGCACTGATCGAGCAGTGCGACATTCAGTGTCAGATCCTCTATATCGCGGATGCCAGAACAAATTATCCATTGAAGGATTCTTCTGTGGACAGGTATATCACATTCTGCGGAGAAGATGAATATATGCTGTATCACCAGAATTGTTATCTGATGGACACAGTGAGGTATTTTAAAGATGAAGTCCGCGTATACGGCGCATGTTTAAGCTATGACAGAAGCGCGAAGTCCAGAAAAAATCTTCGGGATAAGTATCCGGAAAGCTCAAAACGGGGATTTCAGATCGAATATCTGTTGGAAGATTATAAAAAATGCGGATATGAAACGATGGTTGAGCAGATGGGTGCGGTGACGGACTGCGGCGCGCGAGAGTCCGCGTTCGCATGCCAGGTGATCGGTGAAGTTCTGAGACTTTACTCACTGACAGCATGGAAGAAAGGCCACAAGCTGGAGACGATATAAAAACAAAATGAGATGTAAAAATGAGGCAAAGCCCCACACATTTGCGAGATGTGTGGGGCTTTGCTCTAAATAATGATCCTTTATCCTCTTAGCCTGTCAGATGTAATTTCAATACTATCTGCAGGCATCAACAAACGCTTTCACGAGCTTTAACTGCTCCTCAGAATCATACATCATCTCCGGATGCCACTGGACGGCTACAGAGAACGGATGGTTCTTCTGTACGATCGCCTCCGGAACACCGTCCGCGGATTTCGCGATGATCTCGATGTCCTTGCCCGGATCCTTCACTGCCTGGTGGTGGAAGGAGTTGATGCGGATGTCAGTCTTTCCGTAGATTTCTTCTAAGATAGAACCTTTCTCGATCTTTAAGTCATGCCACGGGTAGTTTCTCGGATACTTGTCTCCGAAATGATGCTCGAACTTGCCTTCGATCTCGAGATCCTGGTACAGGGTTCCGCCTGCAGCCACGTTCATGATCTGGATTCCGCGGCAGATACCGAGGATCGGTTTCTTGATCTCCTGCATGAAATACTTCGCAACCGCGATATCGTGGTTATCACGCTGCGGGATGATCGTTCCGCAGTATCCTTTTGTAGGTGTGTTGTACTGTTCCGGTCCTACGTCATGTCCGCCGGAGATGATCACGCCGTCCAACTTATTTAAGAACTCTTTGATGGATTCCTCATCGCAGTCCTTATAAACCGGGATCAGCACCGGAATCGCACCGGCTTTTTCCAAAATATATACGTAATCTCCAGCAACGAAGTTCCAGTCCTGTCCAACGATTCCCATACCGGATGTGATACCTACTGTATCCCGGTAGTCATAGTTACATGTAACACCAATTAAAGGTCTCTTCATATTGTATGCCCTCCTGCATTTTATTTCTCTCTTTTGTTTTTGCTCATTTTATTGCCGCGCTTTTTTGCTTTGCGCGTCATCTTGTACACACAGTATATTCTCTGAAGCATTCTTTCTGTCAATATCTGTTTTTTGTAAAAATTTTACAAAACCTAAAGTACACTTTACATTTTATAAAAATTTTATAAAAATTCTCTCTTGAACTCAAGTTGCCTTCATGGGCTATAATGCAGACATCAGCGATGCGAAAGATCTTTTTTCAGAAATCTTTCCATACAAAACTTCAGAAAGCAGACGGAGAACAGCGAAAGAGATCCGTTCCTTTCTGATAAGGAAACACAAAGGAGGATGTGTGTATGTTTATTTACAATGCAGTGTTGGTCTTTAACTCATGGATGTGGGGTATTCCGATCCTCATCATCCTGATCGGCGGCGGTCTTTACCTTTCCTTCGTAACAGGATTCGTACAGGTTCGTCACTTCCCGGATGTAATCAAATCGACAGTCGGAAGCATGTTCAACAAAGAGGAAATGAAAGAAGAGACCGGTAAACATCACGGTACGATCTCAAGTTTCCAGGCAGTATCTGCAGCCCTCGCAGCCGTTCTTGGTACAGGCAACATCGTCGGTGTCGGAACTGCTATCGCAGCAGGCGGCCCGGGCGCTATTTTCTGGATGTGGGTTGTTGGTTTCGTAGCAATGGCATTAAAGTACTCTGAGGCATGCGTTTCCATCGTAGTCCGTGAAAAGAAACCGGAAGGCGGCTACAAAGGCGGTGCCAACTACTACCTTTCCAAGATCAACAAACCGTTAGGTTTTGCATGGTCCATCGCAATGATCTATGGCCTGATCACAGCTGCCGGCGTACATACAGGTTCTGTTGTTACAGCTTGTGAGAGCCTTGGTATCCCGCGTCTCGTTGCTACGATCGCAGTTTGTATCATCATCGCACTGATCATCTTCGGTGGTCTTCAGGCACTCGTTCAGATCACTGAGCGTCTCGTTCCGTTTATGGCAGCTGTTTACATCATCGCAGGTCTCGCTGTTGTTGTATTAAATATCGGCAACCTCATTCCGGCAATCGTAAGCATCTTCAAGGGCGCTTTCACAGGTACTGCAGCATTCGGCGGTTTCGCAGGCGCAACTGTATCCGCAGCGATCCGCAACGGCTGTGCACGTGGTGTTTACTCTTCTGATGCTGGTAACGGACAGTCTTCCATCGCATACTCCCAGTCTTCCGAGACTGACCCGGTTAAACAGGGTATGTGGGGAATTTTCGAAGTATTCTTCGATACTATCGTTGTTTGTACATTCACAGCACTCGTTATCCTCTGCACAGGCGTTTGGCAGACAGGCGAAGCTGGTTCCACACTTGCTATCACAGCATTCACTTCCGCATTAGGCGGCGCAGGTAAAGTTATTTCTTCCCTCGGCCTTATGATGTTCGCAGGATCCTCAGTTCTTGCTTTCTGTAGTTTCATCGGTCTTACATGTGAGAACGTATTCGGCAAGACAGGCCGTTGGATCGGTCAGATCGGTTTCGTTATTCTCGCGTTTGTCGGCGGTATGGTCGGCGTTGATATCCTCCTCGGATGGGCTGACTTCGGTAATGTATGGATATTAACAGTAAACGTTATCGGTCTTCTCTGCTTCAGCAAACAGATCGCAAAGTGGACCAAGAACTACTTCGAGAAAGGAAACTCTTTCGCAGAATAATTGCCGGATCTCCTGTTACCCCCTCGGATATGACAGCTTCCCTCACTGGCTGCCATCGGCAATTTAACTATTACATCTTTTTCTCATACCATTATACAAAAAAGGCGGACAGGTTTCATTTCCTGTCCACCTTTTTTAACCTAAAACGGAACAGTTTCATAATTAGCCCCGCGGCTCACTGATCCCAAATTTCCATTTTTTCATAGCCAGGCAGGTGATTCTAGATTATAATTACTGTTGCCCTGAATGTTTTTAATGTATTGAGGTAACTACATATGGAAAAAATCGTTTCAACCACCATGATGTTCTTCATGGTCTTAGGCGCCCTGGACCGGGCAGTCTTCCGGAACCGTTTTGGTCTCGGAAATGAATTTGTAAAGGGATTAAACAGCGTCGGTCCCCTGATCCTCGGAATGGCAGGAATCATGTGCAGTGCCCCGGTTCTTGGAAAATTACTTTTAAGACTCGTAACGCCGTTATTCAGCGTCATCGGTGCTGATCCGGCGATCATCGCGGGATCATGTTTCGGTCTCGATATGGGCGGTTACTATATGACCGCGTCCATGACGGATGATCCCTCGGTCATCATGCTGGGCGGTGTTATCTTAAGTACCGTTCTCGGAGCCACCATCGTTTTCACGATCCCGGTGGCACTGACGCTCTGCCGCCCGGAGGACGCTCCGGCGGTCTCCAAGGGAATCGTATTCGGGATCATCTCCATTCCCTTCGGAACTATCGCGGCGGCACTGGCTTCCGGCCTCACGCTGCGCTATACGCTGGTCAACGCGGCTCCTGCCTTCGTTCTGGCGGCGCTCCTTGCTGGGGGAATGATCTTCTTCCCGCAAAAGACGCTGATCATCTTCCGGGCTTTTGGAAATCTCCTTCAGGCCTTTATCATCCTGGCTCTCGCGGCCGCGGGCGTCGAGGCAACTCTCGGAATCACCGTGATCCCTGGAATGGATCCCCTGGCAGAACAGCTTGAAACCATCGCCATGATCGGAATCACACTGGCAGGCGCTTATCCCTTTGTGCATGTGCTCTCAAAGGTCCTGGCCCCTGTCCTCAACGTGATCGCGAGACTCATGGGCGTCAACGGACCTTCCGTCACAGGAATGCTGGCCTGCCTGGCAAACCCACTTCCGATGTACGATATGATCCCGCTGATGGACGAGCGCGGAAAAGTCTTAGCCATGGCTTTCTGTACCTGCGCTAACGCGATGATCGGCGACCACTTTGCTTTTATCTCGATTGCATACCCGGAGGGAACCACCGCCACGTTTATTGTTAAGATCGTAAGCGGTGCTATCGCCCTTCTCGTTGCAAGAGCTTCCTAATGTGGGAAGCTCTTTGTGTATTTTTTGATGTGGAAGAATAAAATTTTAAAAGATTTTTCAATTTATATTGAAAATATTACTTATAAGTAATATAATGGCGAAAAAGGGGGGAGGTTCTGATGTGGAGTTAGAAAAAATATGCATTACAGGAATTGAAAATACATATGCTATTTCTACTTTAAAGAAAGAATTTAGGAAAGCAGTAGATGAACCATGGAAAGAAATTCCTCCGTGGCTTAGGTATCAAAGGAAATTGATTGAGGATCTAGCAGTATTAGAACAGGAGAAAGAACGGGCCATTGATTTGCCGCAGTTTGAAAAACTAAATGGGAGTGGAGATATTTATAGTATCCGGCACCCTGAATCCAGAAAAAATGTCAGAGTCCTTTACTGTATTTTTGAGGGATCGATTATCCTGCTTACGGCTTTTTTAGAGAAAAACGAAGGAGATTATCAGAGAGGAATTTCTGTAGCAAATAAAAGATTAAAATGGCTTGAAGATAATTAGTGTTAAGTATTTTACAAATGATATATATTGGAGGAAGAAATGGGAATTGCAGAGAAGATTGCAAAGGCAAAAGAGACTACCTGGCTTTCGGAAGGTTTATCGGAAGCAGAAGTAAAAACTACAGTTGAATTGGCTAAAATTTCGGCTCAAATCGAACGGCGCCGACTTGATATGCATATGTCGCAAAAAGAATTTGCAGAACATATGGGGGTATCTCAGGGAATGGTCTCAAAATGGGAAAGCAGGGAATATAACTTTACAATAAAATCGCTAAATGAGATATGTCAAAAATTAGATTTAAAATTCAATATATCTTTTGATTCTTTATATGCAAAAACAGATTATAAGATTGTAGAGTGGAATCAAGATTATATTGTAAGAAGTAAAAGAAAGAGTAAGTGGACGATGAATTATACGGATAAGGAGGCTATTGCATAATGGAATTCAACCTTGTCACATCAGGAATTGAGCTGGTGGGAACTACAATTAAGACACTTACGGTGGAAAACAATATTGTAGATATTGAAAAAGAAGCAAAAAGAAGTTTTGGATTAAATATTAATGAACCCCATTTTGAAAAAATAAATGACATATATTTTTCACAGATGACAATTGATTTTGAAATTGAAATAGAACAATCTGAAAAGCAAAAGTGTAAAATTCAATTGTCGTTAGAAGGGGCTTTTGTTTCGACTCAGGATGCGGAGGAAACTACATTCCGGCAGCTAGTCGCTGTAAATGGTGCTGCAGCAATTATTGGTATTGTACGAGGAAAAATCGAAACCATTACTTCAAATATTTTTAACAATGGAAAAATTGTGATTCCATTTGTAAATGTTATTGATTATTATAAAAGTTTGACTGAATAAACGTGGAGCACGCCTAAAAATATAAAATCTCTGGATATCCTGAATGAAAAGTCTAATCCCCCAGCTATGCTGGGGAGAATGGAATAAGTGGAGACGGTGAGGATAACAAAATAAAGCCTCCTGTGATAAGATGAGAATGGTGTCGCAAGCCAAACTCAAAATCAAAGGAGGCGGTCCAAATGGACAATAGAAGTTTATCACATACCCGATGGAAATGCCAGTACCACATAGTATTTATACCGAAATACAGGAAGAAGATACTGTATGGAAAAATAAGAACAGATGTGAAGGAAATCATAAGTACATTATGTAAGTACCGTAAAGTGGAAATCATAGCAGGTGCAGTATGCATAGATCATGTGCATTTAAGCGTAGCAATTCCACCGAAAGAGAGTATCTCAGATTTTATGGAGTATTTAAAGGGGAAAAGTACATTAATGATTTACGACAGGCACCCAGAGCTGCAAAGTAAGTGGGATAAAGCATTTTGGGCAAGAGGATACTATGTAGAGACAATCGGCAATATAACAGAGGAAGCCGTTCAGAAGTACATAAGAGAGCAAGCAGAAGAATCGAGAAGAGAAGATTCTAGTAGTACCGCTTTATAGCGGAGCCAGTAACAGCGCTTGCGATACCGCCCTTTGGGGCGAGCAGTATTATAGCCCTTAGGAGGGCTAATATTAAACCACCACTTGGTGGTTGTAACTTATCTCACATCAGAGAGAAAATGGTATCTTAAAATTGAAGGTTTATACAGAGACTTTATAGAACGTGATTCAGTAAAGAAGGATTATCGTTTGTCACAGGAATATTGTATGATTCTGACAATACGAGATCCTAAGCATACTGCGCCAGTGTATGATGAAGTAACACAGCAGTTGACGGAAAGGAACTTTATTCACTACGATGTCAGAGTCAGAAATAATGTTCAGGTATATAATGGATCATTGTAAAAAAACTAATTCTCAGAGCAATATACGATGAAAAGACAGGGCAGACACTGAAATTTCAGCAGTCTGTACCTGTCTTTTGTTTGTAAATTACTTTCCTGCCGCCTTCGCAAATTCCGTATTCACAAGATCCTCATAAGGAACCCGTGTGTCAAGCTCCCCGGCTTCCTCAAGGATATTCTCAAGAAGTTCAAAGCTCTCTTTCTCGAAGACAGTATTTCCTTTCCAGGTATCCTGCTCTTTGTAGCGGTCCACGATGATGGCGATCTTTTCGGTGTCGGTCTCCTTAAACTGCGGCTTGATGGTCTCGGCGATCTCCTCGGCTGAGTGGGTGTTTACATAGTCGAGACCTTTCTGAATCGCGTTTGTGAATTTCTGGATGATCTCCGGGTGCTTTTCGATATAGCTCTTCTTGGCACTGTAGGCCGTGTAGGGTACATAGCCGGAATCTTTTCCGAGGGATGCCACTACATAGCCGTTTCCTTCCTGTTCCAGGGCTGTAGCGAAGGGCTCGAACTCAACGGTGTAGTCGAAATCATTGCTGGTGAAGGCCGCCGCGGTGAGACCGAAGCTGATGCTCTGGTCGATGGTGAGATCCTTCGCGGGATCGATGCCGTTTTTCTTTAAGATATACTCAAAGACCATCTGCGGCATGCCGCCGGCACGGCCGCCTAAAACTTTCTTTCCGATGAGATTTTCCCACTTGAAATCAGCTTCCGGCGTCCGCCCAACGAGGAAGTTCCCGGCGCGCTGGGTGAGTTGGGCGAAGTTTACGGCGTAGTCATCATCGCCCTGGATATAAGTATAAATACTCGCCTCAGATCCCATGAACCCGATGTCCGCATCCCCGGATACCAGGGCGGTCATGACCTTGTCAGCCCCTGCGCCGTTTACGAGTGTCAGATCGATTCCTTCATCTTTAAAGTATCCCAGCTCAATGGCGGCATACTGGGGCGCGTAGAAGATGGAGTGGGCGACTTCATTTAAGGTAACAGGAGTTAAAGATGATTCCGTGTTCTTCTTACACCCGGCAAGCAGAGCCGCCGCCGTAAACACAAAAAGAACCGGTGCCAGAATTTTTCTCATAATACCAAAAGACCTCTCTTTGCGATCGTCATATATGTTCAGTGTATGAGAGGGGCAGGAAAAGGTGCAAAAAAACTCTGGCAGAAAACCAGAGCTGATTCAGGGTCAATATAAAAAATCGAAAGAGATTATTTGGCAGGCGTCGCGGCTCCTGCATCTCTTTTAACTCATAGGGGGCGTGGTTGCAACGAAATTTACCACCTCAAATAATCTCTTTACTATCATATATTTATTATAATGTGATTTTTCTTTTTTGAGAAGATGTAAAACAAGAAAAAGATACAGGAGCAATAGAAAAAACCTATAGCAAGCCCTGAGTATATCCAATTAGACAGATTTTCCAACATATGGTACTATTACCTTGCAACCAGATAGGGTGGTTGGTAAATGAAAATAAGAAATTTTTCGGGAATGAAATGCGATGTCCCGATCCGGAATAAGAGGAGGAAAAACACTATGGCAAAGAAAACAAGAGCAGAGAGAAACTTCAAATTCGAGACATTACAGCTTCATGTAGGACAGGAGCAGCCGGATCCGGTGACAGACGCGAGAGCGGTTCCGATCTACCAGACCTCTTCCTATGTATTCAGAAACTGCGAGCATGCGGCAGCACGTTTC
>Ga0129310_1003204_pt1 | contig 10884 bp, 8 predicted proteins | sample Go1ome_2_FD_94433 | JGI IMG/M metagenome (GOLD analysis project Ga0129310, IMG submission 94433) | Western lowland gorrila individual fecal microbial communities from Wisconsin, USA - Go1022A metagenome | ecosystem: Host-associated > Mammals > Digestive system > Large intestine > Fecal | place...
CAATATTCGCATATCGTGGGATTATCATCCCACTTTTATGCTCATATCGGGGCGGGTCCTAAGGTCTTTCACCCACTTATGAGCAAGCTCATATGGGCTTAGACCTTTTGACCCTGGCATCATGGTTATTATATAGTAAAAATATGGGAAGTTCAATTTTCATCCGTGGGAAGAAAACAAAAAGCCGTTTTTTGAACACTCAGAAACCTTTTTTTGAACACGAAATTATGCAAAATGCCATATGAAATATGGAAGAACTGAAAAAAGTATGTAAATGTGACGAAAAAAATGTAAGATTATAGTTAAAAAGCCATTTTTTTGCATCGGTATGACCATTATTTAACTTTACCATTATGCAAAATGGACATAAAATAAATTCATCAAAACAACAACGAGGGATGTGCAGGACACATACCCGACAGATTGTATGGGAGGTATAACAAATGAAGAAAAGAATGATTGCAGGTCTTATGGCTGTAATGATGACCATGTCTCTGGCAGCATGTGGAAGCAGCGCAGGCAGTTCTGATGCATCTGGCACAGGCTCCGCTGCCACAGGTGATAACAGCGCTACACAGGCTGCCAGTGGTGACAAAGTAACCCTGAACCTTTGCTGGTGGGGAAACCAGACAAGAAATGATGTAACCAAGAAGGCAGTTGACCTTTACATGGAACAGAATCCCAATGTAGAGATCAAGGTAGAGTTTACCGACTGGTCCGGCTACTGGGATAAGCTTTCTGCAATGGCAGCAGGCGGCAACCTTCCCGATATTATCCAGATGGATTACTCCTATCTGCAGCAGTATCAGCAGAGCGGACAGCTTGCTGATCTGAGCCAGTTCATTGACAGCGGTGTCATTGACACCAGCAAGATTGCAGACAGCGTTATCGATAGTGGATCTATTGATGGAACCTGTTATGCATTAAGTCTGGGCAGTAATGCTCCTATGATGGTATATGACAAAGAAATCGTAGAACAGGCCGGTGTAGAGATTCCCGAGCAGCTGACCATCGAAGAACTGTATGATATCGGACAGACCATTTATGAGAAGACCGGTGTGAAGACCTACTTTGATGGCGGTATCAACATGATGCAGGTTATCGCAAGAACCCAGGGATCTCATTTGTTCGATGAACTGGCAGCAGGAACCAAAACTGCAAGCGAAACCCACTTCGCTAATGTAGATAAGTTCAACAAGGCAGAATCCGCTATTTCTCCTGACCTGCTGGCAGAGAAGAATCCGGATGTAGTAGAGACCAAGCCTATCATTGACGGAACTACCTGGAATGACTTTTCTTATTCTAACCAGTACATCAGTATTGCCAACACAGCCGGTAGAGATCTGGGAATCACCATGTATCCTACTACCAGCGATGCAACCACCCAGCCGATGTTCTTAAAGCCCAGCCAGTTCTTCTCTATCGCTGAGACTTCCCAGAACAAAGAAGAGGCTGCAAAGTTCCTGGATTGGTTCACCAACAGTGTTGAGTGCAACACCATTCTGATGGCTGAGAGAGGTATTCCTGTAAACAGCGATGTTGCAGAAGCGATCAAACCCAATGTAGATGAGAATTCCCAGAAGGTATTTGACTACATCGCAGAAGTATCCAAGATCGCAACTCCTATTGATGATCCCGATCCCTCCGGTAAGGGTGAAGTAGAAGCACAGGCCAAGACCATTGTTGAGAACCTGCGTTATGGAGATACAGATGCAGCGGGAGCAGCAGAAGAATTCGTAACCACATCTCAGAAGATTCTGAGCGAGGCGGCAAAGTAAGACGAGAAGTAAGACTTCTGAAGTAAGACCGTTATAACAAATTGTAATAAAAGGGCGCCTGGATCCCATCCGGCATCGGGCGGGAGCCGGGCGCTTGTTATAGAAAGCGGCAGAAGGAGAGGAAAAATGAGCAAAGAAAAGACTTCCCCAAAGAGAAAAAGAACATTGGGCCAGTGGCTGGATAGTCCTAACGTATCCGGATATGTGTTTGTCGGACCGTTCATTATCGGATTCCTGGCATTCATGATGGTTCCCATGCTTTTATCTTTTGCATTTTCATTTACAAGATACAATATTTTACAGTCCCCGACATTCATTGGGCTGGAAAACTACATTACCATGTTCACGGATGATCCGAAATTCTGGAAGGTATTCGGCGTCACCATGTATTATGTGGTATTTTCCGTACCTCTTCGTCTGATCATGGCATTGATCGTAGCAATGCTTCTGGTGAAGAGCACCAAGCTGTCCGGCTTTTACAGAGCAGTATATTACCTTCCTTCCATTATCGGTTCCAGTGTGGCAGTTGCCATTCTGTGGAAAAGAATGTTCGCCAGTGACGGTGTGATCAACGGTCTGTTCGGACTGGATATCGCATGGCTGGGACGTTCCGATACCGCAATCTGGACCCTGATCATTCTGGCAGTATGGCAGTTCGGATCCTCCATGCTGATCTTCCTGTCAGGATTAAAGCAGATTCCCGTAAGCCTATATGAGGCAGCCACCATGGATGGAGCTGGCGGTGTCCATAAGTTCTTCAAGATCACACTCCCCATGCTGACCCCCACGATTTTCTTCAATTTGATCAACCAGTTGATCAACGGATTTATGGCATTTACACAGAGCTATATTATTACACAGGGAAAACCAAGGGATACCACCCTTTTCTATACTGTATATATGTACCAGAACGCATTTACCTATAACAAACTTGGCTATGGATGTGCACTTGCATGGTTTATGATTCTGGTAGTAGGAATTTTGACACTGATCTTGTTCAAGACCCAGAACAAGTGGGTATATTATGAATCAGAAGGTTGATGGTGAGCGTATGAAAAAAGGATATAAAGAAAAAAGATTTGCTATCGGAGTGATTTATCATATCTTCACCTTCTGTTTTGCCTGCGTGATGATATATCCGTTAGTATGGATGGTACTTAGTTCTTTTAAGGATACCAATGAGATCATAAGAACGGCATCTGAATTGATCCCGAGACACTTTTCTCTGGAGAACTACAAGGTAGGCTGGCAGGGATTTGCCGGATACAATTTCGGAACCTTCTTCAAAAACTCTTTTGTGATCGCAGGTTTATCCACCATCGGAGCAGTGGCTTCCTCTGCTGTGATCGGATACGGCTTCGCAAGAATTAACTTCAAATTCAAGGGATTCTGGTTCGCCTGCATGCTGTTGTCCATGATGCTTCCGTTCCAGGTAGTAATGATCCCGCAGTACATAATTTTCAATAAATTAGGCTGGGTCGGTTCTTATCTTCCTATCATTGTTCCCCAGTGGTTCGGTCAGGGATTCTTCATCTTCCTGAATATCCAGTTCATCAAGGGGATTCCCATGGATCTGGATGAGGCGGCCAGAATGGACGGATGTTCTACCTATACGATCTTCTTCCGTATCATCCTTCCTCTGATCAAGCCTTCACTGGTAACCAGTGCGATCTTCTCCTTTATGTGGAGATGGGATGATTTCCTGGCAGCACTGTTATACTTAAGCGATCCTCTGAAATATCCGGTGAGTTACGCTCTGAAGATGTTCTCGGATCCTACCGCAGGTTCTGACTGGGGTGCTATGTTTGCAATGGCAACCTTGTCCCTGATTCCTATATTTGTTATTTTCCTGACTATGCAGAAATATCTGGTAGAAGGAATTGCATCCACCGGTATCAAGGGCTAAAGCTGTTCGGCGGGGAGACTGTTCCGGTTCTCCCCGCTTTACTTGTTTTCAGATAAAAATCAGAGGAGAGTGTGATATGGACACTGTTAGAAATCGGATCAAAGCTGTTCTCGAAGCCGTAGAGCAGATGATATATAGTGACAGACAACCGGTAACTTCCGTGAAGATCGCCAAAGCGGATTACCATTTTGAGGAGGAATTTCACAGAGAAGGAAAAGATTTCCGGGATTTCGGCCGCAATGAGACCTGGGGAGAGTTGGATCAGCATTATTTCTTCCTGGCGGATGTGGCGGTTCCGGAGCAGATGGAGGGGCATACAGTCCGTGCCGTGCTGAATACCGGAGCCACAGATATCTGGAATACGGACAATCCCCAGATCATGGCTTATGTGAACGGCAGATTTGCAGCCACGCTGGATATGAACCATCAGTTTATCATTCTGTCGGAGCATGCCAAAGCAGGAGAGACTTACGAACTGGCTTTTTATGCGTATTCCAGTGCGTATGCAGGCACGTTTACCGGTACGAATTTCTTCCGCCTGGAGCTGGCAGTCTACCGGGAAGAGGCGGCGGGACTCTATTATGACATGCAGGCTGTTTATGAAGCTGCGGATCTTCTGCCGGAGGATAATCTATCCAGGATCGAGGGCTTTAAAGCACTGGAAAGGTGCGTAAATCTGCTGGATCTGCGCAGACCCGGATCCGCAGAATGCTTTGAGAGCATGAAAATGGCGGCGCAGGAGCTGGAAAGTACTTATTATGCCGACAGAAGACCGAATCCGGTGACGGTGCACAGTATCGGCCATACCCATATTGATGTGGCATGGAAATGGCCCCTGCGTCAGACCAGACAAAAGGCAGTGCGCAGCTTTGAGACAGTACTGAACCTGATGGACAGATATCCGGAATACCGTTTTATGTCCAGTCAGCCACAGCTCTATGAGTTCGTGAAGGAAGATGCTCCCGGGGTATTTGCCAGAATCAGGGAACGGATCAAAGAGGGCAGATGGGAAGCGGAAGGGGCCATGTGGCTGGAGCCGGACTGCAATATTTCCTCCGGAGAATCCCTGATCCGGCATATCATCTATGGCCGCAGATTTTTTGAACAAGAGCTGGGTGCGGAGAAAAATGAAGTATTGTGGCTGCCGGATGTCTTTGGTTACAGTGCGGCGCTGCCGCAGATCCTGCAGAAATCCGGGATCCCTTATTTTATGACCACGAAAATCGGGTGGAATGAGTTCAACCGGTTTCCTCACGACACCTTTCTCTGGAAGGGCATTGACGGAACGGAAGTGTTGACACATCTGATCTCTACCAGAAACTATCAGAAGCCGGGTGACCTGAAGATGGTGGGAAACCATTCCACCACTTATAATGGTCTGCAGAATGCCTCACAGCTCATGGGTACCTGGCAGCGGTATCAGGATAAGGATGTGAGCACTGAGGTGCTGACCTGTTACGGCTATGGTGATGGCGGTGGAGGCCCCACAGAAGAGATGCTGGAGCAGAGCAGAAGGCTGGAGCACAGCATCGTGGAATGTCCTGCGGCAAGACAGACAGGGGTGAAGGAATTCTTTCATATTCTGGAAGAGAAAATGGACAAAAAGCGTCTGGCGGTATGGGATGGTGAACTATATCTGGAATTCCACCGTGGTACTTATACTTCTATGGCACAGAATAAAAAATACAATCGTAAGGCTGAGTTCAAAAACGGCGAAACCGAGCTGTATGCGGCAATGGCATCACTTCTGGATCAAAAGTATATCTATCCACAGAAAAAACTGGAACACAGCTGGAAACTGCTTTTGCTGAATCAGTTCCACGATATTCTGCCCGGTTCCTCTATTAAGGAAGTGTATGAGGATTCTGCCGCACAGTATGAAGAGATTTTTGTTGCGGATGAAGAAATGATGAAAACAGCGAAGAAGAGCATCCGGGAAAAGCTGTTCCGGTATCGTGCGGAGAAGACTGAGGAGGTCTGCGCAGTATGGAATCCTTTGAGCTTTGCACGTACGGCACTGATCCGGAATGCAGAGGGCAGTTGGCAGAAAATAACAGCAGAACCCAGCGGTGTTACTGTGTGCAGACCGTTGAACTCTGGAGAGGATAACTGTTTCACTGAGCTTGTAATGGAGGAAAACGGACGACCAGCAAGCTTCAAAACGCCCTATTATACCGTCAGATTTGATGCCAATGCAGAGATCACAAGCCTGGTGGATATCAGGGAGGACCGGGAACTGATCCAACAGGGCAGGATGGGTAATCGTCTCACCGTATATGAGGATCGTCCGGCGGAATTTGATGCCTGGAATATTGACGAGGGATATCTGGAGAAATCCTGGGATGTCATTGATGTGGAAGAATTCAAAGTATTGGAGAATGGACCGGAGACGGCGGCATTACATGTGCGCAGACGGTTCCAGGATTCCACGATCGAACAGACCATTCGTTTCTACCGGCACACCGCAAGGATCGATTTTCAGACCAGAGTGGACTGGCAGGAACATCAACAGCTGCTCAGAGTATCCTTCCCTGTGGATATTCTGGCACATGAAGCGGATTATGAGATCCAGTTCGGCAATGTAAAGCGCCCGACACACAAGAACACATCCTGGGATCGTGCAAGATTCGAGGTATGCGCACACAAATGGGCAGATCTTTCCGAACCCGGTTATGGTGTGGCACTGATGAATGACTGCAAATACGGTTATGATGTCCATGAGGGTGTGATGGGACTGACATTGATCAAGTCAGGTATCTTCCCCAATCCCGATGCAGATCAGGGACAGCATGAATTTATCTACGCATTGTTCCCTCATCAGGGAGATTTCCGCAAGGGCGGTGTGGTAAGAGAAGCTTACGATCTGAACTGCCCGATGGCATGGGAGAAGGTACAGGGTATCTATGAAGACAGCTATTCTGTGCTGCAGATAGCAGAGGAAAATGTGATGGCGGATACTGTGAAAGCGGCAGAGGATGGCAATGGCATCATCGTACGTCTCTATGAGACCTGGGGAATGCGTACCAAAGTGCATGTCAACTTCCCACTTGCTCCGGATGCACAGGTAACAGCCTGTGACTGCATGGAGAATTTTTCGGGGGCGGAGAATGCGGATATGTCCCGTGCACAGGACGGATGGAGCTTTACTATGAAGCCTTATGAAATCAAGACACTGCGTATTGTGAATGAAAAAAAGTAAGCGGGTTACGAAGGAGAAAAATATGATCAATATATTAGAATACGGTGCAGTGGGCGATGGACAGACCAATGATGCCCCTGTCATTCAGAAAGCAATCGATACGTGTGCAGAGCAGGGAGGAGGCGTAGTCCTCTTCCCCGGCGGCAGGACATATTCTTCCGGATATGTGCTGTTGAAATCCAATGTGGAGGTACATCTGGAGCCGGGCGCTGTCTGGAAAGCCAGCAGCAACATAGAAGATTATTACCCGCTGCGCAACAATGGTAAAATCACAGCCCATGAATCCGGCCTGCCTTCTTTCCTGAACAGTGAATATGCAGGACGCCCGTTCCATGCCTTTATCTATGCGCTGGGACAGGAAAATGTGACGATCTCCGGACAGGGTACCATTGATGGCAATGAATCTGTCTTTTACGGAGATGACTCGGGTTATCATATCGAGGGTTCCTATTATCCCAGAGTTCCGCTCCTGCTATTGGAGGATGTAAAGCATCTGACCATCAAGGAAGTCCGCCTGACGAACTGTGCCTTCTGGACAGTGCATCTGGTAGGCTGTAAGGATGTGCTGATCGACGGTATCCGCCTGCTGAATAATCTGAAGATGGCGAATTCCGATGGCATCGATCCGGATCACTGTCAGAATGTCCGGATCAGTAACTGTCACATTGAATGTGGAGATGACGCCATCGTATTGAAAAATTCCGGGGATTATAAGAAATACGGTCCCTGTGAAAATATTGTGGTCACCAATTGTACCCTGGTATCCACCAGTGCTGCCATCAAATTCGGCACGGAGGGAGAGTCTGACTTCCGGAATATTCTGGTGGAAAATTGCTGTATTTCCAGAAGTAACCGTGGAATTTCCATTCAGATCAGAGATAATGGCAACGTGGAAAATGTAACCTTTTCCAACATCATTATGGAGACCAGAAGATTCTCTTATGAATGGTGGGGAAGAGCGGAGGCTGTCTGCCTGACTGCGCTGGATCGCAAACCCGGAGTTAAGGCAGGTAAGATCCGCAATATCCGCTTCCAGAATATCACCTGCGAGGGAGAAAACGGCATTTTCCTGCTGGGCAGTGAAGACAATTATATTGAAGATGTGACCTTTGAGGGCATTCGGCTGACACTGGATAAGAAATCCAAGTGGGAGATCAACGGCTACGATAAGAGACCCTGCCAGGGAGAGGGAGAGATCCACACAAAGATTTCCGGAATCTATGCGGATTATGTGAAGAATGTCTCGTTCCATGATATCCAGATCACGAAGAAAGAAGGAATCCTGCCTTTTTACGAGGAGGACGTGACACTGGGAAATGTAGAAAATGTACGGATCGATGTAGAAGAGCCGGAAGATGGGAGCCAGAATGGAGAAGAGTAATAGAAGGATCGCTCTCATCGGATTTGCAATCCTGATGGTCGGCCTGGGAATCAGTGACAGCCTGAGAGGTATTTTCTCCGGTATTTTTCAGACGCATTTTGCATTGACCGCAAAGGGGCTGTCTACGATCATAGCCGTAAGCTATGCGGGAAATCTGTGTTTCCTGCTGGCCGGAGGCAGGATCATGGATAAGATCGACCGCAAAAAGGCTTTTTTGGGATTTCTCGCAGTATGGATGTGCGCAATGCTGGTATTCCTGCTTACAGATAACTATTATGCATTGCTGGTGGGAATGTTCCTGGCAATGGGAGCTTCTACGCTGTTGAATACGTCCATTACACTGATCACACCGTTCATTTTTGCCACATCACCGGCCATGATCGTCAATGTATTGTTCTTTACGCAGGGAATCGGTACCAGCGGAGGACAGAGCCTGATCGGAAATCTGGCTGATGATTTTGGTGGCTGGAAAGCTGTGACAGGGCTTCTTTTTGCCATCGGCGTTCTGGCGTTCCTGATCATTTTAAAACTGCAGATCCCGGACAGCGGAGAAGTGAAGAAGGCAGAAAAGGATCAGCAGGGAAGGAAAATGAAGGGAAACTACCTTTGGATTGTCATGGTGGTGATCTTTGGTGTATACTTTATTGCAGAACATGGAATGCTGAACTGGTTTGTGATCTACGGAACCAATGCACTGGGACTGGAGCAGGGAAAGGCTGCCAATTATATGGCGTTGTTTTTTGGCGGAATGACGGTGGGAAGACTGGTCTTTTCTCCGTTGGTTGACCGGCTGAAGGTATTCCCGAGCATTGCCTTGTTTTCTGTGATTTCTGCAGTGCTTTATGCGGCAGGGATCTTCAGTGGGGCCCTCTGGATGCTGAGTCTGGCCGGACTGTTCTGCTCGATCATTTATCCGACACTGGTTATGGCCATCGGGAGACTTTATGATCCGTCGCAGGTGTCTACGATGTCCGGATTGATCATCAGTGTAGCATCCCTGTTTGATATTGGATTTAACTATATTTACGGAGACATTGCTGAAAAAACAGGATATGGCAGGAGCTTTCTGATCATGCCGGCAGCAATGATACTCTTTACACTGTTGTTTGTGCTGGTGTTCCATAAGCGGATCCTGAACAGGGAACAGGCATAGTAAAAAGTTGTATTGGGAGGATGTCAGAATGAAATTAGGCGGAATTGAAGCGGGCGGCACCAAGATGGTATGCGCCATAGGAGATGAGCAGGGAAATATTTTCGACAGGGCAGTATTCCCTACGGAGACACCGGAGAGTACGGTGCCGAAAATGATAGCATATTTTCAGGATAAAGGAATCGAGGCACTGGGGATCGGCTGTTTCGGCCCGGTGGATCTGAATAAAAAATCAGCAACCTACGGCTATATTACCAGCACTCCGAAGCTTGCATGGAGATTTTATGATTTTGCGGGAGCGTTCCGGGAAGCATTGAAAGTCCCTGTAGGTTTTGATACTGATGTCAATGGAGCAGTGCTTGGCGAGGTACGCTTCGGCGCAGCGAAGGGGTGTGAGAATGCACTCTATATCACCATTGGTACGGGAGTAGGTGTAGGGGCATATATTAACGGCAGACTGCTGCATGGCCTGATGCATCCCGAGGGCGGACATATCTTCCTGCGTAAGCACCCGGAGGATACCTATGAAGGCTGCTGTCCTTATCACGGTGCCTGTCTGGAAGGACTGGCTTCCGGTCCTGCGATTCAGGGCAGGTATGGCAGAAAGGGAGCTGAACTGGCCGGAAGAGAGGATGTCTGGGAACTGGAAAGTTACTATATCGGACAGGCTGTGGCAGATTACATGCTGACTTACTCGCCGGAGAAGATCATTCTCTGGGGCGGTGTGATGCACCAAGAGAAGGTTTTCGACATGGTGAGACAGAATGCGGTGGAGTTTCTGAATGGCTATTTGCCGGAGACCAGCCTGCCGAAGGATATGTCACAGTATGTGGTGGCTCCTGCACTGGGCGAGAACCCCGGAATCATCGGTGCAATGTGTCTGGGAATGGATGCATACCTGATGGAATGCGGGAAGAATCTGTGAGGAGGCTTGATGAAGTAGCGGTTGATAATCCAGAGAGGGTGAGATCACCAGAGAGTTTTCGGCGATCTCGCCCTCTTTTTTGCGGTCCTGTAAGGCAAGGATCTCGGGAGAACCCGGTTTCACCGTGTCGGCGTTGGCACCGCCGAGACGCCGGAGGACTGTAAGTGGTGTGTGGAACGTTGCTGGGCAGCTCCAAGATTGCGGAGATGAAAACGTGTAACAAAGATTTGAAATTATGTAATAAATAATCGTAATTTTGGAAATACAATTATGGCACTAAAAGCAAAAAGTGCCGAAAATATTTTGGCGGATGATTGGCAAATGGATGCAAATGTTAAAACGTTATATGAATTATCAGTTTTTAACAAGAAGACATTTTTTGATACAATTACAGATGATGTTGGTGTATTGAGCAAAACATTTTTTCGGAGAATCTGATAGGACAGTAGCTAAAGCATTAAAATCTTTAAAGAAAAGAAACTTTTTATCCAGATTTGATTCGGTGGCATCCTTTTTTGGCATTTGGTTTTTTACGGGCATTATAG
>Ga0129310_1003205_pt1 | contig 10881 bp, 11 predicted proteins | sample Go1ome_2_FD_94433 | JGI IMG/M metagenome (GOLD analysis project Ga0129310, IMG submission 94433) | Western lowland gorrila individual fecal microbial communities from Wisconsin, USA - Go1022A metagenome | ecosystem: Host-associated > Mammals > Digestive system > Large intestine > Fecal | place...
TACTGTTTTGGAGCTGGCTCTTAAGATAGAGGAGGTGGAAGGCGAAGCGTAAGGAAAGGAGGCACTAGAGATGTGGTGCCTGTTCCAGAAAAGAGGAGGGCCAGCAATGTCATGTTGGCCCTTTTGAAAAAGTATATGAAAAGCATGAAAATGCTTTGCACGTAATTTATGATAAGAGATAATTGTGATAAAAGTGTGAACAAACATCTTTTGTTTTGTATTATTTTACATTATAATGCAAACGGGAGGGATGATCATGTATAAGGTAGGGGACACATGTTATTTTCTGGAAAGCAATCGCCATGTGGTAGAAGGTACAGTCCGTTCCTATGCCGGGGGAAATTACATTGTGAAATACGGAGAAGGGAAAGGGATCAGGCTGTCAAGGAACAGATTATATAGAACTCTGGGGGAAGCAGAAGCAGCGATACCGAGGCGGGCAGAGGCGCGGAGAAAGTCTCCGTATGATTATATGTAATGGCGGGTACCGGATGACCGAGCCCGCCGTTTTTCATTTTATGTATGCTTTCCAGATTTTTTAACCCTTCTTACGCGCTTGGCCGCATCTTGATGACATGTATCGCCGCAGTCTTTCACGATCCCCATCACCAGGGCTTCCTCCTTTACATAACAATACCCGCCGCACTCGCAGGTGCATTTCCAGATTCTTCCGTAGCGTTTGTTCTTCCAGAACCATTTTGTTTCCAGCTGTCCAAAGAATAGATTTGGTTCGACATCCATTGTAAAAATCCCCCTTTTTTCTTTGATTATAGCACTGGCTGTTTGTTTCCAGTGCTGGTACTTATTGCCAAAATAAGGCGGGGGATGGAAGGGGATGGCACGTCTTTTTGTATTGACTTTTAACTTCCAATAGGATACCATAAATTTAAAAGGTAAAAAGCAGGTAACATTCCATATGGAAAATAAATTAGGTAATCCGAAACATACCATAGAGATCATACAAAAATACCAATTTGCGTTTCAGAAACGGTTTGGCCAGAATTTTCTCATAGACACCCACGTATTGGACAAGATCATAAGTGCGGCAGGAATTACAGAGCAGGACTGTGTGCTGGAGATCGGGCCTGGGATCGGCACCATGACCCAGTACCTGGCTGAGCATGCAAGGCGTGTGGTGGCGGTGGAGATCGACTCCAATCTCCTGCCTATTCTGGATGAAACATTAAAGGGATATACGAATATCACCGTGATCAATGACGATATTTTAAAGGTGGATGTGGGAGGCCTGGTGAATGAATATAATGAAGGACGTCCCGTTAAGGTGGTGGCCAACCTTCCTTACTACATCACCACTCCGATCATCATGGGGCTGTTTGAGAGTGATGTGCCCATTGACAATATAACGGTCATGGTCCAGAAGGAAGTGGCGGACAGGATGCAGGTGGGGCCGGGGTCCAAGGATTATGGGGCATTGTCCCTGGCTGTCCAGTATTATGCCGAACCCTATATTGTGGCCAATGTACCGCCCAACTGCTTCATACCAAGGCCCAATGTGGGCTCTGCCGTTATCCGGCTTACCAGATACAAGGAACCGCCGGTACAGGTGGACGATCCCAAGTTTATGTTTAAGCTGGTCCGGGCTTCCTTTAACCAGCGCAGGAAAACCCTGCAGAACGGGCTTAACAATTCGCCGGAGATACCTTATGACAGGGAAATGATCGCAAAGGCCATTGAGAGCCTGGGTGTGCAGCCGGCCATCAGGGGGGAAGCCCTGAATCTGGATCAGTTTGCCCAGTTGTCCAATTATTTTACAAGAAATGCATAAAATGGCACGGGCCATGTATCTACAGGCGGAAAAAGGGGAACACTGAAGTGTGGTTTTAAGACCGTTGAAGGAATTATTTTCTTAGATATCTGAGAATTTATATAAACGGAAAGGAAGGAAATGCCAATGAACAAGAAATTGGGAAAGGTCCTGGCAGCGGCGGCTGCAGGGGCGGCCGCAGGGGTGGCGGTAAAGAAACTGCGCGACAACAAAAAAGAGCAGGAAGATGCAAGGATATCAGCCATTGAGGAAGCGGTGATGAACAACCGGGATTACGGCAGCAGAAAGGCGTATCTGGTTGGCGGAGGCCTGGCAACCATGGCAGCGGCAGCATATTTGGTGAGGGACTGCAAGTTCCCCGGCAAGCAGATCACCATCTATGAGGGGATGCACATCCTGGGCGGCAGCAATGATGGAATCGGCACACCTGAAAAGGGATTTGTATGCCGCGGCGGCCGTATGCTCAACGAGGAGACGTATGAGAATTTCTGGGAGCTGTTTGATTCAATTCCCTCCCTGCGCCAGCCCGGACGCAGTGTGACTGAGGAGATATTGAGCTTTGACCATGCCCATCCCACCTGCGCAAAGGCAAGGCTGGTGGATAAGGACGGCGTGATACAGGATGTAAAATCCATGGGCTTTAACCAGGCGGACCGCATGGCTCTGCTGAAGCTTCTTCTCACAGATGAGAAAAAGCTGGATAACCTGACCATTCAGGACTGGTTTAAGGAAACCCCTCATATGTTTGAAACCAATTTCTGGTATATGTGGCAGACCACCTTTGCATTCCAGAAATGGAGCAGCCTTTATGAGTTCCGTAGGTACATGAACCGTATGATTTTTGAATTCAGCCGTATTGAGACGCTGGAGGGCGTGACAAGAACACCCCTGAACCAGTATGACAGCGTGATCCGTCCGCTGGAAGCCTACCTGAGAAAGGCAGGGGTTACCTTTGTGGAGAACTGCGAGGTGACGGATATTGATTTTGAGGATGGCCATGGCATTACGGCAAAGACCCTGTATCTGAAGCGCAGGGTGGAGAACACGGATGATATGGGAGAGAACGGGGAAGCTGCTGCAAAGGATTCCTACGTGTTTGAGACGGTCGCCCTGAACAGCAACGATATCTGTATCATGACCAACGCGTGCATGACGGACAGCGCTACTCTGGGAGATTTCCACACACCAGCGCCAATGCCTGTGCAAAAGCCTATCAGCGGTGAATTGTGGGCCAAGGTTGCGGCAAAGAAGCCTGGACTGGGAAATCCGGAGCCGTTTTTTACAAAGCCTCATGAGACCAACTGGCTCAGCTTTACGGTTACTTGTAAGGGAGATGCCATGCTTAAGGTCATTGAAGAATTTACCGGAAATGTACCGGGCAGCGGTGCCCTTATGACATTTAAGGATTCCAGCTGGCTGATGAGCAGTGTGGTTGCAGCACAGCCTCACTTTGTAAACCAGCCCATGGACACCACCATTTTCTGGGGTTATGGTCTGTATACCGATGCAGTGGGAGATTATGTAAAGAAACCAATGAAGGATTGTACAGGTCAGGAGCTGCTGAACGAATATCTCCATCACCTGCATATTCCGGAGGATCAGATTGCGGAACTGATGAAGACGGTTATCAATGTGATCCCATGCTATATGCCATATGTGGATGCCCAGTTTGAGCCGCGCAAATACAGTGACAGGCCGCAGGTGATTCCGGCAGGCTCCACCAACTTTGCGATGGTGAGCCAGTTTGTGGAGATTCCGGACGACATGGTATTCACAGAGGAATATTCTGTGCGTGCCGCAAGAACTGCTGTGTATGGTCTTCTGGATGTGAAAAAAACGATCTGCCCGGTCACACCGTATAACAGGCAGCCAAAGATTTTGATGAAAGCTCTTAAAAAGGCATATCTTTAAAAATAACGGACAGAGTTGGCACATAGCCGGACTCTGTCCGGATTAGTCTGAGGGGAGAATCAGCAGATATGATATTCATAGGAGGAATCAGCCAGGGACGGAAGATCCTGAATTATGTGAAGACCGTGATCTGTGACCGGTGCGGCGGATACGGACGGTACGAGGTGTTCATGACGTATATGTATTTCAGTTTCTTCTTTATTCCCTTATTCAAGTGGAATAAAAAGTTTTATGTTAAAATGTCCTGCTGTGATGCGGTGTATGAGCTGGACCAGGAGGTGGGCAAGGCCCTGCTCCGCGGCCGGCAGGTGGATATTACCCAGTCGGACCTGACGCTGGTCCAGGAGGGAAACAGGAGAAGTACTTACAAGGATGGGGCCTATAAGGTATGGAAAAAATGTGTCCGGTGCGGATATGAGACAGAGGAGGATTTTGAATACTGTCCCAAGTGCGGAGGAAGACTGTAGGGGAGACGGATGGTACATACCCTTAAGGGGCAAGTGACCTGTTCTCATTCATATTAAACGATAAAAGATTTTGCACAGCAGATTGATGACATGCTCATTGTCTGCGGTGCAAAATTTTTTTGTTTTACCATCATTTTACCAAATCCGCCTTTTTGATTTTACCGGCGCCATTTAAAATTGAATGGTAGATTACAGATAGGAAGGAACAAAAATGTCTGATATATCATTGGTAAATGTTTGTAAAACCTATAAGAACGGTTACAGTGCGGTGAAGGATTTTAATCTGGATATCAGGGATAAGGAGCTGATCATTTTTGTGGGGCCCTCTGGCTGCGGAAAGTCCACTACCCTGAGGATGATCGCGGGACTGGAAGAAATTTCTTCCGGTGAACTGTGGATCGACAACTGCCTGATGAACATGGTGGAGCCAAAGAACAGGGATCTGTCCATGGTATTCCAAAATTACGCCCTGTATCCCCATATGACGGTGTATGAGAATATGGCCTTTGGACTGAAGGTACATAAAACTCCGGCGGCAGAGATCCAACGGCGGGTCAGGGAGGCGGCGGATATACTGGAGATCGGCCATCTTCTGGACCGGAAGCCGGAGGCACTGTCAGGCGGACAGAAGCAGAGGGTGGCGATCGGAAGTGTGATCGTGAGAAAGCCTAAGGCCTATCTGATGGATGAACCCCTGTCCAATCTGGATGCCAAACTCCGGTCCCAGATGCGGGTTGAGATCGCCAAGCTCCATAAGCAGCTGGATGCCACGATTATCTATGTAACCCATGATCAGGTGGAGGCCATGACCTTGGGAACCAGGATCGTGGTCATGAAAGAGGGGATGATCCAGCAGGTGGCTCCGCCGGCGGAATTGTATCAAAATCCCGTGAACCAATTTGTGGCCGGATTTATCGGTTCCCCATCCATGAACTTTCTGGACAGCCAGGCAGTGGTTTTTGATAAAATGCTGTGGCTGGAAGGAAATGGGTGGCGGCTTCAGCTACCGTCCGTATTGAGTAAAAGGCTGCTGAGAGGAGGCTATGCAGGAAAAAATATCACCCTTGGCATAAGGGCAGAGGACCTTCACCAGGAGGGGGAAGGTGATTCCTTTTTACAGGTGGATGTGCGGGTCAGGGAAATGCTGGGCTCGGAGGTACTGCTCCACGGGGATACATGCGGACAGGGAACGGTGGAACATGTATCCGCCAAGCTGCCGCCTTCCTGTACTGCAAAGGCCGGAGACCGGATACGTCTTTATGCGGATATGGACCGCATCAAGTTATTTGACAGGGGAACCGAAGAAAATATTCTGTATGTTTAGGAGTCTTGCCATGAAAGGACAGTCGTTTACAAAGAAAACAGGGCCTTATGTTTATACGTTGCCCGCACTTTTGGTGTTTGCCGTATTTCTTTTTTATCCTTTTTTTAAAACTATTTATCTCAGCCTTTATAAGACAAATAAGATGGGCCAGGCCAAATTGTTTGTAGGTCTGGGAAATTATGTGGAGCTTTTTACATCCAAATCATTTTTTAACAGCCTGGCTGTTACATTGGCCTTTGTGGTGATCGTGGTGGCGGGCAGTATGATACTGGGCCTTTTGTCCGCAATGCTGTGCAACCGTTCATTTCCGGGGATCCGGGTGTTCAGCACGGCTTACGCCCTGCCCATGGCAATTGCCTCCAGTTCCGCGGCCATGATCTTCAGGATCATGCTGCATCCTTCCATCGGCATTGTGAACAAACTGCTGGGACTGGATATCAATTGGGTCAATGATCCCAAATACGCCCTGGTGTGTGTGGCCCTTCTCACAGCGTGGCTGAACAGCGGAATTAATTTTCTGTATTTTTCCGCGGGCCTGAGCAATATTGACGAGAGTATCTACGAGAGGGCCTCTGTGGATGGGGCGGGTGAAGTGCAGAAGTTTTTCCGGCTTACTCTGCCGGGTCTGAGTCCCATTATGTTCTACACATTGGTAGTGAATATCATCCAGGCATTCCAGGCATTTGGACAGGTGAAGATCCTGACAAAGGGAGGGCCTGGGGAATCCACCAACCTGATCGTATACTCCATTTACAGGGATGCATTTTTTAATTACAGGTTTGGCAGCGCAGCGGCTCAGTCCGTTATCCTGTTTGCCATCATTATGGCACTGACGCTGGTGATGTTTAAAGTTGAAAAAAGGGGGGTCAGCTATTGATGGACCAGACACTTGTGATCAGAAGGACCGGTGAGATTGACCGGGAACAGATTGTAAAAATGCAGGAGGCGGCAAACCGCAGAGCGCTTTTGATCAGAAGAAGCAGGACGATCCTGCTGGTTGTGCTCAATCTTGCTGTTTCGCTGTTTGTGCTGCTGCCGCTTCTGTACGCGGTGAGTGTGGCGTTCATGCCATCCAGTGAGCTGTTTACAACGGAAATGAACCTGGTACCCAAGGCGCCCACGTTTGAAAATTTCCGGCAGGCTCTGGTAAAAGTGCCCCTGGCCAGGTTTGTGTTCAACTCATTTTTGGTTGCGGGCCTTATCACCCTGGGACAGATCATATCCTGCTCCCTGGCGGCATTTTCATTTTCCTTTCTGGAGTTTAAGGGAAAGGAGATCCTGTTCATGCTGGTAATGGCCACCATGATGATACCCGGGGAAGCCACCATTATATCCAATTACCTGACGGTAAGCAGTTTTAACTGGCTGGATTCCTACCAGGTGCTGATTGTGCCCTATCTTACATCGGCCATGGGCATTTTCCTGTTCCGCCAGTTTTATAAGTCATTTCCCATATCACTGTACGAGTCTGCCAGGATAGACGGGTGCACCAATCTGCGCTTTATATTCAGGATCCTGCTGCCTCTTACAAAGTCGGCCATTGGGGCCATGGCAGTATACACGTTTATCAATGCCTGGAATATGTATATGTGGCCCCTGCTGGTCACCGGATCCAATGAAATGCGCACGGTACAGATCGGTATCAGCATGCTGAACAATGAGGACGCCCAGTCCATTACACTGATGATCGCAGGGGTTGTACTGGTCATCATACCGTCCATTGCCATTTTCATTGCAGGTCAGAAGCAGCTGATCAGAGGAATGTTTTCAGGGGCGGTTAAGGGTTAGGTATGTTATGCAGTTATTGAAGCATGCCTCCGCAACACGCCGGAGGCTGCATATAAAATTATTAGAATCGGAGGAATGATTGATCATGAAAAAAACATGGATGGTATCAGCAACAGCAGGGGTTCTGGCCGCCGCCTTATTATGCGGCTGCGGTGCACCGGCTGCAACGGCAGGCAGTGGGGGAAGCCAGGCAGGAGGACAGTCAGTGGAAGGACAGTCATCAGAAGGACAGTCAGCAGCACAGCCAGCGGCACAGAACACCCAGGGGGCAGCTGGCCAGGCCGGGGGAAAGAAAGCCGCAGAGGGGACTGCCATCACGTTCTGGCATTCCATGGGCGGTGTGAATGGGGAAGCCCTGGATTATCTTGTGAGTCAGTTTAATGAAAAAAATGAGCTGGGCATCAAGGTGGAAGCCCAGTACCAGGGAGAGTATGATGATGCCATCAACAAGCTGAAAAGCGCTCAGATCGGCAACATGGGAGCTGATCTGGTGCAGATTTATGATATCGGCACACGGTTTATGATCGATTCGGGCTGGGTCATCCCCATGCAGGAGCTGATTGATGGGGATGGCTGGGATAAATCAGTGATTGAACCCAATATTGCCGCGTATTATACTGTAGATGAGAAGCTGTATTCCATGCCCTTTAATTCTTCCACGCCCCTTCTCTACTACAATAAGGACATGTTTGAAAAGGCCGGGATATCAAAGGTTCCGGAAAGCCTTGGGGAGATTGCGGACGCAGCGGACGCCCTGGTGCAAAAGGGCGGTGCAGGGGAACCGATCTCCCTGGGGATTTACGGATGGTTTTTTGAGCAGTTCACCTGCAAACAGGGGCTTAGCTATGTGAATAACGGCAATGGAAGGCAGGGTGCTGCCACTGCGGTGGAATTTGACCAAAATGGAGCTGCTGTCAATACGTTGACCGTGTGGAAGGACCTGTACGATAAGGGATATGCGCCCATCGTGGGGAGGGGAGGCGATTCCGGGCTGGCTGATTTCAGTTCGGGAAAATCCGCAATGACGTTGGGGTCCACGGCTTCCCTCAAGCAGATCCTGGAGGATGTAAACGGCAAGTTTGAAGTCGGTACCGCCTATTTTCCAAAGGTAAATCCTGAGGACAAGGGCGGCGTCTCCATCGGAGGAGCTTCCCTGTGGGCGCTGAACAATGAGGATGAGGCGAAAAAAGCTGCCACATGGGAGTTTGTGAAATACCTTGTATCCCCTGAGAGCCAGGCGTACTGGAACGCCCAGACCGGATATTTCCCGGTGACCACGGCTGCCCATGAGGAACCTGTATTTAAGGAGAACCTGGAGAAATATCCCCAGTTTGGAACCGCCATTGACCAGCTTCACGATTCCACTCCGGAATCCGCAGGTGCGCTTATAAGCGTATTCCCTGAGGCCAGACAGGTGGTGGAGACAGAGATTGAGAACATGCTGAACAACCATATCAGTCCCCAGGATACGGCTGCCAATATGGCAAAGCAGATCAACAAGGCAATTGAGGAATATAATCTGCTAAATGAGTGATAATAGTTGTATTGTGACGCGGTCACATGGATGAAAGGGGTTTGGAAATATGAAAACACAGGTTTGGGCCCACAGGGGCGCATCCGCCTATGCGCCGGAAAACACATTGGAGGCATTTTCGCTGGCAGCAGAGCAGGGGGCGGACGGGGTGGAGCTGGATGTGCAGCTGACCCGGGACCATCAGCTGGTAGTAGCCCATGATGAGACCATAGACAGGGTGAGTGACGGATTTGGTTATATTAAGGATCACACCCTGAGCCAGCTGAAAAAACTGCATTTTAACAAACTGTTTCCGGAGTACCGCCAAGCTTCCATCCCTACCTTAAGGGAGGTCTATGAACTTTTAAAACCCACGGGGCTGGTCATCAATGTGGAACTGAAAACAGGGATCGTCCGGTATGAAGGGATTGAAGAAGAGGCGCTTTCACTGGCCGCTGAGATGGGGATGAAGGACAGGATCATTTACTCCTCCTTCTACCATCCAAGCCTTGTTAGGCTCAGGGAATTGGACCCCTCTGTATATACCGGCCTGCTGTATTCGGACGGCTGGCTGGACGTGGCCTCCTATGGAAGGAACAGGGTCCATGTAAATGCCCTCCACCCTGCCTTGTACCATATGCAGGATAAGGATCTGGTCCCCGCTGCCATGGCCTGGGAGTTAGGGCTCCATGTGTGGACCGTCAATGAAGAACCCCATATGGAAATGCTGGTAAAACAGGGCATAGAGGCCATTATTACAAATAAACCCGATTTGTGCCGGTCCGTGGTTGACCGGATGGGGTGAAAGGATTGGTTGAATGGTAAAATTAGTGGCAGTTGATATGGACGGCACTCTGCTGGGCCCGGATGGGCATATATCCGTGCGCAATGCCCATGTGATCCGGTGTATGCAAAATGCAGGCGTAGAGCTGTTGGTATGTACGGGCAGAAGCTATGCGGATGCCCTGCTGCCTTTGGAGGAAGCCGGGCTGAAGGCAGCGGTCGTATGCATGAACGGGGCATCTGTCTATGACTGGAAAGGACGGCTGATCCATAAACAGGAGCTTGCCCGGTCCCAGGTGGAACATATACTGGAATGCTGCCGGAACGAGGATGTTATCTTTGATTTTATGACAGACAGGGGGAGCTGCACCATTGCCGGTGAGGAGGAGTTCAGGGAATGTTTTGAGCGCGATATCCTTCTTCCCATGGCGGAATACTCCTATGAGAATATAAGACGGAGATTTACGCTCATACCGCCCGGTGAACTGCTTTGCAGGGGATTGGAGTTCTATAAGATATCCGTGATCCATGAATCCCGCCAGGTTCTGGAACAGGTAAAGGAGCGGCTTAAGGCAGTGGAAGATCTGGCAGTGGCCTCATCCTTTATCACCAACCTGGAACTGACCCATATTGAGGCCCAGAAGGGCAAGGCCCTGGCCGCCTATGCATCCATGAAGAATATACGGCTGGACCAGGTCATGGCCATAGGTGACAGTGAAAACGACTATTCCATGCTTTCCATGAATCTGAAATATACGGTTGCCATGGGAAATGCCATGGAACGCATAAAAAATACAGCCAAATGCCAGACCCGTACCAATGCACAGGACGGGGTGGCCTATGCTATTGAGAATCTGGTCCTGTACAAGGAGGCCGGCAGGGCGTGACGGAACGTGAGCAAAATTGGCCCAATGCATTGACAAAGCAAATAACCAGTGCTATGCTTATTGACAACAGGGAGCTTGTAAAGCAGGCTGAGAGGAAGTAATCGAACTTCGACCTATTGTACCTGATTTGGGTAATGCCAACGTAGGGAAATATGCGCCGGTTAATTGATTGTATATCATGGTTCATATCCCACGGGGTATGGGCCTTTTATTTTTCATATCCAGAAGCGGTCAGAATATCCAGGATCGAGTACACCATAAGATGGTAGTGTCAAGTAATCTATGAAAAACGGAGTCTAAAAAATAGGCTCAACCGAACCTTGAAAATTGCAGATATTAATGGTTTTAAGACCTTGGGGCCTTGCCCCAACCCCCACAAGGGACTCGTCCCTTGACCCGATTTCGGGCTTTGCCCGAACCCA
>Ga0129310_1003206_pt1 | contig 10881 bp, 6 predicted proteins | sample Go1ome_2_FD_94433 | JGI IMG/M metagenome (GOLD analysis project Ga0129310, IMG submission 94433) | Western lowland gorrila individual fecal microbial communities from Wisconsin, USA - Go1022A metagenome | ecosystem: Host-associated > Mammals > Digestive system > Large intestine > Fecal | place...
TAAAGTTACCCTTTTGTATCAAAATCTTTTTCAAATAACTCTTGACTATTTACCAAATTGCTTTCTTTGCACACTCTATAATATATGCACGAACTTTTGATTTATGACTACTTTTTATATTTTTCACACCATTTTTCAACTGAAATAAATTTATCTCTATTGGACTATCCTCTAACATATGTGTGCCAAAAATTCTTTACTTCTTTGCAACATTTTCAGCATATGATCATCGGGTAAAATCCAGAACCGGATTCTTGTAAATTGTTGGTAAAATTTCAAACTCCTATCAGATCTTTCATTAATCAGAACTATATTTTGGGATGTTGTTTTTAACTTAACCGATTCTTTTTGACATAATTTGTCCAATATATTTGTGACCTTTTTATGTTAAACTGCATCTAATGGGTGTAATAGCTATTACAGAGTATAAAAATCTCATTTCATATTTACAAAAACATATTGAGATAAAAAGAGGGAAGTTATGACAAAACAGGATTTCGGAAATTTGATCATTTCTTTTACCGATGACTTCTACCGCATCGCAAAGGCAATTTTAAAAGAAGATGCCGACTGTGAAGATGCCATGTCATCTGCTATCGTAAAAGGATTTTCAAAACTTCACACGCTAAAGAAACAGGAATATGCCAAAACATGGTTTTCACGCATATTGATCAACGAATGTCAGATGATTCTGCGAAAACGTAAACGGGAAGTCACTTATGAGGAAGGTGTACTGGCCAAAGAAGCCGCACAGCAGGATTACTCCGATCTGTATCAGCATCTGATGCAGTTAGATATTTCCTACCGTCTTCCACTGGTAATGTACTACTTCGACGGATTTAAAATACGGGAAATTGCAGACATTCTGGAAATGAGCGAAAGTGCCATAAAAATGCGGTTAAACCGCGGAAAACTTCAATTGCGAACAATGTTTGAAAAGGAGGCCGCCATATGAACCACGACTCTAAACACAATGATTTCGAATACGAAAAAGAAAATTTTCCAAAAACACCGGAACACTTTAAACAGCTTGTTGCTGATCAGGTTGAAAAATCATTAAATCAACCAGAAACCATTTCATATCATTCACACAAAAAATGGCGCCCTGCGAAGGCTGCCGCTGCCGTACTCATTTGTGTCATCGCCGGATCCACTGGTGTTTATGCCGGTGTGCGATATCACTACAAAGCGCAGGAGTATTTGCAGAATTCCGGACGTATTACATCAACTGATTCTGCAGCAAATACTACCTCCACAAAAGCTGATACAGAAAACAGCTCCACCACTACTACTGTACTCTCCAAAGAAGAAGGACTCGATACCACATGTATCCCTACACTGCCAGACTTTATGCTGGAAAATTATGACATGTATGCTGATGCAATCGGTGAATCCCAGCCATATATCACTGTTCTGGATGCTTATTATGATGGAAGTGTCTTATCTGTCTATGGTCAGGCTACTGAATTCGGCATGCAGACTACAGATTATTGGTATGTTCCAGACCGAATCTTCATCAATGATATCATGTTCTGTCCGAATGTAACTGTCAATCTTGACAAACAGGACAATCATTTGGAAGATTGGGAAAACGGAGCATTTTATGCAGAAGTTGAATTATCAGATGCCAGCCTACCTGATCAGATTCATGTAGAAATCCCATTCTGTGCAGACAGCGATAACGATGAAATAAAAATGCAGACCATATCCTTTGATATCACTGGAAAATCCCTACACAAACCAGAAGTAACTGCATCCACTGTTTCCAGTGCTGCTGTCACGATTCCTGAAACCAGGATTTCTGCTTCCGGAACTTATTTTAAAACGGTATGGAATTTCGGAAAAGATAAAAAATCTTATCAGAAATTTGCAGATATCATCAATAGTGATAATCTTCAGGACTGGATTTACTGCAAAATAACAGATTCTACCGGAATGGTCTATGACAGTAAAGAAGAAAGTTATTCTTTCCAGTCAATCTACTTTGATGAAGACGGAGAGCACTGGAATGACAATGGCGCAAACGCCTATACCGATGAATCTGGAAACTACTGTATTTCCATGCAGGTTATCATTCCAAAGCTGACACAGGACTTCACTTCTCTGGAAGTTACACCTTATGTTCATCTCGAAGATGGAACCGAAACAGATCTGGACTTTGCATCCTTCCAGATTGATTACGAATAGTATAGTTTTGTCAAGTTTTCAGAAAGCCGGCAGTTGCCGGCTTTCTGTTATGAATTCACTTTCTACGTTATGGCTTTGCTTTTTTCTTTTCCGCTTCAAGCTCACGAATACGTGCTAAAGCCACCTGTAATTCCTGATTTTTTTCATCCAGTTTCTGATTTTTCTCATCCAGCTCCTGATTCTTCTTGTCCAGTTCCTGATTCTTTTCATCCAGTTCCTGATTCTTTTCATCCAGTTCCTGATTCTTTTCATCCAGTTTCTGATTCTTCTCGTCCAGTTCCTGATTTATCAAATCCAGTTCTTTTCCCTTTTGTTTCAAATCCTCCTGCATTTCATCGATCATTAACTGCACCGTATTCCGGTCAAGTTCCTGCAATTCCTTCGAAAACATATCCATCACTCCTTCGATATTTCGACAGATGTCATAGATTTGTTCATAGTACGCTCTGAATTCGGGATATTGCTCTATAATCGCAACAATCATTTCCGGATCATCTATACAAAAGAACGCAATCCATGCATCAAGCCGACTGTTTATCAGATACTTATTTTCTTTATTTTGCTGAATATTTTTAAAATTGTCAAGCGCTACAAATACATATTTTTGCAACAGATTAAATTCTAATCCCGAATCTGATTTTTGCCCGAAAGAGTGAATATATACATCTGGAAATTTTTTAAATTCTGCAGGGCTGTTCTCAAACAGCACAATTGTATATACGTCCTTGATATCTTTGTAACTGAATTTTTTCTTTCGTTCACTTCGTACCCGTTTATATTGCCGTAACAGCAAATCTGCTGAATAGCAGGCACTTCTCTCTCCCAGAAACTTATACCCAATCTTTTGAATTTCCAGATTTGCAATACTTCCATCTGAAAGTTGCACTACAATATCCATAATAACAAGGGATGATTCATCTGCCAGTCGAGTTCCATCGTTTGGTAAGACTTCCATTACATGAACTTCCTGTTTCAACAGAAGGGACAGCAATTCATCAATACGCTCCGGTGTTGATTCCGGGTTCAATATCTCTTTACTTACAAAATCATACATTACTTTTATTCCCCGTGCCCCGGTGCAAAAATCAAGAAATTCCTCCTGTCGTTCTTCTTCCCACGAATAAAACGTACTCCACATCTTTTCGTTATTGTCAATCTCTTTCAAAATCGCTTCTCTAGTTTGAAGCATAGGAAAATAATCTCGTAATTTCTTTATCATTTCAAACAACCTCCTCCATTTCAAGTTTGATTATCCAGTTTCTGTTTTTATAGTTTGCTCATTACAATCTATCATTCTGCTTTTCTTGATATTTGCCGAATCGGCGTAACAATATTTAGACTGCTCATAGTTATCCCCCCTCTGATAACTATGCAATTATATCTGAATCAGATTTGTTTTAAGAACGATAGCATGACTATATACCACTTATCTCTTACAGTCAACCATAAATTTTGTCACATTTTTTCCACTATACAAATTGCACAACACACATTTTTCCCCCACAAATTCTTTATTTTCAAGGCATACAAAAAGCAGGAGCAGAAAATCCTCAGATTTTCCACTCCTGCTTTTTACTCATTTTTGTATATATTTACAATTACTCCTCTTCGGCTGTTTCTTCCGGAAGTTTGATTGCAAGTCCAAGTTCTTCTAACTGTTTTTCATCTACAGTACCCGGAGCTTCTGTCATCAGACAGGAAGCATCTTTTACTTTCGGGAATGCGATGACGTCACGGATAGAATCTGCATGTACCATATGCATTACCATACGGTCTAAGCCGTAAGCCAGTCCTGCGTGTGGCGGTACCCCATACTTGAATGCGGAGAGCAGGAAACCAAACTGTTCCCATGCACGCTCTTTTGTAAAGCCAAGTACCTCAAACATTTTCTCCTGAATATCATCCTGATGGATACGGACAGAACCGCCGCCAAGCTCGGTACCGTTTAATACGATATCATATGCTTTTGCACGAACAGCGCCCGGATCAGAATCAATCTTGTCCCAATCCTCTTCCATCGGCATAGTAAACGGATGGTGCATTGCCATATAACGATTTTCTTCGTCAGACCACTCCAGTAACGGGAACTCTGTTACCCAGAGGAAGTTGTACTGGTTCGGATCAAGCAGGTTCAGCTCTTTTGCCATATGAAGTCTCAGTGCACCAAGAACTGCCCAGACAACTTTGTTTTTATCTGCAGCGAATAACAGCAGATCGCCCGGTTTTCCTTCGGTCGCTTCTACTAAAGCAGCAAGCTCTTCCTCTGTCATAAATTTTGCAAAAGAAGATTTGTATGTGCCATCTTCATTTACACACAGATAAGCCAGACCTTTTGCTCCGTATGTCTTTGCCAGATCAACCAGCTTGTCGATCTGTTTACGTCCCATGGAAGCTTTGCCCGGAACAGCAATACCACGTACGCTGCCGCCATTCTCCAATGCACCGGTAAATACACCGAATCCACAGTCTTTTACAACGTCAGATACATCATGTAATTCCATGCCAAAACGGGTATCCGGTTTGTCAGAACCGTAACGATCCATGGCATCCTGCCATGTCATACGCGGAAGCGGAATCTGTACATCCACACCGATGGCCTCTTTGAATATATATTTTAACAGACGCTCATTTACGTCTAATACATCATCTACATCTACGAAAGACAGCTCCATGTCGGCCTGTGTAAACTCCGGCTGACGATCTGCACGTAAGTCCTCATCACGGAAACATTTTGTGATCTGGAAATAACGGTCATATCCGGAACACATCAACAGCTGTTTGAACAGCTGTGGAGACTGCGGAAGTGCATAAAAACTTCCCGGATGCACACGGCTCGGTACCAGATAATCTCTGGCTCCCTCCGGAGTAGATTTTGTCAGAACCGGTGTCTCGATCTCGATAAAGCCTTCTTTTGCCATAAAATCACGCATCAGATAAGCGACTTTACTTCTCAGCATCAGGTTGCGCTGTAAGTCCGGACGACGCAGATCCAGGTAACGGTATTTCAGACGGATCTCATCTTTTGTCTGGGAATTCTCCTCGATATGGAACGGCGGTGTATCGGACTCAGAAAGGATACGCAGGCTCTCTGCGATCACTTCGATATCACCTGTTTTTAAGTTTTCATTTACTGCTGCGGAACGTTTCTGGATTTTACCAACAACAGCGATAACATACTCACTTCTGAGTGTCTCTGCTTTTGCAAATCCATCTGCTCCTACACTGTTTTCATCAAAGACGATCTGAAGCAGACCGGAACGGTCTCTTAAGTCAATAAAGATCAGGCTGCCAAGATTTCTTCTTCTCTGTACCCATCCCATGACGGTGACGGTACTTCCGATATCTGCGCTGGATACTTCTGTACATCTATGGGATCTTTTCAATCCACGCATGGACTCTGCCATAATTTATTCCTCCTGTAATCACATTTCTAACTGTTCAGAACCATTTCAATGTGTTTTTTATCAAACAGATTTACAACAAAAATATTCATCCAAGCATCATTCACACTTTTGCTGTAAATCTGCTTTGCTCTGAATAGTTTCATTTTTATTTAAAAAATTCTACAAATTCTTCGTAACCCTCTTTAGAAAGCTGCTCTTTCTGGAATTTTTTATTTTTATTCATGCGGACAACCAGTACCTGCTCGCCATTTGCACGGGCCTGCTGTGCCTGTCCGATCACTTCACTGAGTTTATCTCCCGGATATCCTTTTTCAATCAGATATGCCGTCTTCTTCGGCTGCTCCGGAATCTTGAATCCGTTCTCCATCAGAAGCAGGATGATACGCTCAAATCCGATGGAAAATCCGCAGGCCGGAACATCTTTTCCGGTGAAGTTTCCAACCATCTTGTCGTAACGTCCGCCGCCACCGCAGCTTCCGCCAAACTCCGGAATTGCGATCTCAAAAATAGTTCCTGTATAATAAGACATGCCTCGTACCAGAGTCGGATCAAATACCAGCTCAAAAGATGCTGTCTTTGTCGCATTTACTGCAGATGCAATCTCTTTCATGTTCTGAACAATCTCTGCCTCCAGATAATCACCTAAAGTATCTGCCAGATAGCTGATGCCATCCTCTGCCTGCTCAACACCTGTGAACAGAGACAGATATTTGTCGATTGCTTCCTGTGCATAACCTTCTTTTGCAAGCTCCTCAGCAACACCTTCCAGACCGATCTTGTCCATCTTGTCCAGAATGATAAATACTGTATCAAACTCTTCCTCTGCAAATCCGCTGTAAGCTGCCATTGCCTTTAAAATACGGCGCTCATTGATACGGATCTCAAAATTCTTGAATCCAAGTTTGCCAAGTGTGGTTGTAGTAGCAAGGATCAGTTCGATCTCTGCCAGATTGGACGGCTCGCCAAGAATATCAATATCACACTGCATGAACTGACGATAACGACCTCTCTGCGGACGGTCTGCACGCCATACATTTCCCATCTGAAGTGCCTTAAACGGGGACGGCAGATCATTTGCATGGTTTGCATAGTAACGGCAAAGCGGTACAGTCAGATCATATCTCATACCAAAGTCAACCAGATCTGCCTCACTCTGTGCGGTCTCCAGTTTCAGTTTTTCACCACGTTTTAATACCTTGAAGATCAGTTTCTCATTTTCTCCACCCTGCTTGTTGCTCAGGTTTGCGATATCTTCCATACAAGGTGTCTCGATCGGGGTAAATCCGAATGCACGATATGTCTCCTTGATCACGCTCTGCACATAATCGCGGATCTGCATCTCATCCGGCATAATATCTTTCATACCGTTTACCGGTTTTTTCTTTAAAGCCACTGTATATCCTCCATTCCATACAGATTGCTCTGTATTTTATATTCCTTGTAAAACAAATTTCCAAAATCTGCTTTCGTATACATTACCAAACACAGATAATCTCTTGTTTTCTGTGTTCACATACATAGTTTATTATACGTTTGTGAGTTTGATATAGCAAGTGTTTTTTCTCAGGCAACCCTCTAAGCTGCGGCATTTGCATTAATACGATCAATCACATTGCGAATTCCCATCCATACCGATAAATCCGTAAATATTTCCACGACACTTCCGCGGTCTGTAAACGGTGACTCCTGAAGTACAGACAGATCTTTCATCATTCCATTATGAACAATATACTCCACAATCTGGTTTACAAAATAAATCTGCCTGCTGTCCATATTTGTATCTGACAGATATTCCGAAAATGCCTCTTTTGCCGCATTCATATCCAAACCAACGATTTCACGCACAAATTCGCCCAGTGGCTTTTCGCCATATTCCTGTTCGTAATCCGCTTTGCTTCCAACTTCTTTCCAAAGAATTTCTTCCAAATTTTCAATATCTGATGTCGTCAACGGCTGATTCGTCTTTAATTTTGCAATCGCTTCGTTGTCCTGATGCTGTCGAATATAATACTCCGCTTTCGCTTTATAATTTTTCAATTCATCATTTTCCAGCTCAGATTCATGCCATTCTTTTGACAACAACTCATCAGTAAAAACAGTTTCATATTTTATTGTTCCCGTATTCGGAATATATTTCATCAAATCCCGCAATCGACTTCTGATTTCTTCAAATTCATTCACGCCTGCCCGTTCCACATAATCTGTGTGCAGCAATTCATAAATAAAATCTGACTGTGCCTGAATTTCCGGGATATTGGCTACACTCGCCACTCCTTCTACTTTCTTTCGCAAATCATGACGTGCGCGCGTGTACTTCTTTCCCAACGAATATGCAAGTTCAATTCCATACATCAATGCATCAAAACGGACTGCACTTGCCTCATCGCCATCCGGCAAAATCAGTGGTGCCACTTCTTCCCGAACCAGCAGTGTATCTTCATAGGTTATTCCTTTATAGTTATCTTCATTTGCGTACAAATCCACATATTTCAGATGCTGTCTGACTGCAAAATTATCTCTCGGCAATTCCTGTACTTTCTCACTCATATGCTTTACCAGAGCTTTTCGATACGCAATTAACCTGTCCGTCTGATAGGTAAGATCCTGCAATTTATAGGTGATTTCAAACTGCAAATTAAAAATCGCACACTGCAAAGCCAGCGCATTTGCTGTAGCTTTTCCTTTATTCATACGGAAAAATTCAAAATTTCCGCAAAAATCAAAAATATAAAACTTCTGCTTATCTTCTCCATCCAGTAATTCCGGGCATAATCTGGTTCCCCGTCCGATCATCTGCCAAAATTTTGCCTTACTCATTACCTTTTTGAAAAATACAAGATTCACAACTTCCGGAACATCAATTCCTGTATCCAGCATATCAACAGAAATGGCGATCTGTGGCATTTTTTTCGGATCAGAAAATTCGTCAATCGCACTTTGCGCGTAAGTCATATAATTATCGATCACCTTTGCAAAATCGTTCGGCAAATGCGGATATTCCTTATGAAAAACTTCCAGAATCTTTTCTGCATGTGCATGGTTTTTCGCAAAAATAATTGTCTTTCCAATTTTCTGTCCATAATCAACTTTAATGCCATCTGTCATCAAAATATCCAACACCTGACGAATCGTATCCACATTAAAAATCCATGTATTTAAAGCTGAGGAATCGATTGCTTCTGGAATAGTTCCATCCTCATTCTGAAACGTATTTTCATATGCTTCTTTATCTTCCTCAGACAATTCATCATAAACAATGCCCTGCTCAATAAATTTCAACTTTGATTCCACCGAAACATAATCCACCAGATATCCGTCTTTTACTGCCTGCGCCAGATCATATCCATAGGTTGGCACACCATTTTCCAATTCAAATATTTCATATGTATTTTTATCAATCTCATCCTTTGGTGTTGCTGTCAAACCAACCAGCGGCGCATCAAAATAATTGAAAATATCTCTGTATTTGTTATAGATGGATCGGTGTGCTTCATCACATATCACCAGATCAAAATGTCCACATGTAAAAATCTTGCCCTCTGCATCATTTACTTCATCAATACAATGAATCATTGTCTGATAAGTTGAAAAAACACAATGTGCATTGTAGTTATCCTTTTCTTCCACCAGATTCGTACAGGATAAATTCGGCAGCATATTTACAAAACTACGCTTTGCCTGTGTAACAAGAGAATTTCGATCTGCCAAAAACAAAATATTTTTTACCCATCCAGCTTTCAGCAATACATCACACAGTGCAATCACCGTTCTGGTTTTTCCTGAACCAGTAGCCATAACAAGCAGTGCTTTCCTTCGATTTTTCTCATCAAAACTATTGCAGGTTGCTTTAATCGCTGCTTCCTGATAATAGCGACCTGCGATATCCTTATTTACGGTAACATGTCTGAGGCTTGTCCGCATACGAAGCAGATTAAACCACTTCTCCAGATCGCGTTTCGAATAAATCACAGCACACTTTCGTTCCGGATATTTTCCATCAATGATATGTGTTTCGAAGCCATTCGTCAAAAAAACAACCGGGCGTCTCTTATATTGTTTTTCCAAAATGTCTGCATACAATTTTGCCTGCTGACGACCTTTCGCCACATCCACACAGGTCCTTTTTGCCTCAATAATAGCCAACGGCTGGTGCATATCATCATATAAAACATAATCCGCATAGCCGACTTCCGACTTATTTGGCATTCCCTGTAATTCTACTTCATTCAACCAGTTTTCCCCTTCTCTCCAACCAGCATCCTGAAGCATTGCATCGATATATAATTTTCGGGTTTTATATTCCGATAAATCCAACGGTTTTGGTACATAAGTCTGCTGCTGTTCCTGTCTGCGGGCAGATAATTCTTCCTTTAACGAAGCATTTTCCGCCATCAGTTTCTGCAAGTCCAGTTCCTGCTGTGCGGACTTCTCCTGTTCTTTTGCCAGATTCTGCTTCACTGCATTTGCCGCTTCTCTGGATTCCTTTGCCTTTTTCACTCTGTCTGTGATGATACTTTTATCAAATGTCCGCTCCGTATATTCATCCGCATAACAATAGGCAATATAATCCAGAAAAATAAACAGATTCTCCAGACAAAGCATTGCTTCATCCCGTCCCAGTTTTCGACTGCCATGAGCTACGTTATTTCCACATCTGCGAATGTAATCCATTCGTTTCCACAGATCTGGTCCGATAATGCGCCGATATTCTTCTGCATTTAACAAGCTCTGCAAGTTATCCTGATATGGCATGTCCAACTCTGAATCTACAGAATACATCCATTTGATTGCAAACTCCATGGCACGGCGACAGTTGAGAATACTCACTTCTGAATCCATCAGTACAAATTTTTCAGCAGAAATGGCTACATCTGCAAATGTGGAAAATTTGGGTTCTGTTTTTAAATAGTCAAAATTGGTTTTCATGTGTATCACCCCCAATTATTTATAGTATTTTTGTAAAAATTTCATTCTTGTTTATCGGCTATATGTATTAAAAGACGACAATGCCACCAGCTCAATGCAGGACACAGTGTGTCGCGAATTGGAAATATGCAATAAAATTGTCTCATTTTGCAGAAAGGTAAACTTATCAAATCCTTTTCCAAATTTTGATTGAGATTTCACCTGTTTTAAGAGATTTAATAACTGTTATATTTTGTTATTAAATTCTTTGCAAACCCTTGAAAACACTGGATTTATCGCAGGTGAGCTTTCCCTTATTGTTTCCCTTGTGTTATATCGTCCCACCAGTGTTTACGAACTCTGATAAGGGCAAATACAAGGGCAA
>Ga0129310_1003209_pt1 | contig 10864 bp, 9 predicted proteins | sample Go1ome_2_FD_94433 | JGI IMG/M metagenome (GOLD analysis project Ga0129310, IMG submission 94433) | Western lowland gorrila individual fecal microbial communities from Wisconsin, USA - Go1022A metagenome | ecosystem: Host-associated > Mammals > Digestive system > Large intestine > Fecal | place...
TATCAATCTGCTGGCATTAATGCCCGGTGAAAAGATTACAGCTGTTATTCCGGTGAAGGAATTCAGAGAAGAGCAGTACATGTTTATGGCTACCAATAAGGGTACCGTCAAGAAAATCAACCTCAAGGATCTGGAAAGCGTCCGCAAAAACGGCATGATTGCTATTAATCTGGACGATGATGAGGATCTGATCGGTGTAGAGCTTACTGACGGCAACAGCGAAATCATTTTGGCAACCCGCAACGGTATTGCCATCCGCTTTGATGAGCAGGATGTACGCACTATGGGACGTACAGCGCATGGCGTAAAGGGTATTTCCCTCAACTACGGCGATGAGGTTGTTGCTATGGACAGCGTTTCCGATGAGGATTCCGAGGTGCTGACGGCAACTGAATTCGGCATGGGCAAGCGTACCGCGGTTAAGGAATACCGTAAGCAGACTCGCGGCGGTAAGGGTATCATCAACATGAAGATTACCGAAAAAACCGGTCTGGTAATCGGCATGAAGGTTATTAACCCGGATCAGGAAATCATGATGATTACTGCAGCCGGTCTGATTATCCGTACCGATGTGGACCAGATTTCCCAATATGGCCGTAATACCCAGGGTGTAAAGCTGATGACCTTGAACGATGATGACAAGGTTGTTTCTCTGGCAGCAATCCATCATGAAGAGGATGCTGAATAAATTTGTTTTAACGTATATGTTTTCTAGAAAATGAAGAGCTTTAATGATTCATTAACAGGTAAATATTTGCGTATTGCCCTCCCCGCTGCGTTGGAGGGCATTTTTATGACCTTTCTGGCAGCGGCCGATTTGATTATGGTAGGCGTATTGGGGGCTAAGGCCATAGCGGCGGTAAGTATTTTTCTGCCGCTGCGCCTAGTACTGCTGACAGTATCGCGATCACTGGCATCAGCAGTTACGATTCTGACTGCAAATAAATTCGGTTCCGGGCAATATTCCGCTATTAAGGTTTTGCTGCGCCAAAGCTTTACTGTCAGCGGTATCCTGCTTGTAGTGTTGCATTTGTTATTCTATGGCTTTTTTGAGAAGCTGGTGGTGCTGATGGGCGCGCAGAGCGATTATCTGGAGCTGGCGCTGGCTTACGGCAATATTGCCGTAGCTGCAGTACTGCTAAACTCACTGTCACTCTTGTTGCAGGGAACCTTGTTGGGTGTAGGACGGACAAGCGCTATTATGAAAAGCAATATTGTCGGCAATGTAGTGAATATCGTTTGCAATTATTTTCTCATTACCGGCTTTGGCAGCTTTGTCGGCTGGGGTGTGCGTGGCGCTGCAATCAGCACGATTATCGGCTCTCTGTGTACTCTTGGTATCACCGTCTGGATTATGAAGCAAGAGGGCTTTTTCAGTGATGGTCTGCTGCAGCTGCCGGATAAAGTATTCTGGCGGGAATTCATGCCTGTATTCGGCGGTGTTTTCAGTGAGCTGGGTGCTGAACGCATCGGTATGCTGGCCTATGGCTGGATGACTGCGCGTCTTGGTACTCTGCCCTATGCAGTACACAGCATTTGCTATAATATCTGTGATTTTTCTTATGATTTTATCTTCGGCTTCGGCAAGGCTAATATGGTGCTTGCCGGGCAGATGCGCGGTGCTGCTGATTATGCAACCTGGAAGCGCTGCCGCAGTATAGGCTTTAAATGGGGCTTGGGTATTTCCGTTGCTTCTTTTATTATCCTGTATGCCGCACGCGTGCCGATTTTCAGCGTTTATTCACAGGATGCACAGGCACTTGCTCTCAGTGAAACGGTAATGTTCTGGGTAGCTGCCGTTTGCATACCGCAGGGGCATACGATTATTACCGCAGGTATATTGCGTGGCAGCGGCCAGACTACTGCTGTTGCTGTCTATTCCTTTGTGTTGATTACCGTTTTGCGTCCTCTGATGACGGCCTTCTTTATCTATTATTGCAAGCTGGGTATTGTTGGCGCCTGGGTACCGATGTTTTTGGACCAGTCGCTGCGCAGTCTGTGCTTCACCTGGAAGGTTATGCGGATACGCGGATTGAAGGATTTAATAAAATAAATATGCCGTATAAAAAGCAAAGCAGCTTCTGCGACGCAGAAGCTGCTTTTTGTCGTGTTGAAATATAAAAATACGTTATTGCAAGGTCATAGCTAAGCTATACCGCCTACTCTGCAAATTTCGTCCCCAGCTCTTTTTCAGCCAGACGGATGAAGGCGCGGATAGCCTCCTCCAGCTGCGGCTGCGGGGTATTTTCTTCCTTGCAGTGAGAAATTCCGGGATCGGACTGGGTGAACATCATTACCGAAGGTACAACGGCATTCAGAGGCACGGCATCATGCAGCGGTGCGGAATACATGCTGTGTTTTGCACCGGTTTCCTCCTCTACGGCAACGTTGCAGTCCTCTACCAGCTGCTCATCAAACAGAATCGGTTCAGCATGCCAGATAGGCTCAAATTCTACAGTGAGCTTACCCTCCTGTGCATGCTTCTGCGCCGCAGCCTTGGCTTCTGCAACTATCGTTTGCATTGTTTCCGGCTTAATGCTGCGCTGGTCCAGCGAAATGCGGCAGTAGCCCGGAGAAATAGTAGTCAGGTCAGGCTTGACCTCGATATTGCCTACAGTGCAATAGGAATCATATTTAAGGGCGATTTCACGCAGGTCAAGTGTGGTCTGCGCTGCCGCAATAAAGGCATCCTGACGCAGGGCAACAGGCGAACCGCAGTGTCCCTGCTGACCGCGGAAGGTGATGTACTGGCGGTTGCAGCCGCAGACGCCGTAAACACAGGCTACGCTTTTTTTGTCTAAAGCCAGCAGCGGTGCCTGCTCAATGTGCAGCTCCAGGTAAGCTTTAACCGGCAGTTTGGCAAAGGCAGTGTGGGCCTCCCCTATTTTGTTGGCATCAAGGCCGTATTCCTGCCAGACATCGCTGAAGCTGCGGCCGTTTTTCTGGTGGATTAAGGGCAGCACATCCTTGCTCGTGACAATGCCGCTGACAGCGCTGCTGCCAAGACAGCTTTTACCGAAGGCTACACCCTCCTCGTCAGCCCAGCCGACAACGTAAAGAGTTTTGGCAGGCTTTTTATCTGCCAGACCATAGGCACCGATGCCCATGCCTGCTACAACGCCTAAAGCGCCGTCCAGCCAGCCTCCGTCAGGTACGGAATCGAGATGGCTGCCGATAACAATGCACTCCTCGCTTTCGCCGGCAAATTTGGCCCAGCTGTTGCCTGCGGCATCGGTCCAGACCTCGGCACCTGCTGCTTGCATCTTTTGAGCAAACCATTCCGTTGCTTTTTTGAATGTCGGTGTCCAGGCAACACGCTGTGCTCCGTCTGCATCAGAGGTTAAGGCTGCCAGCTCCTTGAGATCGGCAACAATATTTTTGGCTATTTGTTCACGTTTCATATAATGCTCCCTTCCTGCTTTATTAGGCTTTTGCATAGCGGCAAAAGCGTAAAAATCAAGTTTATTATATTTTATTATAGCTTTAAAACCAATTTGTTCCGCTGTTTTATCTGCTCCGATAAGAGCGTTACAGCAAACAAGCATAGGATAGCTTATTTGCATTATATACAAATCGGCATCAATTTACAAGATGGAATAATGAGCCTGCAAAAGTATAGCGAAAATAAAAATAAGCTGCTGCCTTCACTTTTGCTACAAAGAAGGCAGCAGTTTTTCAGTTACATCGTAGAAAGAATTAAATTAATAAATTTAATTTAATTCATGAACAGCTTGCTTCAGCTGCTCGAGTCCCTGTAATAATAGCGCGCGAGGGCAGGCAACGTTGATACGTTCAAAGGCTTCTCCCTCTTTGCCGAAGATACCGCCGCCGTCAAGCCAGAGGTGTGCTTTATGCCAGAGCCACTGCTCACGTTCGGCAGCTGTAAGGCCTAAGGCGCTGCAGTCGAGCCAAATCAGATATGTCCCCTCAGGCCGGAGTAGCTTAATCTGCGGCAGGTTCTGCTTCAGATAAGCATCAACGAATTTAATGTTATCTTCGATATAAGCCTTCGCCTGCTGCAGCCAATCCTCGCCATAAGTGTAGGCTGCCTGGCAGGCTACAAGGCCTAAGGTGTTTACCTGACTGTAGCCTGCTGCCGCTACCTGCTTGCGGAAGCGGCAACGTAAATTTTTGTTGGGAATGAAGATATTGGATACCTGCAGACCGGCAATATTGAAGGTTTTGCTGGGCGCAGTGCAGATTACGCAATTTTGCTCGTACTGCTCACCCAAGCTTGCAAAAACTGTCTGAGAGTTATTTCCCCAGACGAAATCACCATGAATTTCATCACTTACAGTAATTACACCATGCTTAAGGCAGATATCGCCTACCTTTTGCAGTTCAGCGCGTGTCCAGACACGGCCTACGGGGTTATGCGGTGAGCATAAAAGCATCAGCTTAACATTGTTAGCGACGATTTTTTCTTCCAAATCGGCAAAGTCCATTTCATAATGACCGTTTTTCAGAATGAGCGGTGAATTAATCAGCTTGCGCTCATTATCCTCAATAACTTCGCTGAAAGGATAATAAACCGGCTGCTGTACAAGCACGCCCTCACCTTTTTGGGTGAAGGCCTTTACTGCCATAGCAAGGGCAAAAACTATGCCGGGAGTCTTGGTGAGCCATTCGGATTTGGGGCTCCAGTTAAAATGCTTAGTATACCAGTCACGGACAGCCTGAAAATATGCTTCTGTACTTTCACTATAACCGAAGATGGCATGTTGGCAGCGTTCAATAAGTGCTTCCTGTATTTCCCGGGCAATAGGAAAATCCATATCTGCTACCCAAAAAGGTAAAACATCGGCCGGACGACCACGCTGGAGGGCAAAATCGTATTTTAAGCAGTCTGTATTACGTCTGTCGATTATCTTGTCAAAATTATATTTAGTCATAATTTATCACCAAATTTTATTCTTATAAATTATTCCACTGCAGCAAAGGCCTGTGCCAAATCGTCAATAAGATCCTGCGTTGCTTCGATGCCTGTAGAGAAGCGCAGCAGACAATCTGTAATCCCCTTTTCGGCACATTCTTCAGCAGTAAGGTCGGTATGCGTCTGGCGAATCGGATAGGTTATCAGGCTTTCCGTACCGCCGAGGCTTTCGGCAAATTTGATGAGCTTGACGCCTTCCAAAATTTGGCGTGCTGTTTCTGCGTTGTCTACTGCAAAGGAAATCATGCCGCCGAAGCCGGTAGTCTGCGCTTTGTTGATTTCATAACCGGGATGATTTTCCAGACCGGGATATAAAACGTATTGTACACGCGGTTGCTTCTGCAGCCATTTGGCAATGGCAAAAGCGTTTTTCTGGTGCTGCTCCATACGCAGTGGCAGAGTTTTGATACCGCGGATAACGAGCCAGGCATCAAGTGCTCCCAGACAGGCGCCGGTTGTTTTATAAATCAGACGCAGCTTGTCGGCAATAACAGGGTCCTTGGCTACGGTGAAGCCGATGAGTACATCGTTATGGCCGCAAAGATATTTTGTTTCGCTATGGATAACGATATCAGCGCCAAGGTCCAGCGGTCTTTGGAAATATGGTGTCAGGAAGGTATTGTCAACGATAACCAAAAAGTTATTTTCGTGGGCGATTTTGCTGATAGCACGCAAATCACTGATTTCCATTGTAGGGTTGGTCGGAGTTTCCAAAAAGATGGCTTTGGTATTGGGCTTAATGGCAGCCTTAATTTCTTCCAACTTAGAAGTATGCACAGAGGTAAACTCTATACCATTTTTGGCGTTGAGGTTGCGGAACAGACGGAAGGAGCCGCCGTAGAGATCGTTGCCGGTGATAATGTGGTCGCCGGGCGCGAAAAGATTCATAACCGCATCAACTGCAGCCATGCCGGAGGAAAAAGCCAAGGCATCGACACCGTTCTCCAATGATGCCAGAAGCTGTTCCAGACGTGCACGTGTCGGGTTGGATTCACGTGTATAGTTAAAGCCTGTAGTATCCCCCAGCTTGGGGTGTGCAAAGGTTGAGGAAAGATAAATTGCCGGGGTAATGCTGCCGGTTGCATCGGCTGCGCCGATTTCATGAATACATTTTGTTGCAAATTCCATAGTGTCATCTTCTCCTTTCAAGCTCAGGCGGCAAGATACCATATATTGCATCGGGACTGCAGTAAGCAGGTTTATGCACATTGCTGCATTTTTTCTTCTCCGGAATCTTCTCACCTGTTGAGCGTGATATTGTCAAATTTTTATTGCGTGAAACAAAATCAACAAGCAATGCTTGTGTGATGTTGCTTGATAATTTACATGATAAAGCCTAGCTTGTCAATAGGTAAAATTACACTTTTTGTTGCATTTTTGGGCGCTATAATGAAGAAATGTAAAATAAAAATAATATTTCTGTTGCAGGGGCCTGAATAGCAGTTGTCTAAGTAAGTGAATTGTGTAACATCGTTTACAAATCTACTAAAATACTAGGCTTTGGGAAAATTTTTCCTGTTTTTTGTTGACAGATGCTTTGACAAGTTGTATATTTTTACTCACAAGTTCATATACGAGCGATGAAAAGAAGAGTACGCAAGGAGTACTGCCACAGAGAGCTTCCGTTTGGTGCAAGGAAGCGCAGGAGACTTTGCCGAAGATGGTCTTGGAGCTGATTGGCTGAAGCGCAAGTTTAGGTCGTCCGGGCGCACCCGTTACAGTGCTGAAGTATTAATGGTTTAGTCCGGCGTACTTGAGGAGGCTGCTATCGTGAGGTAGCAGTGAAATTGGGTGGTACCACGAAGTTTGCTTTCGTCCCTTACTGCATAATGAAAATGCGGTATGGATAAACGAAGGCTTTTTTTATTTTAGTTTTACAAAGGAGACGATGAATTATGTTGAAAAAATTATTGGTTATTGCGTTATCTGTAGTGGCGTTGGCGGCAGCAGGCTGCGGCGGCGGAGACAAGCAGGCTCAAACGACGATTAAGGTTGGTGCTACCGCCGGTCCTCATGCTGAGGTTGTAGAAGCTGCGGCCAAGGAAGCGGCCAAAAGTGGCCTGAAGGTACAGGTTGTGGAGTTCTCTGATTACGTTACTCCGGATAAGGCTTTGGCAGATGGCGAGCTGGATTTGGTAAGCTATCAGCATAAGCCCTTCCTGGATAATTTCAACAAGACGAACAAGACTGACCTTGTGCCCATCGGCAACGCTATTTTAATGCGCATGGGCATTTACAGTGATAAGGTGCATGATGTGAAGGATATTCCTGACGGTGCAACGATTGCTATTCCTAACGACCCGACAAACGGCGGCCGTGGTCTGCTGCTGTTGCAGCGTGCCGGCTTGTTGAAATTGAAGGATGGCGTTGGCATGAAGGCTACACCGAAGGATGTTGTCGATAATCCCAAGCATCTGAAATTTAAGGAGCTGGAGGCAGCACAGCTGCCGCGCAGTCTGGCTGATGTAGATGCTGCTGCTATTACCATGAACTATGTAATGAGCGGTGGCTTAGATGTTAAAAAGCAGAATATCTTCCTTGAGCCTAAGGACGAACCGCTGGCTGTAATGATTATTGCTGCCCGCAACAAGGATAAGGATAAAGAAGCTTACAAGGCTTTTGTGAAGGCTTATCAGTCCGAGGCTGTGAAGAAGTTTATTGCCGATAAATATAAAGGCACCATTGAGCCTGCATTTTAACACTTATCTAGCGATATATTGATATAGCGAAAAGTCTATAGCTTTACGTACAGCAAAAAAGCACGGGCAAATACCCGTGCTTTTCTTCATTATATGAGATATGCTTTTTATGCTTTTTACCACCCTACGCCAATCCAGGGGCCATGGTGATGTCCGCCGCCGATGCCGATACCTATGCCGATTGGGAAGTTCCAGCCACCTCTGCGGCTTTGCTTTTCGCGTTCAATCTTCATGAACCACAGGCGATAGATTTTACCGCCGTTCTCCAGCTTTTTCGGCGTATCTTTATCTGTAATAATCTTATAGCCGTTGAAGTTGGCGTTGGAGCTTTCGTAATCGCTGAGCATTTTGTTCATCTGCGCAAAGGTTGCCTTGTTATTGGTATATAAGCGCAGCATTTCGGTATTGGGCATGGTTAAAATCAACTGCTTACGCAGAGAGCGGTCTGTTGCCAATCCCTGGTAAACCTCTACCCTGTCTTCTTTGATTTTTACATATAGCAGGTCATCGCTATCGCCTGCCTGCAATCGTTCATTCATTTCGGCAGCACTGATAGTTTCTATCGGTTTGATTGCGTCCGGATCATCGGCAGCCTTAGTTTTTTCTGCGGCGAGCGCCAATGCGCTGCAGCAACACATCAGTAAGCAGGTTAACAGTAAAAGCAGCTTGCGCATAATTCTCCCTCCTTTGGAAGATGATGGGAAAAATCTACATAAAAGACTTATATAATCCTCAATAATATGGTATCATATTTACGTAAATTTGTTAACTGAACTTTAGGTGATATCTGAGGAACAGTGGATATTGAAATACGAGGAGATTATATGAAGAAAAATAACCTGATTTGGATAATTATCTGTAATATCCTGGGCGCACTGCTTTTGGGAAGCTGGCTGGCAAGCACCCCCACCGCCGGTTATCACGGACCGTGGCTGGCTTTGGACCAAAGTGTCTTTTATTTCTTTAACCAGAAGCTGGCGCAGGGAACGGCCTTTACTTATTTTATCGCTTTTGTTAATCTGCGTGCCTTTGATGTGGTGGCCTTTGTGGCGATGCTGGCGATTTTTTACAGCTATTACCGCAAAAGCAATGTTGAAGGTAAGCGCTGGCTGTTCTGTATCGGTGTTGCGATGCTGGTGAGTGCGGTAATCATTAAGCAGTTTGATAAGCTGCTGCCGATTGACCGCGCTAGTGCATCTGTTTATTTTGACCAGCTGTATCATAATGTCAACTGGGTTAGCCAGCTGAGCGGCTGGCCTGCTAAGGATCGCTCTGGCAGCAGCTTCCCCGGTGACCATGGCATGATGCTGTTGATATTTGCTGTGTATATGTGGAAATATATCGGCAAGGACGCTTTCGTTAAAGCACTGGCTGTATTTATTATTTTCTCTCTGCCCCGTATTATGGGCGGTGCGCATTGGTTTACCGATGTTTTCGTAGGCTCCGTTTCCTTTGTCCTGCTTGTCTTGAGCTGGATTCTGCTGACACCGCTTTCAGATATCTTTATCGGTTGGCTGGAGAAAAAGCTGCCGCTTAGATGGTTTGTGAAAAAGAGAGAATAGAATTTTTAGCTGTTGCCATTTTCAGTTTTGCTTACAGTAAGACTGAAATGGCAGCAGCTTTTTTGTATATAATGAAGAAAATATCTTTGGGGCATATCATGTCCCGCCATGGACTTTTTATTTTCGCTTCCCTCTTCTATTTTTTGCAGATTTGTGATAAAATTTAGTTGTATTTTTATGAGAAAATTCAGCAAGGAAGTGACGGAATGGAATTTGTAAAATCTGCTGATGTAGTCGTTATTGGTGGCGGCATTGTAGGTACTGCTGTATTGCGCGAGCTTTCCAAGTATGACCTGAAATGCGTTCTGCTGGAAAAAGAGCCGGACATCGCTATCGGCACTACTAAAGCTAACAGTGCAATTCTTCATGCTGGCTTTGACGCTCCTACTGGCAGCCTCAAAGCTATTACCAACGTTCGTGGCAACGCTCTGTACCACGAGCTGCAAAACGAACTGGACCTGGATATTAAATGGACCGGTTCCCTGGTTGCTGCAACCACCGACGAGGAAATGCAGACTCTGCAGGAGCTGCTGCAACGCGGTAAAAAGAACGGCGTTGAAGGCCTGCAAATCCTGTCTAAAGAAGAAGTTCTTGAGCAGGAGCCTAACCTGACCACTGTCAAGGGTGCTCTGTGGGCTCCGAGTGCCGGCGTATGCTGGCCGTTCGGTGCTGCTATTGCTTTCGCTCAATGCGCTGTACAAAACGGTGCAGAAGTTATCCGCGACTGCAAGGTACTGGGCTTCGTTAAGGAAGACGGCAAAATTACCGGTGTAGAAACCTCTAAAGGCACTATTGCTGCTAAATATGTAGTTAATGCTGCCGGTGTTTATGCTGACGAAATCGCTAAGCTGGCCGGTGATGACACCTTCACCATCACTCCGCGTAAGGGCGAATATATTCTGTTTGATAAGACTGCTTGCAGCAGCCTGGTTTACGGCGTGGTATTCCCCACCCCGACAAAAAAATCCAAAGGTATTCTGGTTTGCACCACTACCCACGGCAACACCTTCATCGGTCCTAACGCTAACGAGCAGGATTCCAAAGAGGATAAGGCTGTTACCACTACCGGCATGAATGAAATCATTGCTTCTGCCAAGAAGCTTATTCCGAACCTGCCGATGGGCGCAGCTATTACCGAATTTGCCGGCCTGCGTGCTGTTTCCAGCACCGGTGACTTCGTACTTGGTCCTTCCGAAAAGGTTGAAGGCCTGTACAATGCTGCCGGCATGCAATCTCCCGGTCTGACCGCAGCTCCTGCTGTAGGTGAGCTGATTGCCAACGAAATTGCCCGTGTAAGCGGCGCTGCCAAGAAGGCTGACTTTAAGGCTGCTCTTCCGAAGCATAAAGCATTCAACTATATGACTGCTGATGAAAAGGCTGCCAAGATTGCCGAAGACAATCTGTACGGCCGTGTAATCTGCCGTTGCGAAACCGTTACCGAGGGCGAAATTGTAGAAGCAATCAACTCTCCTGTAGGCGCACGCACTGTTGACGGTGTAAAACGCCGTACCCGTGCAGGCATGGGCCGTTGCCAGGGTGGCTTCTGTGGTCCGCGTGTTACCCAGATTCTGGCACGCGAGCTGAACATTTCTGTTCCCGAAGTATTAAAAGAACGTACTGATTCCAATATGTTCTACGAAAAATATTCTGCAGATGGCGGGGAGGAATAA